>Ga0209337_1000172_pt1 | contig 52118 bp, 44 predicted proteins | sample LinPmetageLP53_FD_184044 | JGI IMG/M metagenome (GOLD analysis project Ga0209337, IMG submission 184044) | Marine viral communities from the Pacific Ocean - LP-53 (SPAdes) (version 2) | ecosystem: Environmental > Aquatic > Marine > Oceanic | place: Pacific Ocean | collected 2010-02-08
ACCATTTATTCCATGGTAGATATGCACTATCATCAGGTTTTAACCTAACTTTACCTGAAGTCTCTCCCATTGTTTTGAAGTGCGGCATTCCATTATACATTGAGTTGATTCCGTACAGTGCTGTCGTTCCTACAGCAATTAACTTATCACCATATTTTTCTTCCCAAGCATCTCTAATTGTTTTACAAGTAGTTAGTGCTGCTACCAATTTACCCATTAACATATTATACCCACCTGGTTGTGTGGAACATATTGTTGTAGCTATAGCTGTGTTGTTTAACTTGTGTTGGTCAAACTTGTTAGTTTTATCCCAACCTATGTAAGCGTCTCTAACTTTAATACTTGTAACGTCAGACCCTAAACATATCAAACCAAGGACTTTATCTGTTTTCCTATCTCTTACCCAGAATTTCATATTACGTCCAGGATTTGCAACCCATTCCATTGTGTGGATAAGTTTACGGTAGTTTACCCATTCTGTAACCCCTTTTCCTGGTGTTGCCATTACAACATAAGGTTCTAAATCTTCAATTTGTTTTATTGTATGTTCTACATCATCCATATCTGATGGTACCCATAGATTTTTTCGATAATCATATAATTTATTTTTTACCTTTTCCATTTTACCACCCTTATTCATTTCTTGCCACTTTTTATAAAGTGTTTGTTCTTCTACAGACATTTCTTTAAGCATGTCCAAATTATCTATAAGATTTTGTTTGTTTTCCTCAAAATTAAAAGACTCTTCAGCTTCTATAATGTCAAATATTGTTGTTTGTTCTCCCATATGGTAATAATAATATATTTTAATAGGTATTTCAAGTTTTATTTACTTGTTAAATTTTACTATTTATATTTAAAGAAAAAACCAATGGCGTGTAAATCTTGTAAGAAAACAAAAAAAATGAGGGAGACTATTGATGGTGGTGTTGATTCCTTTCAAGAAAAAATTAATCAGAGAAAAAAAGAGATTGAGTTTATCAACGATAACATAGACCCAAAAGTTCTTCTTACCTCTAGTATTGAAAGATTTGTACTTATTCTTTTTGCTTGGATTCCCTTAGGTGTTGGTTACTTAACCATTGTGAGATGGTTTATTTCACTATTTTAATTAAAATTTTCACTTCTTAGTAATTCTTCTAGTAGTTGTTTCTCCTTATCGTTTATTTTTTCTGGTGATATAATCTGTGGTTTAACATATAAGTCACCGTAACTTTGATTTGGTCTTTTTAATCCTTTACCTCTAAGGTTAAATGTTTGTCCTGGTTTACTAGCTGTAGGGATTCGTACACTTAATGAGGAATTAAAAAATGGTACATTTACACTGGTCCCAATTATTAGTTTTAATAAGGGTATTTTAGGTTCATAGACTAAATCTTGGTTTATAACTTTAAAATCTGGATGTTTACGTATAACAACTTCTATCTGTAAGTCTCCGTTTTGACCATTATGTATCTCATTACCCATAGACCTAAACGAGTATAATTGTCCAGTCATAAGTTCACCAGGTACCTTAAAATCTATAATATTATCTTCTGATATTAAACCTTCTGACTTACATGTATTACACGCTTTTAAAATATGTTTACCTTTACCATTACATGCCCTACATGTTTGGGTCATAACTTGCCTAAAAAAAGCATTCCCTACCATTTGTTCAGTCTGTCCTCTACCATTACAATAACCACACATATTACTTTCACCACCTGACCCATGACAAGTACGACACAAAACTTTTCTTTTATATTTTAATTTTTTAACCACCTCAAAATAGACTTCATCTAAACCAACAATTAACGGTATACTTAGGTTACCTCCTTTTTTAATATTTTGTCGTTGTTTTCTTCCTTGTTGCCCACCAAAGAATTGGTTAAACACATCTTCCATATTGGGGCCTCCTCCGTGATTAAACGGATTTTGTCCCTGATGGTCGTATTTCATTCTTTTTTCGGTGTTACCTAAAGTATCATAAGCTTCTGACATTTCTTTAAAAACTTTTTCATCACCACCTTTATCTGGGTGATGTGTTTTAGAAAGTTTTCTAAAAGCCTTTTTTATTTCATCTTGTGATGATTCTCTATTTATATTTAGGATTTTATAGTAATCTTTATTCATATGGTTTATAATCGTAATAAATACAAAATTGTTTTATTTAGAAATGGTGAAAGAAACAAAGTTTTTTTCTCTTCTAATAGTAAAAAAAGTATTTTAAAAAAATATAGTAAATTAATTGAAGAAAAAAAGCCTAAATTCATTACAGAATACATCTCTAGAAAAAAAGTTATGTTCGAGTTGGGTGTTGTGACTACTGTTGAGTCTGAAAATGATGTTTATAGTAAGGATGAGTTAGGTAGAGTTAAAAAGGTTGAGTTAGGTGAATCCGAATACAACATTTTAAAAATGGTTCCTTACTGGAAAGAAGAATTGGTTTATGACCATACCACCAAATCTAAAATTAAATTTATTTCATTAATGGATACCTACCTATCAGATTCCAGTTTTAAACAAATTTTCACTTTAAATAATAAACTAATAATACAAAATGATAATGTTATTAATTTATTTAGTCTTAAGACGGTTCAAGACTGTTTAAGATTACTTGGTGTTATTGAACTTAATTTTATAGACAATGGTAGATTTGATTGTTTATTGGTTTCTGATAATTCAACCGTTCAACGTAAACAATTGTACGATTTATTGGTTGGTTATGGTTTTTCTAGAGAGTTCTTACGTAAACAATATACCTACTAAATTTTATTAAAAATGTATTCCACCTCATTTATGTTTAGTGAAACCATTCTTTTACTTCTATCTACCCTAACATCAACAAATTCTTCTATTTCCATTAAAACTCTTTTAAAATCTTGGTTTTTAATATCTATAGTTACAGTAGATTTTATTATGTTTTTATTACTTGTTAGTATTTCCGCGATGTTAGCACAGTCTTTAAGATATATAAACTCTTTTTTATTTTCTTCCATAACCCCACATTTGTATTTTTATTATTTCTAATTTCAGATTTTTTTATCTTTTTAATATTTTTAATAAAATTAGTTTTATGGGTCTTAAGTTGTAACTGGTCCTTTAGTATCTCCCTGTTGAACCAATTCGGTATCTGTTTTTCCTCCATCTAAATCTTTTTTAAATTGTGGGTAAAAGTTAATATTAACATCTCTTAGAGATTCTAAATTATTTTCATGAAATACTTTTTGTAGTTCCATCATTTTTTTATTTAATAACGCGTTTTTTTCTTCAACATCAGTATTCCACTTAATAACCTTTTTAATTTCTTCAACTAAAATATTAGTGTTTTTTTCATCAAATAAACTATAGAATGAAATTAGTTTTGAGTTTTTATCACTACTATTAACTTTCATCTGTACTACACTACCTTCCTGTGTAGTGGTTTTTTGTTGTAGTATTTTTTTATCTTCCCAACTTAAAGGTAATTTTAAATCGATAATTATAAAATCTTCATGTATTCTTATTCCGTGGAATAATTTTTTAAATTGTGATATTTCTGAATAAAGTGACATAGGTTAGTAAATTAAATAAGTTATAAAGTAGGATGTGGCAATACCTAGTAGTATTAAATCAATTTTATTTAGGATATATTTTGTTGGTTCTGTTGAAAACAATTTAACCACAAATAGAAATAACTGCCTAATAATTATTAGTATTGAAAATATAAAGACTAGTGTGAAGACCCAATTATTCATCTATTTTTTACTTTCTTCTAAAATTTCTTTTCTTAGGTCTTGTAATAGAGCTTTTAACTCTTGTGCAGATTTTCTTGCTCTTACACCAGCACTTTTATTTTGTTTTTCAAAAAATTTTTCACTATCCACTTTTACACTTGTTACTAAATTTTCAATTTTATTTAATGTTTCCATCTTTATTTTTATTTTCTTTGTTTATATAAGACTCCCACATCGCTATGGAATTGGTTGTCTTACTTAGTTTATTAACTAACTTTATAGAGTTTTTCACTGTCTCTTCAGTTGTATAATCGTTTCTATTTAAAACTTTTTCTAATTCATTTTCTAACTTTTGTTTTTTTAGAATTAATTCGTTTGTTATAATATTAATTATTCTCATGATTTAAACTTAATAAATGTTTTAGTAGGTGTCAAGTTTTTTATTCTCTAAACTTCTATCCAAAAGAATATACATCTCTAGTAACATATCTAATTCTGATTTAGTTTTTTTTGTGTGAAGGGTAAATAGATGTAAAAAGAAATTTTTTAATTTTTCCGCATTTCCTATATCAGTATAAAAAGACTCCTTAAATAAATTCCAAAGGTAGTCTCTATGTTCACCTACTGGTTCAAAAAATATATTTTCTCTGGTAAAATTATTAATTGTTTTAGTCCAACACCAATCAAAATGACCTTTAACATCTTCCTCTTTATTTATAACGTCATCCCCTAAATATGTTGTTTTTATTAAACCATATACAGAATTTATAAAATCAGAAAACAGTTCACTTCTTTCGTGATTAATATTGTGGACCTTAACCCACAAATTAATGTTGTCACGACTTACGTGTTCGGTAACATACCTTAAAAACTGTTCTGGTGATACTTTTTTTCCCATATCTTTTAATATAATAAAGATAGCAAAAAAAGTAAGATAATAAATAGAGTTATTGGGTGATTTTATTATAGTTCCACAATTTTTTCATCTCTTGTACATCTTCGGATACTTCTTCCTTAACTTGTACTACTTTTTGTACGTCAGGTGTAAAACCTCTTAAGTTTGTCATTGATGCTTTTTCTTGTGCTATTTTTTCTTTTCTTCTCTCTACAGATTTTTTTATTTTTTCTCCTAATTTACTAGGGACTACATTTCCTAACGCTTCACCATCTTCATCCGTTTGAGCGTTTCCTGTTTCACTAGAACCTTCTAGGTATTTTGTTAACCTATCCATGTTTTGGTTGTGTACGTCAAAGTCTTGAAGTCCTGGGTACGCAAAATCTTCCACAAACTCTTCGTCTTCTGTAGTGTTTCTATACATAGGTGATTCATAGTCTGTTTTAGAATTATTTTGATTAGGAAACTCTGGATTTGAGTTATCCGGCACATTCATATAGTCTTTTAGTTTTTTTGCTAAGTCTTTGTGGTAGGAATCAGTTTCTTTTTTTGATGTCTTGTAAGCTTTTTCGAACGCATCGTATCCCGGTAGTGAAGCTTCTTTTAATCTATCTTTTAATTTTTTACCAACAATTTTCTGAATTGTTTGTCTAGTAGATTCATTGGTTATTGATTTTTCTTTTTTACTTTCTTCTATAACCTCTTTTACCATGTTATCTATTGTGTTTTCTAACACCATCTTTTCAGCCATTTCGTCAGCAACAGCTTTTAATGCCTCTTCTATAACTTCTGTAGTTTCTTCTTTACCTTCAGCTATTCTATTGTTTCTAAACTCTAATCGGTCTTTTTCTATTTCCATAGCATTCATTTCCACACCTTTATTATCTCTAGCTAGACTATGGTTCTCACCAATTCTATCTACAGCTTGTTTTATTATTTTTGTTAAATCCGGTTTTTCTGCTAATATTGACATAGTTTCTTTTTTATTATAAATATCTATTTATTCGTATTTACCTCCCACATTGGAACCCATCGTATATATTTTCCCTATGGGTGTATCCATTTTTGCTGTCCCGACTAAACTCGTTATCGGAGATTTGTAAATACTTCTTCTTATTATTTCTTCTATTTCGTTTTTTACTAGTTGTTTTATATGGTTTTTGTCTTTACCAGTTTTTTTAGCTACTTCAGTTATAGCTTTTTTTATTTTTTTATTTTCAGTTAAATCTAAAGCGTTTATATCACCTTGGTTACAGTACGGAAAAGTTTTACATCTATCTTTTATTTTTACGAATTTTCCACCTGGCCACTGGGTTTTTGCTCTACCCCTCCAATTCTTTAAATTTTTTGCTAGGAATGCTGGTGTCGAATATTGTCCAGAACTTGATGCTGTTGTTGCCTCGTCAAACTCTTCTTTTTTCTTTTTCTTTTTTTTATTAGTAAACCTAGGGTCATATCCCATTGGTACCATGAATGCTCCAGCACTCGCTGCTGTTGTAGCTTCTTCCATTTCACTTTCTGTTGTTTTTTTCCACTCCTCGTGTGTCTCTTGGGGGTGTATTTCATTACAGTTATGTTCTTCTTCTAACTCATACCCACTCCTTATGTCTTTAGGTACTAATTGTTTTGCTTTTAAAGTATCACCACCTTCACTACCTAGTTTATTAAGTGATGATTTTATACTTTTTCTTAAATTATCTTTAATCCCCATTTTATCTTACTCTTTTTATTTCTGATTGCCACATACTACGTCTAAACCAGAATGTTTTATATAGTTCCAACATAACTTTACTGACGATATCTACAATTTCTGTTCTAGTATTTCTACCACTTTTAATTTCTTTTGCTACAACTTTTTGGACCTCACTTTTAAATTGTGGTTTAGACATGAAGTCTTTAATTTCTTTTCTAGCGATTCTTGCTATTTCGTCTTTATCGGTTTTTGTTAGTGCCATTACTTATAAATACTACTTAACGTTAGATACGACCCAAGAAGCCGTAACAATTGTTGCTGCACCTAAAAAGAAGTGAACTACAGGTTTATTATACCACTTAGGTCTCAATTCTTTTGTCAAATCTATATACAAATCTATTCTTTGATTTAATAGGTCTGTTTTTTCATTCATAAAAGCTATATGTAAACTGTCTTGGGTGTGTAGTGTTCTATAATTTATTATTTGGCCCCTAAGTAAATTAATCTCTAATTTTTGTAAACTATCGGTTTGTTCGTACACTTGGAATAGTGAGTCCATTTCAACAACTTCTTTATCTGTAAAAGTGTTTGTTTGGGTAAAGGCCCATACTGGTGTAAACAATAATAGTATTAATATTAGTTTTTTCATTGTGGTTACTTTTTTAACCTATTCTTTAGTGACTTGGTTGCCTGTTTAGGTGTTTTCTTTTTTACCTTAGGTTTTTTGGTTTGTAACTCTTCGAGTTCCTTATTGGTATCGGTAATTTTTTTCTTAGTAACCTTCTTTTTCTTTTTAACATACTTTATCTTGCCGTCAACCTCTGACGTTTTATTTTCATTACCTCTAATATTCTTTTTAATCTTTTTAACTTTTCTACTTGAGTTTGCGTTAAACATCCATACAAGGCCAATAAAAAACCCTATAACACCTAGAACCCATTTCCATGATTTTTTTAAAAATTCCATACTACTCGTTTTCGTCTTCCATTGTTTTAGTTGACTTTCTATCAGCCAATACTTTTGCCCATTTAACTGAAAAGGTTTGGTAGTAGTCTTTTAGGTTGTTTAACATCTCCATTGACTCATCATCTACTTTTACCATATTTCCAATAATATAAACACCGTTACGCTCTCCCACACTATAAAAAAATTCAGTATCAAACTTAACTAATTTACCAGACCACTCTACATTGTTATCGTATATGTTTAACGTGTTGTAATCTACCAAGTCAGAAACTTGTTCAAGAAATTCTTCCATTGTCTCTTGGTAGGTGTTTTTTTCTTCGTCTGTTAAAGCAACGTCTGAAGTTGTATATCCATGAACTACGATTTTACCACTAGAAACCTCGTAAGTTTTTGTTTTTTCAGTATCTCTTTCTAATTTAATGTCTTCTACTTGTTCAAACATTAATTTAGATTTGTTTAAGAGAGTTTTCATCTCATCATACATATCATCACCATAGTTTCTATGGTTATTTTGTTTTATTAATTTTTTATTTTTCATATTAATTCAAAGTTAAACGTTGGGTTTATGTCGGTCCAATACTCATTGTAATTACTTCTAGACACAATACCTTTAAAGTATTCTACATCCTCTATAAATACATTATGTCCAGTACTAACTTTAGGTATGTTGTATTTTTTACATATTTTACCCAAAACTTTACTGGTTTCTTTTATTTGTTTATCAGTGTAGTAATCCCAAAACAGTTTTCCTCTCCATTTTTTTTCACACACCTTACTATCATAAATATCACCTAACCAGTTAATATACTTTCCATCATTACTTCTTCTCTTTAACCAACCATCATTCTCTAATGAGACTACAACAACACCTTTTTGTATTTTAAACCCTGGTAAAAAAAAAGTTGTTACGTCTTTTGTATGTAGATTAATTACTTCTCCATTTTTTTTAATTAAGTAGTTTGGTATTTTTTTATATTCTCCATTGTTCCTATGTTTAATGGTTTCTAGAAAATATTTCGCGTCCCTATTAGTATTACATAATAGTACTTGTTTATTTTCTTCCTTTGTATTTAAGTTTAGTTCCACTTTTTATTTCTTCACTTTCCGTTTTATCAATGTTTTTAGTTAATAGAGTTTGTGTAGTATCGGTTAACCTATCTATTTGTACATCATCATCGTTATAAGTAATATTAAGTGCGTTTGCTAATTTTTCAAGGTCTTCTGCCTTGGGACTTATTGGTTCATCTTCGTATAGTTTTTCAGTTTTGGCTATCTCCTTACTTAACTTTTCTATTTCGTCATCTGTTAGATTATCGGTTGTTGTTATTACATTATCGTAATGTAATCCGTCATTCCCATTTTGGCCTATAATACTCATTCTTTTTTCATCTATATCTATTTCTTCTTTCATACTATATGGGGTGTTAAATTCTAACCCATCTGGTTTAGACATCTTTACCACATTATCTTCTATTTTTCTTATTTGGTTAAAAGCAAAATTTGCCGCTACGACTAGTGCTATTGCTAGTGGGTCAAAAACAAAAACTATAAGTAACAAGAACCAATTAACAACTTGCCCCATATCTTTACCAGTTGTTTCTGCAAGATATTTTAATGGTCCCAACTCTCTTTCGTCTTCATTTGATATTTCTTTATTTAGTAACACTAAATCTGTTGTTGTTATCGAGTCTAGTATAGCTTCTAATTTTATATTTAACTTGTCTCTGTCGGTAATTGTGGTTTTTAATTCTGATTGTAGAGCTCTTCTTGTGGAACTAGATGTGGTTGTTATTACTGTTTGGGAATTTTCGTCCCAGTATGAAACAGACCCTGGGCTTGATAGTGAGACCCTTAAATCAGAAATGGATTTATTTACTTGGTTTTTTTCTAATGTTAGGTCTTCTTTTGTTTCTTGGAATCTGACTTGTTTTTGGTTTAGGATTAAAAGAGATTTGTCCAACAATTCTGATTTGGTTGCTGTTTCTTGATAAGCTCCCGACAAGAATCCGTATATACCACCACTGGTAATAATCATTAAAACAAATACTGCTATAGCTAGATATGTTCTAAGGAATTTATTTATTGTGTCCCAGTATTGGTACAGTAGGGACGCAACTACTAGTTTGGCGAACTCTAGTGACCCAGCCATTATAATTACCTGTAGACTAGCACCAGCAAATAATTTACTCAACCCAAATACAGAATAGAATGCTGCACTACCAGATACGGTTAATGCAGACAAAGCTATCAATAAAGGAAATAATCTTTTTTTCATGTGTTATTTTACTAATAAATATTAGTCATTTAGATAGTCTAATAAATTATAACTATCATTTCTTAATTTTCTTAAGGCTTTTTCTTTAATCTGTCTAACTCTTTCTTTGGTTAGTCCTATTTCATCCCCAATTTCTTGTAAGGTCATAGGTGTATTATTTAATCCATAGTAATCAACTATAATATCTTTTTCTCTTTCGTCTAAAGTAGACATTAAATTATATAGTTCATTTTTTAAATTAAATTCGTCATTAAAATGTTGTTCCGGGTCGTCAGCGTCTTTATTTTCTATTAAATCTATTAGTGTATCACCCTCTTCATTAATTGGCCTATCGTAGTTAATTGTCGTAGGTAATAAAGCTAATTTACTATCTAGTTTTTCTATCTTTTCACCTGTTTGTTTTTTCTGTCGATGTAGTTCTTGAATTATGTTTACTGGTAGTCTAATAGTTCTTGCGTTTTCATTTAAACACTGTAGTATGGATTGTTTTACCCACCACACCGCATAAGATATAAACCTAAATCCTTTTTTCCAGTCAAAGTTTTTTATTGCTTTTAACAAACCATAATTACCTTCATTAATTAAGTCTGGTAAATCTACTCCTTGTCCTTGGTAGTCCTTGGCTACACTAATAACAAATCTAAGATTACCTTCTAAAAGTTCTAAGTGTATTTTTTCTATTTCTCTTTGTGTTGTTTCAGGGTTCAGCATTTTTTTAGCCAGTTCTTTTTCCCTTTTAGGTGTTAGTACCTTAATTTTTCTCACGTCTTTTAAGTAGTGTGAGATTTCCGCTTGATTTATAAAGATGTTTTTTGACATAAAATTATTATTTTTTATTATTACTATTACAATTTGTGTACCAACGCTATATATCTGACTTTTTGTCAGGTTTTACGATTTAAACACAAAAATAAAAAATAATTTTCAATTACACAAGTTATTCGGTAATTTATATTGAGTAGGGTTTTAGAATGTCTAGTACTTCAGAAGCTTCTTCAAAACATGTACCTTCATCAAATAAACTTTTATCTTGTACAGAAGGAATGTATGTGGTGTTACCAGAAGTATCTTCCACAATTAATACTGGTGTATACCATGGTAGATTGTGTTCTCTCTCCGCGTCTATGTAATCCCAACGATTACTCTCATTTTGTTTATCACCATTCCTAGTAATAGATACGGAAGTAAATGGTACTTTTTTTTCTTTTAAAATTTCTTTAATTTTTTGACAATCTGCACAGGTGTCTTCAGTGAATATTGCTAGTTTGTATTTATCTGTATTTAATTTCATATATTAACTACTGTAATTATTTAAAAATTTTATTTCGTTTTTTGTTAGACTGTCCATTCCAGTTTTATTAATTTTATCCAATAATTCATCAAGTGTCAAGTCTTTTGTTTCTCTTTTTTTATATTTTTCTTGCATATTTTTTTTAATCTGGACCATCTTAAAATCCACCAGAGACTTTAATTGTTTTGTTAGTTCCTCAGCTAAAAGTGGGTTTACATAATTAGGTTTATTTATGTGTGGTTTTTTACCAAATAAATGATATTCCAGATTTTGGTCTAATCTATAACTTAATTTTCTAGGTTTTGGCATTAAAAAAAATGCTGCAATATGAGGACTTAGAAATTCATGTAATATTCCGTCAACGTCTTCAAATCCCATGTTGGATTTCAGTGACATTACTATTACATTATCTCCGGTTATGAAACTGAACTCGTCACCAACTATTATTGTTTCCATAACATCTTTAATATTATTTACTAAATCTGGATTTACGTTATTAGTTTTCCAATTCCCTAATAAAAAAAGAAAATATGTTTTAATTCTTGTTCCCATACTTTATAAATATTTTATTTTATGTTAGAAACGTTATTTTTCTTATTAACCGTAATAATGTTATCACCCCATTCCCTAACTAAAGGATTATGTGTTATTAAAAATATATTTTCAAAATATTCTTTAACTTTATTAAAAAACACACTTACTTGTTCTAAATTTTCGTTACTAACTTTACCTAGAACCTCATCAAATACAGTTATGTTTGGTCGGGGTAAACACGAAACCTTAGTTAGTACAGTTCTAATTGCTAGAGCTGATAAAGTTTTTTCGAATCCACTACCTGTAGATACTAATTTTTCTATTTGTGTGTCATTATCAACCATCCAAAACTCTACCTCATTTTTGTTATTAACTCTAATTTCCACACAAAACTCAGTTACATCAGAAAGAAGTCTCATTAATTCGTTATTTAATTTTGGGACTATACTCCTCATTATGGTTTTAATTATACCATTTTTACCGTAGACAGTTAAATAAGCTCTAAAAATTTTATCTACATCATTTTCTCTGTTTATTTTTTCTGTTTTAATTTTTTTGTCTTCGATGTCCTTCTGGTTGGATTCTATACTATTTTTATTGTGTTCTATTTCTCTAACTAAATTTTCTTTTATGTTGTTTAATCGGTCAATATTAGAGTTGTGGGTTAGAATCTTTTTTTCTATATTACTATTATTTTCTAATTTTTCTTTATTCTGTTTCCACTTATTTAGTTTATTTTTTAACTTTTCTACACTTAGTTCTTTTTGACCCACCTCTAGAATTAACCTTTCTTTTTTTAGTAATTCTTTTTCGTATTCGTCAAATACTGTTTTTTTAGTTGTTAAATCACTTATATCAACATTTAATAATTCTATTTTTTTATCACTAACACTAATATACCCTTCAAGATTTCTTATTTGTTTTTTTAAATCAACTATTTCTTTTGTGTGGTCCACATCCTTAAGTGTTTGTTTACATGTTGGGCAAATTTCTGACTCTATTAAATTTGTTAGTGTTTTACTTAAGTTTTTTAAATTAGTTTTAGTTTTTACATTTTGAACGTTGGTTAAGTCTCTATCTTCTGTTTTTTTTCTTAATAATTCTAAATCGGTTTCTTCTGGAATATCTTTATAACCATAAATTTTTAATTTAGATTTTAATGTCTCTAAAGTAACAGTTTCTTCATTTATAGTTTCTTCTACCAGTCTTGGATTTACATTTTGTATTTCTTGGTTGATGTCGTTCACCTTTTGACCTATTAAATTATCTCTCAAATTGTTTTCTAATTTTAGGTCTTCTTTAACTTCTTTTAATTTTTTTTGATTTTCCAAATTACTATCCAACAACTCCTTTATCTGTTTTTTTAAATTTTTAATTTCTTGTTTAAGTTCTTCAATATTGTAAATGTTTGATATTAACTTTTTGGACCATTCTGAATACATTTTTTTCGCTACGCTTTCTTTTTCTTTTAGTATTTCTAACCCAACAAATCTACTTAATACATCACCCCTTTCGGTTGGTTTCGATTCTATTATGGACTCTATGTTTGAGGCTGTAGTTAATACGGTTAGTAGAAAATCGTTCATTGTACCTATAGATTCTTTTATGAAGTTTTCTGTTTCCCTTCTTTGTTCTCCACTAAAATTTTGTAGACTACCGTCAGATTTTTTTTCTAAAAATTCTAAACTAGTACTTACTGACCACTCACCCTTTTTAGTTTTTCTTCTTTTTACTTTTCTAATAATTGTAAAGTCTCTTCCGTCTATTTCTACTTCTCCTTGGACCACAACCTCATTCACACCCCTAAACCTGTTAAATATGTCAATTGCTTTTGTGGTTTTAGTTGTGGAGTTAAAAAATAAAAATAATATTAGGTCTACGGCTAATACTGACTTTCCTCCGAAGTTTGGTGGGTTAGAGTCTATGACCGTTATACCACCTAGAGAACTTACATCTAATTTATTATTGTCACCAAAAGATAAAAAGTTAGAGAATTTAATGTTCTTTATATAAACTCTTTTGTAGTGAGTATCTATACTTATTTCTTCTGACATTTTACTATTAACTTTTTCATCAAGTCTCTTAAGTAAATTAATATCTATTTGCATATTATTATTTTCCACAAACTGAGTCATTAGGTTTTTTTGATAGTTGGTGTCCATAACATTTTGCTCTATGTCAATATCTAAATCTCCGTTGTCGTTTTTTTCAACCGCTTTTGTTAAAACCGTAATGTTTCTAGAATTGTATTTGTTTTGAAAGTAACTTCTTACTCTTTTTAATTTTTCCTGTGTAAAATTTTCAGGATTATCTTCCCAGGTTACTTTAATAAAAGGATTTTCTAATTTATCTATTTCCATGTTGTAAATATCGTATATTTATTAGTATAAATCAATATAGAGTGAAAATTAGAATTACAGAAAACCAGTACACACACTTAGTCGAACAAATAGACCTTAAAAGTCTTAGTAGAGACGTTAAAAAACTTATAAAGTACTGGGATGAGATAGATTGGGAAAAGGTGGATTCTCTTGCATTACGTAAGTTAACCCCCGAAACAATTTCTTACGCCATTAAACTTTTTAGAACATTCAGAGGTGGTGATGGCTCGTCTAGTCCTGACATTAACCCACTACCAACCTCTCAATTATATACTGACGCGGAAGGTAGTATTAATAGTACTTACAATAAAAGTAGATGGGATAGAAAACATCATGGTGTTGATTTGGATACAACTGGAGATGTAAGAAATCAACCTGTTGTGGCTACTTGCTTAGGGGAAGTTCTAAGGTCAGAATATGGGGTAGGTGGTTGTGGTGGTATGGTATTATTAGGTTGTTATGATGGTACTCAAGTACAGTATTGTCATATGGATTTTGTAATACCTAAAAATACTATAGTTGGTCAAGTAGTTCCACAAGGATTCCCTTTGGGTATCAGTGGTGGTGAAAGTCCGGAATACGACAAAGCTGGTAGAAGTGATGGTGCTCATTTACATTACGCTCTTTGGAATCCTTACCCTAGTAAGTCTATCAACCCACATATTGCATATCCTAACTTATTTCCTTCGGATAAAGGTTCTGCTCAACCAACTACAATGAGTCGTTAGTCATCCTTAGGTGGTTTATTTTCCTCAAACCATTCAATAATAGCATTTAAAGCCCATACACCCCCACTAGCTAACATACCATCAAAAAATACATTAGTATAAGGTAACAGTACCATAGTTTCCGTTGGTGAAAAGAATGTCAGTGAGAAAAAGAACCCAACCCATGTAGACGTACACATCATACATTGTATTAAGTCGCCGAAAAAAGTTGATTTTATTATTATCCAATCTCTTGCATTCTCAAATATACTACCGTAAACTAGTATATTTGTCATTCCGTATGCTGCTATAATCCATATAAGTGTTTCCATAATTTAATCTAAATAAGTGTCGTTTAGGTTTGACGATGTCATATACTTTGCTCTTCTATTAACTGTTACTTGTTTAAAGTGTTCTAATATGTCGTCTTGTTCTTTTATTTTATTTTTTTGTTGTTCTATTTTATCCTCTTGTTCCTGGATGGTGTTCTTGTACTCTTCTAATTTACTAATTAATTCTGTGTTGTCAATTTCTCTAGTAATTATTTTTTCTACTATAACTTCTTTTTCTACTGGGATTTCTACTATGACTTCTTTTATTATTTCTTTTTCTACCGGGACTTCTTGTATTTGTGATTTAGGTAGGAAGGGTGCTATACCGTATTTATCAAGTGTTAACCCGTCTTTAGTACACTTAACAATAAAATTCTCTACATCTTCTATTTCGTTTAGTTGACAGTAGTCTATAAATTCTTTTTGTGAGTTTTTATCTAAATCCGTCATTGTAGTGTTCCTTTTTTTCTCATTTTAGCTCTAATCTTTGTTGCTGAGATTTGTTCGACTTGGTTAGGTGGTACATGTTCAATAACTTCATATCCAACACCTCTACCATAATTTACTGATTCTATGTCTGGAACTATTGTTATTGTTATTCTACCTTCATCTATTAAGTCTTTTAATTCACTACTTAGATTCGTTAGAACTTCCTGTGGTGTCCAGGGTTGGTTTTCATTTGGTTCAACATCTCTTATTGCTACCCAAACATTTTTACCTTCATTAAGCCTTTGGTCTATTAACCATCTATGTCCTGGGTGCCATGGTTGCCACCTCCCTATAAACATTGAGTACTTTTTCATATTCCTTTATCTCTTTTTACATTTATTGCTATGGCTCTTTTGCCATCCTTATTTGGGTCCATATCGTTTATAAGATATCTTGGTCCCCGTTCTATACCCATTATCAATCTATCAAATGGTATTGTATTATTTACCAATTCTTTGGTGGTATGTTTTCTCATATCCTCTGGCCTTGCAGTCGTTAATACTATCATGTGACCTTCATCATACCATTCATTTAGTTTATCTACTGTTGTCTTTATTGGTTCGGCATCTGTAGATTCATATGTTTCAAATTTTCTGTACTTAAAGATTGTTCCATCAATATCACAAAAGTATGTATTCTTTTTTTTTCTATTAAATTTAACACTTTCAAGACACTTTTCAAGCGTTGGAGAGCCTGTCGTATCGATATCTATAAATTGCTCTATTGGCTTTTCATAGTCTTGTGCAAAGTACTTCTCCCTTCCTCTTATATCAGTTGTGTGTACATATATTTCAGTGACATCATTTGTGGTCTTTAATGACTCCCTCATTTCTCTATAAGGTGCAACTACTGATACTACTGGTGTGAACCCTTTATTATCTAAGAATCTACACAAATCTAATACCGATTGTATGTTTTTTACCCTCCCTTCTGGAGAATAATCAAAGTTTTGGAATAGGTTTCTTAGTCCATCCCCGTCTATATGAATGCAATCATCACTACATCTATTTATAAGTGCTTTTGCTAATGTTGTTTTTCCAGCTCCTGGCTGTCCTGTAAACCAATATATCATCTTACTATTTTTAAATTTATTTGTTTATTAATATTTCTTTTTCATTATTTATATCCTCAATATCATTAATCTTAAAATTAAGATATGGTTGTGTGTTTTCAAGATTATAAGAACGATATTTGTTGGTTTCTACATCATAGACACCATATCCATGATTTTTTATACTTTCCCCAAAATTTTGTATAATCATAGAACCCACCATATATATTTTTCCACCACCTGGAATATTAAAAGTTTGTCTTTTGTGTATATCACCCGCAAATACTACGTCACACCCAACAAAACGGTCTAAACTATACCCTTCATCAAAAACAAACCCAAAATCGTTAGAAGACCCTTCAATAGGTCCATGAAATAACCCTATTTTTAATTTTTCACTTTCTTCTGAAATTTCAGGTCTAATATTGTGGTTAGTTAAAGAGTACACACACCACAATATATTTTCATCCTCATAAGAACCCATATCTTTATAATAGGTAATGTTGGGGTTATCTAATCCGTTTAGTATTGGGGTTAGGGCATCCATCCTATCCATATTATTTTCTAAAAAGTCATGATTACCTATTATATAAACACATTTACATATTTTAGATGTTTCATTAAACCACCAAGACATTAAATTAATTAATTCTGGTGTCATTTGATTCTTAGAGTGGACGAAGTCACCACTAAAAACTATCCTATCTGGTTTAATTTTTTTCCACTCCGTCAAAGCTTTTTCCAAAACCTTCCTGTCTCTGGTATGTTGTTTATACAATTTTAAATGTAAATCAGAATAATGAATTATTTTTTTTATTTTACTCATTTTAACCTTTATTTCTTTCATGCCACCAACCTTTTATTTCTGATATAATCATTTCTAATGTACTATATGAGTTGTCAGTAAAATACTCTAATATTTTTTGTGTTAAGTAAGTAACTATTAAAAGTATTAAAAAAGATAACCAATCATGAATTAAGATACTGTATGTCAACCATAGAGATAGAACAATATAAGATATTATTTGTGCGTTTTTAATAATGTTAAACACCAATATATGTAGTTTATTTTCCGGTTTTAGGATAGTTGTTAATTTTTTTGTTATAATATTTTCTTTCGGCACTAAGTTAATTAGGATAATTAATAAAAAAGTAATTAAGAAGTTGTAGAACTGCCAAAACACTATATAACTAAAGAAAAATATTATTGGTATTGGTGTTGTATATAATGTTATCAGTCCCTGTTTTAAGATTTGGTAGATAAACTTTACTAAACCACCAAAACTAAACTTTTCTTTTATAACTCTAAAAAATGAATCTATTAGGTACTGACTTTGGATGGTTATATCTCTTACTTCTATTTCGTAATCTTCACCGTATAACACTTTTAAAATTTTAAATCTGTGATTACCTTCTAAAACTTTATACGTTTTACTACTCTCTTGGTAGACCACTTCAGGGTAACCATACACTTCTGGTAGGTATCCTTTTTTTTCTATACTTTTAGTTATATGTTTAAAAGCGGTGGCATTGTAGATATCCACATCACCTTTCAGGTGTGGTAGATTTTCTAAATCCTTAAGTTTAACTTTGATTAGTGGGCTTTTCGGTCCTAATTTCGAACTTTTTTTAGTGTGGTCACCATACCATATTTCATGTTTTGCCAATCTTTCTTTCATTTTTTCATTATTTTTAGGATTTCATCTTTAAAGTCATAACATTTTATTATTTCATATTTTTCATTGTTTTCATTAAACCAAACTATATATGAATCACCTAACTCTAAGTCTGTATTTCTTTCAACAATTAATTTGTAAAAAGATAGTTGTAGGGAATATGTGTTTAATTCACAAACATCTAAATGACTTAATGGTTCTTTAAATTGTTGCCATTTATTTTGTTTTTTAATAGCTTTATTTGTTTTCCAATCCCATATTTCTAATTTACCTGATTTTTCATTAAAGAATAGTTGGTCAATCATCCCCGTTACACCCCATTCCTCATCACCAACCACAACTTCCGCTCTCACAGGTATTAATTTACCAAACGAATCATCATAAAACTTGTCAAATAATTTTATTAATTTTATAACAGCTTTTTTACATTCCAACATATTCTCTTCACCGTCTAACGCATTAGATATTTTGTGGTCTGGAAAGGGAAATACTTTATTAGTTAGGAAATTTTCTACGTATTCATGAAAAGCGGACCCTTTCTCACAAGAGAAGTCCGCTTTATATTTCCATTCTTTAATTATTTCTTCCTGACTTATACCTCTTTCATCTGCTTTCTTTTTAGACCAATATTCTTTATCAAATGGGTGTTTATATTCCCCAATAACACCGGTTACCGATTTAGTTTTAATACCATTTAAATAGTATTTATGTTCTTGGTCATGAAATTTTATTTTGTTAAATTTTGCTAATTCTTTTGTTATTTTCATAATAATTTAATTCTTTTTAAATCTTTTACCCCACCCAAATCACTAACGTCTTTATCTTTTGGTAGTTTTATTAATCGGATTCTATTAGTTAGTTTCCCTCCTTCTAATTTTCTATATAACTTTTCGGAATCTTTCCAAGCATCCCCATCTAAACACACTATTATATTTTTTTTACAATTATTATACAATTTTTCCCAAAGTTTATCACTTAGACTTTTACCAAGTATAGGTATGGAGTTTTCTAAAAAAAACATATCAAAAACCCCCTCTACTAAATAAACATCCTCTTCCCAATTTATAAGATGTTCGTTAAAGATTATTTTATCTTTTTCTGCTTCTGGGTTTTTATACTTATTTTTGTGGTTAACATAAGACCTAGAAACAAAATAATTAATTTCTTCATTTTCATCAAAAGATGGTACTATAATTCTCCCCCTATACTCCCCTTCTGTGGTGTAACCTATAGAATACTTATTGATTATTTTATCGGTTATATTTCTTTTTCTTAAATAATTATACGCTTCTTTATAGGGTATGGTTAGTTTATTTCCTTTATTAAAAGATATATATTCTCTAGGTAATTTTACATCTTTGTATTTTTTTTCACTTTTTTTAATAAAGTCTCCACCTATTAATTCCCAAGTAGATTTATTTCTTTTATTTCCCCATTTTAAAAATAGTTTGTTAAGTGACCCGTGTGTGTTAAATGTCTCTGAGCATGCCCAACACTTATACACACCCTGTTGGTAGTTTACTTCAAAGTTACCTTTTCCGTCTCCGTTATCTAGACCTTTGATGTCGTAGGAACAAACAGGGCAATCAAAAGATATCTGTCCTTTGTTTGGGTAGTGTGAGTTAATTTCACCTAACACATCTTGTAATAATTCTAGTAGTAGGGGGGAGTCTTCCATATTTTAAATATACGGATTAAATGGAAATTAATCAATTACCAAATATCTTTTTGTTTCATGTGACCTAAAACACACGCATAAGCATCACACATATCAAAATTTTCTTTCTTAAGAGTATTATTTCTAGTGTATGTCCAAGTTAAGTGAGGTTCTTTTTCTGAAACTTTTTGCCAAATAATATATTTTTTATCACAACCAACCTCATACTTTCCAAATAAAACTTTCTTACCTTTTTTGTTTTCAGTAAAAAGACTAGGAAAAGCAAATTTTCTAGAGTTGTATGTTGATATGAACTCTGGCACGATACCAAGTGTTTCGTAAATAATGTGAGTTATAAAAGAGTTATATCTGATTAGTGTTGCAACGGTTCTAATATTATTGGAGTTAATTAGTGGTTCTTCTATAATGACGTTGGTTATTCCAAAATTTTGGTAGTCTTCTAGTTTACTTTTAAATTGTTCTGCTTTTAAAAGCATTTCTTCAATCTTATTACTTTCCCCTTTTATCTTTGGTGAAAAATGGGTTAATTCTAACAACTCTTTTTTTTGAATGTCGAATAATGCCCAACCTATAGTTTTTGTTGAGATGTCTAGTCCTAGTACCTTTGGACTGTTTCCAATTTTGTTCATATAACAAATATTAGAATTTTAACTTTAAAGTCAAGGTTACCGGTTCGTTTTTTGGTTTTTTAATAGGTCTGTCTGGTTTTGCTATAGCTAACAGTCTGTTTGAGTTATCGTATAGCCCTACTTCGGTAATAAAGGCATCTGTTACGTCACTTAGATTCCAAACTTTTAAGTTTTCTCCGTAGGGTGTTTTAAACTCTATCCCAGTATCTGTACCTCCCGCACCATAATATGGTGAATTAGAACTAGATGCTGTTTGATTTTCTGTTACATAAAACTCTCCTGATTCCGCTGTCACATCAATACTTAATTCGTATTGTTTTTCAAATGAATAGTAACTACAACTTGCAGATGTTGAGGATGTAAAATGTACTTGTGTGTAAGCTGAGGATAGTTTGTTTAGGTTGGATGCTGCTGTTTTACCACCAAAAGTACTAGTTCCCCCTGAAGAAGCTCCTGAGAATTGAAATCCTCTGGCTGTATTACTTACAATTTCTGGATTAGTTATTACAATGAATCCTTTATCTAAATAACATATACCTACAGGTGTGTCTTGTGAAAGGGCGTAAGCTTTAGGTGTGTTAGACGGTGTAACAACATCTATAAACCTAAAGTTATCTGCAGCTGCACCATCATAACCTACTGGTGTTATATTTTCTTTCCACCCATCAGCCCAATTTGTTATACTAGTATTTGAATCTGCTAAAATTGGTTTTTTAATATTGTCTGAAAATAGGAAAGCTATGTTGGTTGCGTTTATATCTGGTCTAGCATTAACATTTAAAACATTCATATTAGCGTTTCCAAAGTATGCTCCTTGTGGTGAATTATCAGAAGCAAAAGCTTCTGGTTCGTAGTAAGAACTATAAAGATTATAAGTACTTCCAGTGTTATTTGGTATTTTTAGTTTAATTGTTCTACCATCTATTAGTTCACCATAACTATTTTTAGGTAAGTCTATAACAATTATATTACTTTGGTTTAGACCCGAAAATCCAGTTCTTACAAATGTAGAATTAAAAGTACTACTCTGAGCTGAGGTAGCGGGTAAATTAAAAGAAGAATATAGATTAGAAAATGCTCTACCGTTACTCGGAGTTCTTTGTACTGCTGTAAAAGTTAATGACGAGCCTGTAACTGTATTCCATCCATTCCCACTAAATGGAACTAGGACACTTCTTAAAGATTTTTGGTTTGGTTGTATTTGTTTTAATTTTCCCATTTTATTTAATTTATTATGACCAGATTTTATAATTGTTAGACCTAAAGTTAGTATTTAAACTTAGTGATGTTCTACCCGCAAAGTAAAGTTTTACTAAATGAAAAGGACTCCCACTAACTTTACCATTATCGTTATTTGCGTTTCCAGGAAATACACTTCTAGTTGTTAGGTTAGGATTTGCTGGGTATGCCGTAAAAAATACTTTTCCTTGGTTGGGTGGGCTCGCTACCGAAACATATTTAGATGGTTGGTATGTTGCGTTATAATCACCAGGTGTACCATAGTACATATTTGACGCACTTGTTTTTGCCCTATCTCTAAAGTTAAAACCCCTACCTGGTTTACCCATATTAAAGTAAGTTATGGGTGTCTGCCCCGCGTTTCCACTATTTTCAGTAAAACTACTATTTTCTCTATACCATTTTAAAGCTGCTGTATCCATATTTTTATATTTCTTGTCCTCTTGTTACCTTTCTAAATAATGCTTTACCCCCACTTGTTTGCCAAGTGGTATTGGCTCCACTACTATAGTTATGACCTCTAGGGTCTTGCGAGAAGGAAGATAGGTCTTCTCCTGCTTCACCATAAAATTTAAATGTTGCGTCATCAAAAATTCTATAATAATTTTGTGAAGATTTTGCAGAATAGGTTATAGATTCTTTTACCGCACCTTTATTAAATTTAAACCTAACTGTTACCTTACAAGGTTCTGCGTTAGCACTTTCTACCGAATGTACATTAAAGGTTAGTGGTATTGATATGTTGTATTCATTTATACTTACACCACTTAAACCACCTAAATACCCACCAGAGTAGGTATCTGTCATCCAATACTTATTACTTTGTGATGCTACACTAGTAAAAATGGTGTCACACATTTTCATCATTCTAGTTACCAAAGTATAATATGGTTGTGTTTGTGCAGCAACTTGACTTGAGGATAGTTGTTCTCCATTATCTTTAGTAGGTGAAATATTAAAGTATGGGGAGGCCGAAGCTAAACCATTTTGTGAGTTATTCCAATTGGAACTATATTCCAAAGAAGATAAGAGTAACCCAAATGTGTCTGTTGGGTGTGTTGTTAGTGTGATTCTAGTACCTAGACTTCTATTATTATTAATCCCTATAAAACTTCCTTGGTCTTTTGTTAACCTTTTTAGTTTTATTGGGTAGTATGTTGGGCCATTATCTATAGAGTTAGGATTAAGTACCAATCTACTTGTTGGTATCGTTGTGTGTATGTTACCATACCCACTATTACCAAACCCGGACTCTGTTAATGGTATAGTACTTTCTAATTCTACTGAACTTACAAACCCAACAAAAATATTTTGTATTTCGGTTTCCTCATTTGACCACCCATTATTCATACTGTTCATAATGAATGTTGGGTATGGTTCTCCTGTTGTATTCCAACTACCGATACCACCACAATTTAAATATCCTATGTCAAATCCTTGAAATCCTATGCCGGCATTACCAGCACCTGTTTTATAGTGTTGTGGGTCTTCTGATATATGTGGTGAAAACATTAAAGAAAATGGTGAAGCTTGTTTTAAACCTTTTAAAAACGTACCACTAAAATCCATTCCTGTATTTTGGCCCCTACCACCATTTCTAATAAATGCTCCACCAGCTAAAGCGATACCATTGTAGTAGGTAAAGTCTTTTTCTGGGACTAATTTAACTGATTCCGTTTTAAAACTATTACCATTATAAACTTTTACCTCATCCCAAAAGTCCAAATATTGTCCAACACCATAACTAGAAAGAGTGTTTAAAAATGTTTCGTAATCTGTATCAGTTAAAACACCCAAAGTGTTTTCAAAATATGTTTTTAATGATTCTTCTATTGTAGTTGGATTTAATGATAGTATATCTTTATTATCTTCTATGTATTTGGATACAAATATTTTACATAGTGTAAAATAGTCATGTAAATAACAATCTATCTCTAAATCACCCCTATAGTACTTTATAGTGTTATTAGTTTGTCTAACCCCTACAGCTACATATTTTTTGGTTGGTTCAAATACTTTATTACCTTCTGGGGTAGCCCAAATAGTGTTTCTTATATCATATCCATTATTTATAGCTTTTCTAAAATTTAAAATGTTACCAGTAACACCAGGAATAAACCCTAATTGTGGGGAGTCGTTTACTGTACTTGATGTGTCCGCATGTTTTTTAGTACTTCTATAGTCTATGTCACAATCAGATAGACTGAACTTTTGGAACATGTTTAGATGATTTGCACCCTCTATTATCATTCTCCTACCTTCATCTGTTAGGAGAAGGTCTAATGTTGTTGTACTACCACTTTTTATATAGCTCATTTCTTTGTCTTGTTATTATATAATTATCTACTAATATAATTTTTATTTTAAATACAGGTAAAACAATCCCCATTACAAAAAGAATTCTCACCTAATTTATCACACATCAAACAAAATACCTCTTTATCTCTACATATCTCGTCTAATTTAAACCCATTATGATATAAACAATTCATCATTATAGTTAAATCTTTAGTATCTACTACACCGTCACCATTAAAGTCACCAACCAATGTATTTTTTATACTGGTTGATGTTGTATTCATTAGTGTTAGGAAAAATTTTAAATCTTCCATACCTACGGTTCCGTTGTTTGTAAAATCCGCACATGTATAACAACAAGTGGGGTAATAACTACCACTGTTATTACCTAACACCCAACAACTATTATGTAAACCACTTTGGGGTTCTGGAATTTCTCCCTCTTCCTGTGTTTTATAATTCATCCACATTGTGGATTTTATAGGTGTTACTCCTAATGAGGTCTCATAAAAATTTATCCTATTATTATTAAATGTAAATCTTGGTCCTGTAGAAATACTAGCGTTTGTTCCATAGTTAGCAGAAAAGGTAAGGGGTTCACCTCCCCGTGAATCTGGTAAATCATAGAAACAACTAGAACTAAAACCACTAGCATTATTTTCTCCAACACATGACCCTACACCAACAAATCTTCTATAATCCACATCATTGTCTGACAACCCAAATTTGTCTATCTTATCCATAAGTCCACTACAACTAGCTAAAATTGACTTTCCATAGTCAGAAAGATAAATTCTACAAGTATTACCGGATAAACCCTTATTGTGTATGTCTAAATATGCCATTAAAAATCAATAGTTATTACGAATTGTTGGGTCCCCGTTCTTTCTACTGGTGACTGAAATTTCGCAATAGCCATTAAATCAGGGAAACCATTTTCATTATCAAATAAGCCTATCTCAGTTATCCTTGGATTTGTATAAGCCACCGAATTAGTATAATCTACCCAAGTTGGGTTTACTGAATTGGTGTATTGGTTTTGACCTATTTGTACTACATGTCTCATTTCATAAATCGTTGCCATTATATCCGTCTCAATAGTTCCATAAAGGAAATATTCATCCCCGAACTGTAGTCTTTCAGGTTGAGTCTTTTGTGGTATTGTTATAAATTGGTTTAGTGTGTATCCAGTTTGAGCTGTATAACTTGGTCCACATCCCGCAGTAAAGTCATTACCTGTTAAATAGAATGTATGCCCTATTAAATTAGTAGCTGTAATCTTATCACCAAATGTGTGATTAGGTATATGACTGGTTACATCTTTATAATTCCAACTTTGTGGAGCTGGGTTCATAGACGCACTACCGTTAGCAACAAATTGTGTTAGAACATACAACCTATCTGCTTCCCAACCAGTTCCTGGTAAAGGTGATGTGGTTGGTGGTGTAGTTGCAAATGGACGTAGGTATGGAAATTCACTACCAAAACTTATACCGACATCAAATAATGGTTCTACACCATTATAGTCTTCGTAAACATAGTAGTTACAGTGTAAAGCGGATGTAAATCCAGAATTATTAAGGAACATATATGTTACCCACAACCTCCCAGGTGATGATGCAACTCCTTGAGCACAAGGTTGTTCCCCAGCTGGAAAACATGAAGTCCCCGCTGGTATTTTTGTTGTTTCAGCTGCTGGTAACGTATAACTTCTATTTGATTTGTAAGACATAGCTGCCAATAACTCTTCGTCATCAATAATTAACATTTTGTAGTCTGGATAAACTTTACCCACAATATTAGGTTGGGTACCTGTTCCAATATTATCATCTTGTAAATGGTAATATCTTAATCCAGGGTCATTCATATTTGAGTTCGGTGTGGAGTACATATAATGTGGGTCCTCACTGAATATACTGTTTTGTGGTGGGTTAACATAGAATGTTTGTCCGTATAACCCTTCGTCTCCAGCACCTATACCATCACCAGACCCATTAATATGTTTTTTATGCCACATTAACCATGGAAGATGTAGTTTAAAGTTTTTAGCTTCACCTATACTAGAATTAGGGCTGTAAGCATCTCTTTTCATAGCAAATTTTTCACCATAAAAATCTGTAGTTGTTTTATTTGTGTAGTGTATTAAACCAACACATTTTTGTTCACTAGGTAATACAACTCTAGTATTGTATTTAGAATCATAATACCAAGAACCACCTTGCACTTGTGGGTGATAATGGTCAATATATTGGTCACTAAAAGTTTGTCCATTATCACTTTCATAACCAAAATACTCTTTACTACTACAATAACCACTAGAACCGTATTTTTCTACCCCCTCATCAACACCAGTAGTTGTACTATTAACACCAGCTACTTGATGTGTCCAGTTTATATTCATATTCCATATTTTAACATCGTCAGTAGATACATTACAACAACTATTAAAAGATAAAGTATCGTCACACCAGTAATTTATAGTACTAGCTGAACTGTAGATACTAGATGTCGTCATCGGATTAGCTGAAAGTGGTGGGTACACATTTACATGTACACAAGTACTAGATTGAGCAGAATATAAAGCTGAAGGTGTAGCATAAAAATTAGGTAAGTTTCTATCCAAGGTTAACACTATGTTAGTACTACTTTGTGATGTGTTAGTATTACCACCTATTACTTGGTAGAATAGTGTTTGTGAGGCTGCACTATAATTTAATTGTGAACAATATGTAGATGTATACTCATAGGTTAACGATATTACATCACCTATACGTGGAGTATATGGGTGAGGGCTTCCAGTACAACTACCACCACTAAAAATGTTTAGGGTGTTTAACCCAGTTAAAGCTGAAAAACATGCGGTCCAGTTTGACGATAAAACGTACTGTCCATTAGTTTCACCAGAAAAATAAGTGTATGTACCAGTGTTAGCTTGTGAAACCGTTTGATTAGGTACTTCAAAAAACCCTCTAGGTGCTGCTGTATTAAACACCTCCACATGTTGGTGTTGTGGTATTGTAGGACCAAAAGTACTGGTACTTCCAGTAACTACCCCATCTGGTAGTGGGTATTTTACATGACCTTTATTCTGTTCTGGTACTGGTGTTAGATTTTGTGCGTTGTGTTCTGCTTGTAAAATATTTAACCCATTAACCATACTGGTTGATTGTAGGCTAGTATTATAACAATCATAACACATTTCACTATCTCCTAGTTGGAATAGTCCTATGTTTAGTTTACCTTCGGACAATTTTTTTCTACCGGCATCAGTAAGTCTGGCCGCGATAGTACCCTGGGTACTGTTTTTAATTATATAACTCATAGTTTTTAGCTTTTATCATAAATATATTTTATTTCGTTTTAATACCCCGGCATACCCACATTATATCCGCTCTCAGCACTAGGGTTGGAGCCTTGTGTTGTAATTATAGCCGTTTTAGGTGAATAAAACACATCTCTACTAATACTAAATGGTACTCTTTCAGTATTAATGGAGGTCGTTAAAACCTCTTTATTAATTAATGGGTAGTATCTATTAACTATAACTTCATAGGAATAACTTCCTGGTGCTGGTGGATGCATTGTAATCTTTTTTGTTATAGTACCTACTTGTTCTGTCTTTACCATTTCTTTATATTGTCTTACCAAATCACCATTTTTACTATACAAATTAAGTAAAATTTCATCTTCTACCCTAGCTTCTTTTAAATAAGATATAGGTACTTCTGGAGTTTTAGTTATAGTTGTTGAGATTATGTTATATATGGTTCTATAAAACAATGATAGTGTATCACCACTTTTTAATAAAGACGTATCACTCATTAGTTGTATTTGTGTATCACCCACTCTATAGTAGTCTTGTTCCGCGATTAAATTAGTTCCATTTAAAAATACTGCTTGTGTCCCTAAGGCTTGCTTTTCAAAATTAATAAAGTAGTATCCATTTTTTTCAAAAATTGTTTGACTTATGTTAGTACTTACCACATCTGGAATGGTTACTCGTTGTGAGTAAAGACCACCCCCCGCATCATACACTACTTGTACTGTATCACCATTTTGTACGGTTTCTCTATGAAATTCTATTTTCATTGTACCTGGTGTGAACTTATAATCACCTAATTTATCAATACTCCTATGTGGTAGGGTTGTGGAGGCAGCACTAATTCCTTCAACCATAACAATACCATTAACAGAAACTAAAGGAGAACTGTACAAAGAACCGGTTGAGTTTCCTAGAAATATTTTGTATGTGGCTGCTGAATATGGTGTGTCGGTATAAACATAATTATTTAGACCAGGAGCGGGATACACACTTTGATTTAAATTCATATCAAAACCCGTACCCCCAGTAATGTTTGGTAGGCCTGAAACCGTAAAAACTTCGTTTTGTAGGGTAAATGCTTGTGTTGGAAAGAAAAAATTATCTACCGTTAAATTAGGTAATGGTGGGTTAGACAATAAAACCATATATAGGTCATTATTATAAACCCTAGAGTTAGTTGGGTAGTTGTCAGTATCTACCCAGTAATCATTAAATGAACTTTTATCTTTAAATAGGTAACTTGGTCTAATTATATATTCCCAACTATCGTTTGTTGTGATAGTAGAAAATGGAATATATGTTTGTGCACTCATTATAAAAGCTTGTTTTGATTTATTTATTCTGGTTGGTAGAGTGTCAAATATAGCTTCGTATACTGGTGTTTGGTGTAATTCTTCTTCTTGGAAATTGTAAGGGTATATTCTAAATTTTGGGTACGCGTTACCAAAAATAAAATCTGTGTTATCCCCACCGAAAGTAAACTCCATATTTTTACCCCCGACCCTATTAATATTATATGTTTTTAGTACTGGTTCACCCCCTAAATTACTATTTAACTTTGTACCTACAGTGGCAAGGCCTGTCACGTCTAGTCTTGGGAGGGGCATTGTTTGCATAACAACTTTCACATTTGGTCTTATATTCGGAACACCTTTATTACAATTAAAGTTAGCGTTACATGGATTATTCCTACTAATATTTGTAGTTGTTCCTGTTGTTGCGGTAATAGATATTGTTGTTGTGGGTCCATCTAAGTCTCTACAATATGGTGCAACTATTTTATTGTCTGTTGGTGTCGCACTAAACTGTATATGGTACCAGGAACATAGTGGTTGGGATGAGGAGAATACTCCGATTCTTCTAGAACCTAGATATTTACATAACCAGTCGTTCTCTACCCAACTTTCTGCACTTTTGGAATTTCCTGACCAAGTAGTTCTATCTAATAAATTTAAGTTTATTTCATAATTAGAATTAAATGGGTTGGTGGCACCAGAAGCTTTTGTAGCACTAGCAGCACTACCCATGGTGTCGGTCATTTTTATATTAAAAAATTCCCCCAATACCCCAGTTCTTTCTACTTTAACCCTTATCGAACCCTGTGTATTCCAGTTACCAGAACCAGATTGTGGTGTTCTAGTGCCATTATTAACTAATATTGTTGATGTCATGACATTTTCGTCCTCCGAAGTACAACCCCTATGACAATTTTCAAATGTTAGGTAGTTGTACCTAGGGTTACCGTACGCTCCGTTTGCTAAATTATCTCTTAAACTTATTGTTCCATTTTGATTGAATAACATAGATAGAGTGTGTGTAACACCTGATGGCCCGTATTTTGAGTCTATATCCCTGAAAGAAGCTAGTATTAAACCCATACCGTCGTTATCACTTCCTGTAGAGTTAAAACTTGTTGCCCAAGTATAGTTATTATAACTACACCTACTTACGAGTCCTGCGTATTGATTATTATTGGCTCCAGATTCTGTTCCAAATTTTGATTCTGCTGAGTTTGTGAACGAACTAAATCTTGTAACTATGTTTGTTGCTCCCTTAACGGTGAAGTCATCTCCATCTACTTTTCTTAGATTTGTTCCAAATGTAGAATTTATGACTCTATCGGTTGATACCGGATTTCCACCACCTGTTTTATCCTGTCTAGACCCAGCACCACTATTAGTCCCTGAACCGTAGTTACTTCTTGGGTCGTATGTTACCCAAGTATATGGTACGTTTCCTGGTACACCATTCTGCACATATAAAAATTTATTTATAATTGTGTTATAGTAAAATTTACCAATATCAGTCGCGGCAGATGTTATTAACCAATTAGGGCCAACATTATTACCTTCTTGCATACTACCATCACTATTTGTTAAAGCACTAGAACCTAAATACCAATCAGTACTATTATCAGTTAATCTACTTTTTGTGGTTCCTGTATAAAACCACACATATGGGTTTTTTGTATACACAATACCATTACTATCTAATCCATTTGGGAAGTATATGGCTTGTACCCCTAAACCATTAGAGGTCGTATTAGGTCCGGTACCCGTAGCAAAAGTCATATTTCTGTAAGCCCGTGGAACCCACGCTTCCCACTTAGAAAATATCCTATTTAGTGAATAACCACTAAAGTTTCCTCCGTCGTTAAAGTCGTAGGTTGTACATCCTGTTTTATCTGCTGATGTGGTACTTGTACCTGGTTTATTTTCTACAACAGATAATGTATACATCCCATTTTCTATATTTGTAAATGTATGTCTTGTATCTGCTGTACTACCATAATGTTTTCTTATTTTTCTACCATCTTTATATAACTCATAATTATATGTGGAGGTTTCTGTTTTAGAAGAACTAACAGTTATTGTACCAAATTTATTAGGGTCTAACACACAATCGTCATTACTAAGTGAGGCTATTATTGTTGGTTTTGTGAACCCGCTAACCCCAAAAGTTGTTACACCAGTAGAACCACTTATGTCTGTAACGGTGGCTTTGTAAGTTCCGGGACATAGATTTCTAATATCAAAAGTAGTAGCGGAGTATGAGTTTACCCCAGACCAATCTACGGTGTATGGGGACGTACCACCAGAAATTTGTGGGTTTAGAATACTACCCTGACATTCACCCTCCAATGAATGTGTTAGTATGAAACTATCAAATTTTATTTTTCCTATAAATGTTGCCATATCTCTGTCTTATTTTATTTCTTACAAGGTTCTTTTAAACTTATACAGTTACCTTGGGATTCACACCAATAATAACCAGATTTACAAAAGTTTTTTTCACTAGGTGCGTCGTTATAACTATCTAGATTCCGAATATCTTGTACTAACTCATTATATTTTTCAGGTTGTTTTTGTTTTATCTCTTCTAATTCTTTTTCTGAAACCCCTATCACCTCGTTTATTGGTTTTACTGGGTCATCACCAGCACCTCTTGGGTCGGTAGGTTCGTCATTTCCACTTGGTTTTGTAGAAGTACAAAATGCTTCACAATCTTGTATCGTAGTAAACACTATTAAATTAGTATTTGTTGTATATTGACACCCATAATATCCTTCACAATAATAACCCCCGATAACGGTTTTTGGTCCGGTAGGTCCTAGTGGTTTACCCCCTATTGGTGTTGGTCCTCCCGTACTAGTAGGTTTCCCCGTTGGTCCACCTCCTCTTGGGTCTCCACCCCTTGGCTCTCTTATCATTTCGTCACAAGTTTGTGTATCTTCATTCCACACTTCATACTCTCTACACCCATAGTCTTCAGTGGATGATTTTGGTTTTCCATCTGGACCAGAAGAAATAACTTTATTGTTTTCAGTTACTGTCACTATAATCCTCTCCCCCTTTTTACGAACCAACTCTGTTTGTCCTGCAGAAGGATTAGATAATTCACAATCACCCACTATAAACGGTTGGCATATACTGGTGTCACCAAATAGGTCCATGCCCATAATTGATGGTATGTTTATTCCACCCATTAAGTTAGAGCAGTAATCTGTAGCTGCTTGTAGACACTCTTCACAATTTGTGGCATTTAAATCTGTGATAATATTAGTAGTGCCAAAAATAGAATCAACAGGTATTAGGTCCGCTCCAAAAATTGATGGTATGGTGTCCAGTGCCGATGTAAGTCCTTGACCACAACTACAATAATACCTACAAATAGATTGTTGTGGTAGTTTAGTTGGTGCTGGGTTTGAGTGTGACTTATTTGATACTATAACTATTTCTTTTCCATTTATAGTTAGTTTTTTATTATAATTAATTAATTTCCTTCTTTCTGGTAAAGATTTATGTAGTATGTCGTATACGGTTTTAGGTTTGGTTGCCGTACAAGGTTTATAAAATTTACATTGTGGTGTTACAACAATAAAATGTTGTACTACCCCACCACCTATTTTTTTAAAAGTGTTTCGCACAATATAGGATTGTGATACACTAGGGAAAGTGTAGTTACATGTAGCCCCGTATTCATCATTATAGGTTGGTAGGTAGAAACAGAATACTCCGTTATTTTTTAGTTTTGTTAATGATTTTTTATCACCTATTTCTAATGTGTAGTCTTTTATGTCGTTAGATTCTATTAGTCTTTGCCACTGATTGGTTGGGCTATTTTGCTCTATGTCCCACATCAACCTATTCTGCGGTGCTGTGGTATCCACAAAATTAAGTTTTCCAAATGTGTTTGGTGTTACTGTGGGTCTAATTATATTACCGCAATTAGTATCGGAAATATATAGAGCACCATCCATTGTTTTGGTAAATTCGTTAGGTCCTTGAACCATTTTAAATGGTAGGGATTTTTTAGAACCATCAAAAAATAATTTTTTACTTATGATTTTACTGACAGAACTAAGTTTTACACCTCTATAATAAGGGGATTCTATTGTTTGACCACTAACACCCAATCTATGACCTAAATTTACATCTACACTACTAACCCCACCCCTTTTAGATGTGGTCACCCAATTAGTATTGTACCTTAACACAACTTTATCACCTTTAGATAAACTAACCAATCCTGTATCCACTTTAATAGGCATTTGTTTGGTAAATATTGATGAGGCTGATACTGTAGATAGTACACAATTTGTAAACCCACTACTGTATTTGTCCATTTCTGAAACATCTAGAGTTAGGTACACATCACTCCCACCATCTAGTTTACTTCTACCTACTGAGTATTTGGCTAGATTGGTTCCAGTCCCTCCGGTATTAGTTTTAATTATTTGCACATCAAAATTAAACTGCTCTATTCCGGTATCTGAAAACCCTTCTTTAGGACAGTATTTTCTTTCTGCTCCAGAACCACAATACCTCAATCCTGGATGATATTTTAAATTTGTATCTAGAAGTACTGTTTCTGTTTCACCTTTACCTTCTTGTATTATAGAAGTGTTGATTAATCTTTTTATTTCGTAGTCAGAAGAAGGGTAATTATTAGTTGTTCCAGATGGGTAATTAACTTTTAAATAATCACACCATTTTGTGTCTGTGTATTTAAAATTTAAATAAGCTTCATAAGTAAACCTATACACCCCACTTGTTTTAGCGGTATACTCAAAATACTCAATTGGGTTGGAGTTATTTAGTTTAACGTATCCACCATTATCGTCGTATACTTGTGGAAAAGCGTAAGATGTGTACATTTTACTATTATCATTAATTAATGGTAGTTTTTTGTTTCTTTCTATGTTACTGATAGGAATACTGGTTCTACCAGAAAATGAGGACCCACTTAAGTGTATATCGTAAGTAGGTTTAACGGTTTCGTTATTTTTTAAACTATAAGTAAACCCAGTATATGTACCACTTTTATTTTTAATGTCATAAGTACTAAAACAAAAATCTGTAGCACTAAACCCACTTATAGGAGCATATGTAAATAACGAAATTAATGAACTATGTGGTTCATCACTATGTGTTTTACCTACCATCGCACCCTTATCTGGGTGAACATGATAATAACCTATATAGTTTTCTCCACCTGGTAATATATACTCACCACCCTTAGTGTATAAATTACTTTCTCTACCTATTTTAGTTGGCCCTACTTTACTATTTTTTGCTGGACAAATTAGGATTGTAGAAATGTACCCATCCACATCATAAGTAAATCTTACATCGGTAAACTTATCTAAGGTACTTCTTTCTATCCATTGGGATATTTTCGTATATGTCCTTTTAGTAATTGTGGTTTGTCCCTCATTATTAACTACTGGGTAAGTTTCTATACTACCTATTTGTTGTGTTTTTAAGTTTTCTGAAAAAGCTATTAGTTGTTCTCTACTGGTAAATTCAAATGACATACATTTTTTTGAATTTTGTATAATTTCATTATTTTGTAATTCTTTTATCCAGTTTAATGGATATATTTCTTTTCCGTCTTTTTTTATACTGGTACTCGGTACTATTTGGTTATTGTAATACTCTCGTGATATGTTATAAGGGATTTCTATAACATTACTAGATGGTAAGTTAAAATCTGATAAGTTAGTTAATGGCTTAATTTTGTTGTTAACCGCATAGACCTCACTTTGTTGTAGTACTAGGTTTTGCCAACTAAAGTTTTGTTTTTTTAATTCCGTATTATAGTCAAATATAACTTCTCTACTTGCCAATTCTTTTTGACCTAGACTAATGTAGGTTGTGTTTAACTCTACCTCTTTATTTTCAGTAATAATTTGTTCTACTGGTTGTAAATCCAATGTATCACCTACAATTACAACATCTTTGTCAATAGTTGGTTTAAACGTTAAACTATGTGTGTATTGGTTACATTTTTCACTTAGGATGTCTATATCGAATGATGGATTTTTTATTTTACCTTCTTTCATTACGGTGTTAGGTAGAACCATTTGTATCGCGTGTGACTTTCTTCCTTTTAATTCACCAAACTTTTTTAGAGCTCCTGAATTACCTAAATTAAAATAGTGTGAGTCACTTAAAAATGCACCATAACCATTTCCAGATAATTCCTTAAACCCAAAACTACCTTCACCATTTTTATAAACTTCTAGTCTTAGGTCACTTAACCTAGTGTTTAGTACTCGTAAATAAGTTTTTACTTTTAGGTCTTTGTTTTTGAACCTTAAAAACATTCTTTCGTTACCATTTTTGTCCACACTATAGATTGCCTCTACTGGTTTGTTAGTATCGTATGTATATTCCATACAGAGTTGTTTTGGCTTATTCCCTCCGGATACATAAACTAGAAATCTTAGTTTTTCACTAAGTACTCTTAAATCTATTTGTGTTTTATAACTTTGTTGTGTCATGTTTTTTTTAATTAATAACCACCACCACCGGTAGACATACCCCCACCACCACTAGACATACCACCACTACCGGTAGTCGACCTACCACCACCACTACTAGTACCGTAATTAGACCCTGTTTGGGTGCCACCTCTTCTTGGTGTTGCTGCTGTTGTTTGTCCACCACCTAAATCATACTCATCAATCCACTCTAGACCATCATTACCAAAATTTTTAAACCCTGACACACATAAAAAATTATGAGTACTACCTTGTTTAGTAAATAAATCAAAAGAACTAAATTTATCTTTATTACTATGAAATTTATTTGTTAGTGACCTAATTTCTTTATTAACAATATCACTCCCGAATGGAATAGTTCTGTTGTTAATATTATAATTATTTATATATGTGGACACTGGATTTGGTGTGTTTCCACTTAAAATATTTCTATAGTAAGTGGTGTTTGGTTGTGGGTTAGCGGCAGGCGGTGTGGTCATCGCCATAGTTCTAAATTGTGGAGCTGGAAAAGAGGTATATCCTGTTGTAGCTGCAGAAATAACTGTAGATGGTATAATAGGCATTGTAACCCCCGTCATACTATAACATCTGTAAACAAATTTATCTCTATGGAATACGGAATTTTCTACTTTCACACCACTCGTCCACAATGTTGTGGTCGGTACCATTTGTTCTATTATTCTTATCCAATAATCACCCAATGACTGAGCATACTCTAACATCTTACTATATGTGTATTGATTATTTTCTCCACATTTGTTTTCTAAATAGTCAACATATATTTTCTGTAGTGTTGGGTACCCTCCGGTTTTACCATCGTTAATGGTCATCCTATTTTTAGTATCTATAAAAAACTTCCAAAAGTCTTTAGAGAAATTTTTAAAGTTTGTGGTTTTTGCGTTTAGTTTTGGGTCTGTATTGTCCCATTTTCCGTTTTTGTGTGGATAATTTAATGGTAATGAACCCCCACTAAACAAACAATTATATTTAGCAGATTGTTGCCAAACATCATAACCCAAACCTTGCCCAATATTTAAACTTAAGTCTACGTTTTTAACGTTTAAAACTAATCTTTCATCTTTGACTCCATAATAAGCACCTCTTTCTTTGAACTCATAATCTCTTGTAACAGACTTTACACCACACCTAAATCTTTGTATATGCACTATGTAGTCCATTTTAGACTTTAACATTTTTCTCCATATTGGATTTGTTCCCTGTTGAGCTAGTTCGGAAAATTTTTCAAAGAATAGTTGTTTTCTTTCTTCTAAGGCATTACAAGACATTTCTGATATTGTGTGTTTAAATCTATTTTCTTCTATTTTTTTAATTTTTTCCTGTTCCCCGAGAGGTATTGGTGTTTCAGAGTTCTGAATTAAAATAAAAACTGGAAAATCTTCATCAATGAAGTACTGGTCTTTTTGTTCTCTGACCCAAGACTTTTTATCGTCTATTATCCTATCTAAACCAAAACCAAAATGCATTAAAGGAAATCTCCAAAATCTGTCTAGATAAGGAGCCGTAAACTCGTTAGAGTGTTGTCCCATGGTCCAAAAACCACCCCAAGTAAACTCTCTAAATTTTAGTTTTACTGTTGGAGTACACCCGGTAACCGTTGATGTTTCTTTGTTAACTATTAAGTCAGAGCTGTGGGTTTCTGTTCTTTCGAACCATCCCGCTCCTCTTTGGAAGAAGTAATTGTTATTAACTCTTGGTTTAGTTGGGTATCCGTCTTGGTCTATTGGGTAATCTTGTCTATTAAATGGGTGAGCTGTTGTAGCTGTAGCTGTAAAAAATTTTTGGAATGGTATACTATATTTAATCATTCCTGTTGTATAGGTTCCGTCCTGTAGTGGTTCCCAAGCCTGTTCAAATTTTTTGGTACTAATTCTTTGGTCTGCTAGTACCACATACTCATTAAACTCAACCAAAGCTGGTGGAGCACCCAATAACTCCAATAGAAATTCTATGGATTTTCTACTTCCTTTGGATTTGAATAGGTGAGAAATATTAAGTAAAATTCTTCTATATAATTCCACATCTAATTCGGCTGGAGTTTTACTAAGTGAAGTGCCGGAATACAATGGTGTACTAACACCTAAAACACCATCTAAAAATTTAGTATTATCAAGTGTGCTAGGTGTTGCAAATCCTAGGGTTTGAGCAAAGTTTTTAATTAATTCGTTAGGTATATTTTTTTTACCATCATAGGTAACGTTAGTCATATACGCTATACCATCAACAAATGTTTTTATATCATCAAAATTCCTACCATAAACTTGTAGGGTTTTTTCGACTTTTTGTCCACTAGTATCAAATTCTTTAAGTACATCAGTAGTTAAAAAACGAGAAATTAGGTTTGTTTTTTGATTATCCATCTCATCACCCAATTCCGCTAATGATTTTAAATAATTAGTATAATTTATTGTAGTAACATCTAAATTAATTTCGTCTTGTAGTGGCCAAGTTTTTTTAATTTCGTCAATATATCTAATTCCCTGGGTTGTCTCACGTACCATATTAAAAGTACTTGTATATATGGGTGTTACATCCCTATCAACTAACATTTTTTCAACACCTAGGAATGTTTTAAATTGTTTTTCACTAGTATCTAGTGTTGGTTTTACATAAAATCTTATCTTAGTGTTACTGCCACTTCCAAATGGTTTACCTTCTACCTTAAATGTTATTGTGTTTGTACCCACAGATTGTGGTGTAAATTCTTTTATTTTATATTCTTTAGTTCCAAACCCACCACTAAAACAAATACAGTAATCTTTAAATTGGTTGGTTAGGTTTCTTGTTCTTACGACTCTACCCTCCGCTATACCAGTTATTGTATTTGCTGTTTGTCCAAAATTATTTAAATTATTTATAATTTGTTGGGGACTTATAGGGGTATCTAGTAGATTTCCATTTGTTGTAAATTCTATGTCGAACGGGTTAGATAGTATGTTTACATTTACATTAAATGTTGTGGTTTCTTCAGCGTTACTATAGGATATATTTGAGGCGGTTATATTACCACTAACTAGGTTTTCGTCTATACCATCAACATATATAGCAGCGGGAAAATTATTAATTATATTTTGTGTAGCAACACTAAATCTTTTTTTAAGTGACCCGTATAGTACTAGGTTACTTATATCTGAAGTGTCCGTATTAATAAAAATTTCTAGGTTATTTTTTACGGTTGATTTGGCCATCTCTAAATCACCAATATTTAAACTATCTAATGTTATAGGTGACGAAAATGTGGTAATTTCTTGTTGAGGTGTGGATAGTAGGGTTGTGTTTTGTGGTTGGGTACTAAAGTTACCCATGGTCATTTGTGAAGAACCGTCAGTAAGTTGTAACCCAACTAAATTATCACTAAACGTATCTCCCCCATTTCCTGGAGCTGGTGGGTATCTGAATTTATTACTCGCCATAATACGTTAAGTTGTTGTTACATTGATAAATGATTTATTAAAATCTATATTGTTACCTCTATTTTGTCTAATTTCATACAATTGGTCATTAAATTGGTCTCTTACCTCGTATAAATCATATTGTGCGTAGATATTATTATTACCTGATAGGTCATAAAGAGTATATATTCCGTCATCAATAGACTTACTCTGGTTACCATATAAAGAAATAGCTAAAGTTTCAAAATCGTGGTCTACCATTTCAATATCTAGAACCAATGGATTAAAAAAGGTATTAGTTATTACAACAGATTGTGCCGGTTGACCTATAAATGGTATAGCGTTCGGATTGTTAGACGGAGCACTAGTAGGTGTTAGGGTACAAAAAACTAAATTAGATTCGGTATTAGTGTATACATATCTTGGAGATACTTGGTTTGGGTTTGTTAGGTTAGCTGGTACTGGTTCACAATAAAAATTAGAGGTTACAACTCTGTAAAAATTATTTATTTTTTCCCCACTTGCTTGTAAGTATTCAATTCTATAACCCACTAATGAGTGTGGTCTAAACCTACTTCTGTACTGTGCTGGTATTTGATTTAGGTCAAACACCAAGCCCTTTACGTTTGGTAATGATGATAGTATCCCACAGTCTGCAATTGTCGTTCTAATTTCTATTGGTCTTAGATAAACTGTGTATATCCCTTTATTAGCGAAAATAGAACTAGGTAATCTTAAATCGTATAACCCACCTAACACCTCAACACCAGCATTACCACCAGTAGTGGTTGTGTGAAAATGGGGACTTAAAACTTGATTTGCTGGTATAGAACTTATTATAGATGTATTGGTTGCGTCTCTACTTGGGGTAAAGTGCACAATTATTTGTACGTCATCTGGTAAAACGTCTGCTGGTCTTTTTATTCCGTATGCTCCTAATGCCATCTATTATAATTGTTTATTTATTTTATAAAAACCATACCCATGTAATTGTAATTGCCCTAAATTAAATGTTTGGCCTAACCTTTGTACTTTTTCAAAAACGGATATTTTACCCCTTTCAATAAATATACTAGACCTAGTCTCTGGTCTTTCCACAACATTCATTAAAACCTCTTCTTTAGTGAGTGGTTCAATACATCCCGAAGTAAATACTTTTGTAAAACCCATATTGTTTTATATATAAATATTGTGTTTATGATTTATTATTTCTTCATATTCATTTAATGAAATAGGTTCTGTGTAAACTTTACCAGATTTTAACTTTCTTATTTGTTTTTTAGATGGGAAGGTTAACGAGTTTTTCCATAAGCCTTCAATTACTGGTTTACCTTTTTCCCACCTAGAAACAACCCTACCATCACGTTTAACCCACTGAGTATATTGTAAAATTTCATGTCTATATTTTTTCTTATATAGGGTACCATTTTTTATACTATGGTGTGCATTTCTAAAATCTTCTTCTATGTTATAAAAATTTTTTTTGTCGTGGTAATATATATCTAAAAAAAAATCACAATCTACTAGTGCTGTATGAGAACATTCTATTAGACAATTTCTAATTTTTAAATTATCCTTTTCTGTGTAGTCGGACATCATTATTATATCCACATCCCATGTCTCCCAAGGATTAACTCCCCTAATAATATTAGCAAACCCACCAACAATTACAAATTCAAAACTATCAAACCATGGTCTTTTTTTTATTTTATTGTACCAAATATTAAATCTATCTATTGTTGGTCTGTATAGTTTTTTTGCTACCTTTACGGGACCAACTTCAAATTTATAGTATTTTCCAAATTCTTTCATCATATCCATTCGTATGGGTCATTAGAGTTTGCGAAGCTTGGGTCTGTACTATAAGGTAAATCCTTACAACAATCGCAATATCCAATAGCTATCGCGATTTGAGTACTTTGATTCAGTGGATTATAACTACACGATAAACAATAACGTCTAGTAGTTGGGAACAATGGGTTAGCAATGTGTGCTGTTACCATAGCTGTTTCGTCGTCACATTTACTACCTGATGGGTCTGGGTCTGTACCTGAACCTGATGGGTCCGGGTCTTCTCCTGAACCTGATGGCTCTGGGCCTAGATTCTTACATTCTACTGATGCAGGATTATTTAGGTAACAAGCTGTAGCACAAGGTACGTTTAGTGCTACGTTTATTATAACTTGTGTACCTGGTGTACATATTGAACCAAAAAGTGGAGCGGGAGCTAATGGTTTACAACAACAACATGGTTTATCCCCTGATGGGTCTGGACCTGAACCACTAGGAACTATACCAGCACAATCTTGGTCACATGGCCACCACACAGAATAATCACCTTGGTCTTGTGCATTTATCGACGGTAGCATTGAACCGTCACATGCAAGACCATTTAAGAACATATCATAACATATTGCTGGGTCATATATCTGGTACCAAGTTCCTGGGTCATAACCGTAGTCACCAACCGAAATGTAACAACATCCGTCCTTTGGACTATAAGTTACTTCATTGTATGCCCATGATAAATTTGGTGCCCATATTGTCACACCACCTGTATTATTCCCTACCGTTGTACCACCTGGACCTGAAGCGTATGGGTTCCATACCCCATCTAATGTGTTTTTTACCACAGTTAAAGTTGTACCAATACAATCCGTACAACCAGTAAATGGATTTGAGTTACAACAACTAAGTGTGTCATTTGTACAAGCTGAAAGAGCTGAATAAGGTCCTACCTGACCAAGAGGTAAGGCAACACAATCACAATCTAATGTTACTTGGTCTTGTATACAATCCCAGTATTGACAACAATCTTGTTCACATAGGGATTGGCTAGGGTAGGTACCGGTAGTACCAGTAACTTCATAACAATAACATGGTTGGTCTACACATTGACAATAGTCCCAGTCTATATATAACCAATAATCACCTTGTCCATAAGTATCGTTTGACCAAAGTGGGTCAGACAATAAATAAGTTTCAACATCATCAAACCCTACATTATATGTAACTCCTGCTGTAACAACCCATGGATTACCACCAGGATACACACCACAGATATTAAGTGCTGATATAAAATCAAGCCACTTTGTAAAATTAGCTGTTAGTTGTACACAGTAGTTACCAGAACTTGGGTCTAAATAATTTATTGGTCCTACGACACTAAAATAGTTCATCCCAAAAAGACATCCAGCATCTGGACCTCCAATATCATTAGGGTCATCTAACAAATTACAACCTTCACAACAACCTTGTACATTATTGAACCCCCCTACGGTTCCGTCTGTGTTAGGCATTTCCCATTTTCTTGCTTGTACTGTGTTAGAACACTTATAGACTGGCGATATGACATTATTTGGTGCTGGGTATGCGGCACATGCAACAGAAACACCTACATTATTAAGTGGGTCCGCATATGTTCTTATCACATCTCTTGGGTCTCTAGCTGTACACCTACCAGTGTCTACACCTGGAATCGCTGGACTCCATCCTCCACCCCCACCAGGACAATCACCACAACATGTCGCTATACCATCACCAAATTTTGCTTGTTTACTTAAACAACTCATATCAAAAACACCCGGAAAACAATCCCAACCAGTAATTGGTCCAGGTTGTGGACATTTTGGCTCACACGGAATCCAAATTGCTGAATGACTCCAGGTTTGTTGGTTGTTATTCAAATCGTTTAAATATTGTCCGTAGAATATCGATGGTTCTATTGTTGTTGCGTAATGTGGATAAACTAGTACGTAACAACATGTTGGGTCTCCTCCTGGTTGAGGTGCTGCTAAAACCACATCACCCAACGAATATAAGACACCTGGCGTCCACACAGGTACATTTTGTACCGCGTTTGCGGTAACTGTTTGAGTTTGTCCAACCCAATTACCGTTAATATCTTGTATTTCGTAGTACACACCACCTTGTGTGTAACACTCCCAACAATCACAACACCCCTTTCCACCATATATAACTGGACTAATAGAAACTATATTTTCACATTGTGTGAGTGACGAGTAAGCTATAGCACCCCCACAACCACTTGGTAATGCACCTGTAAACACACATTCACATGTTGGGACACAGTCATCACATAGAAAGTTACACTCTATTTGACAATTGGCCATACTCGTATATGGTCCATATGTACATGTCGATGGCATTGTACCTACATATGAAATACACCCTAATGTATCGGAACAACAAAATTCTACATCGGGTCTATCCAAACAAGGATATGCTCCATATAAATTTATTGAGGTCTGTGTACAATCGTATAATGAAATATCACACGCTTGATTTCCCCAATCTAATTGACAGAAAGAGGTTCCTGGGGGTGCTACATCACAACAAAATCTACAAAATCCTTCACAAATTGCTTGACTACCAAAAGACCAACAGTTTGGTGTACCGTATAAACAAGGTTGTGTAAATCCAGGAGATAGTAACCCCCAAGAATTTAATGGGTTTGGTGGGACAGCCCCTCCTACTACACTAATACAATTAGAGGTAGATGGAGTTGTACCAATAAAACCACTATCATCACAATACCATTCTCTAGGAACTACTGGTTTACAATCACAATTAATATGTGTTAGTTCACATAAAAGACCAGTAGGAAAAGTTACTGCCGCTGTTGAGTTTGCGACAAACTGACATTGTCCTAAACCATTAGGGTCACACTCCCAAGTACAATAATCTTGACAGTCGCTTAAATTTGTAAAAGGAGCTATATTATAATTAGGGTCACCAGGATATATAGGTTGACATCCTGTACCCCCAAAACTTTGACCACATTGCCATAAATTATCACAATAATATCTTGGTTCGTCACAACAATCCAGTCCATTACCTAATAAAGTTAAACAGTTATTTAGGGAACCGTAAGGATAGGTCCCTAGTGGGAATGGTACAATATTATTAGGATATCCTGCTGCTGGTATTACTGATGGGTAAGAAGGATAACCACCACTATATATGTTATCACTCTGATTTAAAAAATCTTGTAGTACCACACACCCAGTACTAGACCATGGTAAACCAGACCCAATAGGACCTTCTTCACAATAACATCCAGCGTGACATTCTTTTAAACCACTTGTTCCTATACAATCTACATTATCATAACAATTTTGTGATGTCATAGTAAATAAATTATTTATAACACATGAAGATGTACTACAACCAACATCAGTACATTGGTATGTCTGTGCACTATATGACGCTTTACAGGAAGGACAATTAATTGGTGTTATATTTACTACGTTACCGTTGACATCGTAAGTAACGTCAAGAGTATATGGGTTTGGTAATGTCTGTTGGAAAGTACAACTTTCCCAACAATTAGGTTGTCCGGTAGGTGAAGGTCCGTCATCTGGGATAAACCCATCACAATCTAATACCCCATTAAATCCGGCTGCCCCAAAACCTAAATTAGGACACATACAAACATAACAACATTCTGGAGAATCAGCATCAAAATGAGATACTGTACTATACATTGGGTATCCATTACCTGGGTATGTAAACGTACCAAAATGGAGTAATGGTTGTACTATCCCATAATTAGTCCACGTATAAGCTGAACAACAATCACAAGTTGAGTCCGCTGCTTCATTACATCTTTCGTCAATATTATCTGTTGGGTTTGTATCTGTATAGCAATCTTGTATTGAACAGTATGGATTGGAGTTGGATGGTGGTGCTGCGTTTATTGGGTGACAACTACCAAAATTGGACGTTAATGCTGATAGATAAACACATGGGTAGAATCCCGTAGGTTGTACAGTATTTGAATAGGACGTGGTTAACGCCAGTTGCCAATCACACTCCGCATAACAACACCCTGTTTGTTCACAACATTCAGTATGAGAACTGTAGGGTCCATTTGTACTTGCACTATATAACCCTTGTATTTGAGTTGCGTTTGCAAAATATTCACAACCATTACCATTAGGACCACCAAAATCTGGGTCGTTAGGGTCTATTACAATCCAACAATCCCAACCAGAATCACAGCATTCTGCAGCTATCGCATCAGTTGAGGTCGCGTAAGTTAAAAGTCCTGTAGCGTCACTAGGTATCCCATTATTAGCCCCAAATATATTACTTCCTGGTGCTGTTGGTGTAGGACAAGGTGTTACAGAATAATAGTTTTGTGATACTGAACAGTCACAAACATAACAAGTAAGTGGGTCCGTACAACCAGAAATACACGGAATTTCTTGAGCAAATGGTGCACAGTTATTAGTATAACAAGGAGTACATGGACTAGAGTAATAACCTAAACCAAAAGGGTCTGCTGGCATTGGATTGTATACAGCTGTAGGTGTTGTACATGACCACCCACAAGCTACTGGTGGATTTTGACCTATTCCAGGTGCCCCACCGTTATTTAATGCTTGACAATCAGCTAGTGTTTGTGGAGCACCAACTGGTCCCACACCTAAACTATTAACTGGAATTGTAGAGAATGGAGACATAGTACAACCCACTTCACAATCCCATTCATATGTTTCCACACAACAATCCCCTTGGCAATCACTCAAAGAATATGTAGGGGCTTGATATAAATCAAAGTTAAGTAGTACGTCTGCGGCAGACATACCGTCAGGTATCATATTTGTTAATGAAAAATAAAGTGCTTGATTATTACACGCAATTGTTATACAGCATGGAGCGGTTGGTGTCGCACAAGAAAAGAGTGGTGGGTTACACCAATCATTACAGTCAGTTTGTGAAGAAAATACAAACGAGAATGGGTAACCCCCAAAGTTATATGGATACCCGTTTGGACTTACTTGTCCAGGGTAAATAGGTATACAAGCACCACAATCGTACTGGTCGTCACAAACCCATCTTTCTGGATAAGGACATAATCCATCATTAAAGTCTGTAAGACAGGAATCGTAAAATGAGTTACCAAGAAAAACCATACCTGGTGCTGGAAAATAATTATTTATAACTGTTGTACTAGAACCTGAAAGAAGTTCACACCCATAAATACCTATATTTAATGGGTCTGTGGGGCATATCCAACTAACACACCCAGTATATTCCCACTCTACTGATGCAGTAATACCTGTAGGTTCGTTTAAAGGACCACTCTGTAAAGCTCTATAACAATTTCCATGTGTATCAGAAATAAATTGGCCAGTGGTGTAATTAAAACCGTTTTGGTATACTCCACCATTGTTTGACATTGGTCCACCAAATATTGCTGGTAGTGTAGGGTCGTTACAAGGTACTAATGTACCGGTAGGACACGGTGCACAATCACAATCTGGAAAATAACAACAAGGTTCCCAAATATGAACCTCACCTAGACCACCAGGACCTGCTGGGTCAGTCCACACACCTTGGTTGGTTAATGCGGGTGGGGTTGCTGCCCACGGAGAGGTGAAGGTTGGGTTACTTTGGTTTATATCCCTTACCGCCATATAACAACAACATATATTAGCTGTTAAATCGAAAACAATGTCACCTTCTAAGTAGTCGGTGTTTGGTGACCAAGGTATTCCCTGTGATGCGTAATTAGTGTTAGTTATCGGGTCAAAGTTAATAAGTACTGCTTGTCCTGCTGTAGGACCTGTTGTTGTCCTATCTATATATTCATCTTTTTCTTCACAATATATACAATCTTTAATTGGGCATTTATAACACTCTTCACCTCCAAATGCATTTGCGTCCAAACCACAACTTTGTGCTATAAAAACAGTAACCCCATTACTAAAATCATAAAAATCTATAGGTGTACTAAACGAACTTTGTGTTGTAGATTGTATTGTGTAACCAGTAAAAGCGTTGGTTGCCACGAATATCATTCCCTCTAATTGACTTTCTAACTCATTTGTTAGTGGATTTTCTACATCTCCACCAACTGGTGTCATTATATTTTCAAAATATCCAGGTGGTAGAAATGGACTATTAGAAGGTGCACTAGAATATGTTTGGAATCCACCCAAACTACTTTCTGTTATCCCAGAAACTTCAAAACAAGGTGTAGGACTCATTCCTGTATATTGTAATATATCTATACCAGTATCTAGTGGTAGGTAATCAGAACTACCTTCTTGCCCATAAGCACCATAATAGGTTGTAGCTGAACCTACATTACCTATTGGTAAGTTTGTTAATGGGTCGTATAGTGGAGGTCCTGTTATACTTGTCTGATTTTGTGCTGGTTGCAACCCACCGGTACCAAACCCCACACCGGGACCTGACGGTAAATATGGTGCACCAAACATACTTAAATAAGTTAGGTTTGGTACCGTTAAAGATTTAGAGGTACTTTGAGGTCCCCATGGTGTTTGTTGTGTAATGGTAACAATATATGTAAATGGTACATTAGCGTAAGGGTGTAAAGCTGTTAGATTACCACCAACTAAAGTGCTAGTATTACCATCACCCCAATCTATTGTAAAGTCAGATGCTATATTTTTATAATATTCAAAATCAGTAGTGTTAAATACTTGTACGTTGTAAGGTGTAAAAGCAGTAAATAAAAAGTTAGAAAAAACATCTTTTTGACTTATATTACCATCCCAAATAGAATAATGACCTATATCATTAAAGTCTTGACTTAAGAATATGTCTACCGCACTTAAGTCTTGTCCCGTAAATGTATTTTCACAAAAACAAGGTGTTAGGTATGCTGTAAACCAACCACCCAACTGACTTAAAACATTTAGTGTTGGGTCGGCATTATAAATTTGATACAAATCTATAAGTTCGTTATAGGTTCCAATTGTGGGTGTTCCTGCACTCCAATATTGTAGCCCCTTGAATTGCACCCAAGATTTACCGTCACCATCCCTACATTGAGTTGGGTCGTTAAATGGTGGTGATATCTCATCCCAAAGAACGACGCATGGTTCACTCACACTACAGTCTTTTAATTCTTCTGGAAAAGTTGTCATATCACCATTTATTGCTGTTGATATTTGACTACCTAATGAAGTATACATTGGTATGTTTTCACACGCTGTTGTTTGTCCACTAACACTAGGCACACTTAAATTTAATGGCCATAAACCTGTGGTCCCTGACGCACTACAAGTTGGTGTACCGTAGAATTGGGTGTTTTTTCTTGTTATTCTAAATTTTTGTCTTTCCATTAAGGGTTTACGTATTCAAAAAAGTTTATTGGGTTACCCATTGTTCCCGCTTGCTGTCCAGGTATACCAGTAGATAGTGTTAGACTATTACATTCTCTTATAGTATAAGAGAACTTTGGGTTTTCTGTACTAATATTAATTTTTAATTTTACTTCATAGTAAAACCAGTCTGGGTATTCATATATTGTAAAAGGTAAACCAGTTGCTGGGTCAATTGGGTTTCTATTTACCATCCTTGTTATTTTACCTGTTTTTGCGTTAAAAAATTTACAAGACATATAAAAATTTTCATTTTGTATTTGTTCTCTGTTTTTTAACCATTGGATAAAGTATCCTTCGGAGTATAGGTTTTCACCATCACTTATAGGTCCTAAGGTCATTTCTGGTAAAAATATGTCCCAGTTCGGGGTTATTACCCCCTCTGCCAATTGTACCAAGTATTCATATTCTGAAGAGTCTATTGGTTTGTTGACTTTTTTACTTTGTTTTGCGGTTACTATAATAGAAAACATTAATTTTTGTTGTTTTCTATAAGGTGAATCATAATAATCGAATTTATAAAAACTATTTGTAAAAGATTTATTTTGTTTTGCTAAATCTGAATCTGTAAATCCTTGTTCCACATAGCTTGGTGGCATAGGATATGTGTTTGTCGTACCATCATAAAACCAAAAATTGTAGTAGGTTGTATAATCATGTGTTGCTGGATTTATAACTGGAACTACCCCACTATGTGAATATGTTGTAGTTTCATAGTCTACAATTTCGTTTATATTGTCTTGTAACTCACTTTGTTCATAAGTTTCTATTAGTTGTTCTCTCCCCACCTCATCAAAAGTTTGACCTATAGGGATTACTACTCTATCATCAGATAATGAAGCTTTTATTTGTATTCTATTCACAGTCATCTGTATATGGGCTTATAATATTTAGGGTTGATGCTGTGTAGTTATGTAGAATAGGCTCAACCAAAAACTCTATGTCTTTATTAAAATAGTGGGAATCATTTAGATATGGATAACTCACTCCATTAACATTATCCTCATAAAATTCTATAGGTAAAATAGGTCTCCATCTAAATTCTGCCGCAACAGTAGAGTATGTAGCATACTGTGGAGCACTTAAAACCATATTAGCATTAACAATAGTGTTTGAAAATTTTCTTAAATGCATTCTATGGTGTGGTTGGTATTTGTATATGGATTTTATTGGGTCGAAAGATGACCCTCCAATCTCGTACATTGCCGTTGGGTTAAATTTTAATGAGTGCCCTATTTCTGATATAATTCTTTCTTTTAATTCTAGTTCATTGTATTCCGCGAACGCTCCTCTAAATGTATGACCACTTATAGGGAGGTTATCTATGCCATTATTATTAGTTTGTTGTAAATTTATAGGGTTAAACGGCACGACAGTATTGTCAACAAATGGGTCTACGAATCCGTTTTTTTCAAAATTCCAACTCCAACCATAACCAGCGGGTGCACTAGCAGACCAATCCCACATATTATTTCTATTAGTTGGTATTGTGGTTAGGTATAATTCTGTTAGTGGTCTATTAAGATTGTCAAAATATTTTTCTACATCTGTGTCTCTGGTAAAACAAAAAACATAGGATGGATAATTTTCCAATACAACCTCTTTAGCTTTTTGGTCTGGGGTTTTTCTAGCGACAAACGCTCTACCTTTTTTATTGTAGATACCTTCTTCGAAACCAGTCCTATCCAAAGTATAGTCATCACTGTTGGTTATTAACTTGTGTTGATGTACGTAGTATCTGGACCTACTTTCTAATATATTATCTAGATTTATAATTCTTCTAAGTATTCCCACAGGATTAGATGGTAGTGGTAGGATACCTCTTAAGTCAACATTTATAACAAAGTCTTCAGTACCCTCAAATTCATCACCTAAACCATCAACACTTAGTATGTTAAAGCTAGCTGTAGGTTGGTTCATCACTGGTACACCACCACTAAGAACATTTGGTGCTCCTGTGGTTAGATTTTGTACTAAGTTTACGGCACCGTTGGCAACACCTGATGACTGTAACTCTATATATTCACCAACTTTTAGTCCGTGTGGTACTTTAGTAGTAAATCTCGCTATATTTCTACCGTTTACAGTCACTAACTCAACTTCAAAAGGTATCCCATCACAAGCAGAGAAATCCATGTAGTCGTTAGTGCCTGGATTAACATAATATCTCATATCTTCACATCTGGATGAAAATACATAAGAAAGGTATAAAGCCTTATTTTCTTGGTAGGCGTTTAGATTATTAAACAGTGCTGGGTTTCCGGGAGCTCCAAATTTTTCTCTAGGAACTAAATCAAATAACATTGCTGGTGGAAATCCAGTACAAGGTGGTCCCGCGTTTGGTAGTGTGAAGGTAGAGGCGTCTGGGCACCCTAAAAAGTTAGGGGTAAAATACATATATTTTAAAACATTAGTATCCGATGTTTCCCCACTTATTACGTTATTATATAAAACATCTAATTTCCCTGTTATCCTATATCTTTGTGAATACTCTCTCTCTAAACCAAATTGTTCTCTAAGATTCAAAACTAAATTTCTATCTCCCTGGATTAATTCTTTTTGGTCCGAAGTTAATAGTGGTTGTAACCCAATATCTTTATCTTGTGCTCCGGCAAATTTTTCACTACCTTTAACAATTCTTATGTTTTTTTCATTACTCATTACAGTACATTATTTGCTAACTCTTCATCCACATACATTCTAATAAACGTATGGTAAGAAGTTTCTCCTGGTCTAAGACCAAAATAATAAAATAATGGACCTGACATTTGCATTGTTCCGGTGTTGGTTGGGGATAGTGGTGGAAAACTATTCTGTACGGCTCCACCCCATATAACTTGGTAACTCCCTGGTTGTCCTACAGAACCTGCTACAAATGGTGGTGCTCCCATTGGTCCGTTTGGTCCTCCCTGAAATAAACCTGATGCGTCAATCCAAGCACCTGGAACGTTACTAGCTGTTACTGATACTGTTGTGGTAAATGGTACAAACGCGTTACTTATCCCTGCTGTTCTTTTGTAGTACGTACCATCAGTTCCCATCCAATCATTCCACTCGTCTCCCCATGGTAACCCATTTAAATCCCACGGATAAAATGGTACTTCTTGTGTAGAAGAACTTAATGAAAAACCTAAACAGTATTGTAAGTCTATCCCACTCATTATTCCTGCTGTAGAAGCTGTAAATAAGTGTGGTTCCCATTCTACGGTATACGCTGGGTTAATATTGACCGCATATTGTATATATGTGTTTGATGGTACGTTTGGTGTTACATTTGTATTATTATTGTTTTGGTTAACACTAGGTGGATATTCTATTAACCCTGGTTGGTTATTGGTTACTGGTGCTGAAGCAGAACAATCACAATTTACCATGGACATATTAGTTTCGTACCCGTAAATCCCAACCATACAATTTTGCATTATTGCTTGTGCCACATCACCACCTATTTCTTTTTCTGGTCTACTAAACATAGAACCTACAACTACAGCATCATTATCGGCTTTTAAATTGTATATATCCGAAACAAGTTCTGTTATGTCTTGGAAGGATGTTGAACCTATCTGGTCTGTTACCGAACATTCTTCCGCGTATCTAGGGTCTAAACATATATCTTGGATACATTGATTTCTTGACCCCATATCTGTTATTGTTGTTGGAAAAAGTATGTGGTCATTCTGGTCACCCTCCCCATGGTCAAAGGTACCGGTGGTTGCACCAACCCACCAACTCCACCAAGGTAATGTTACACCGTCTGGGTCACCAACAAATGTTCCACCACCAGTAACTGCGTTGGGAACATATGGGGTTGACCTATAATAAAATACGTGGTCACTACCATGTATGTGAACAACTCTTTTACAGTACTGAGAGTCGTTATAGTCTTCGTTTACTTGGTCGTATTTTAATTTTGCTTGAAATTGGAACATGTACAGAAATCCTGTTACCCAAGCATTTTCCCAAAAATAATTCATTATACCCGCACATAAAGAATCTGCAATATTTTGTCTTCTTACCCATTGTTGTAGTAGGGTCATTCTAAAATTTTCATCCAAGCAACTAACATTAAAACACACAGTTTTAACGTAACACCCACCAAAAGCCGCAAAATCAAGTGGTGTACCAGTATTAGAGGAATCAAAACCATAGTTATCCGGACAACACACTAATGTATCGTCACCACCACAACAATCATCACCACCCCAAACACCCATTGAAGCACCAACAGTATAAATTGGCCCTGCTGAATCACAAGGTCCACTAGCACCAGGTGGATTTCCTGGACTACCACCATTACAATCGGAATTTAGACTTGCTAATTCACCCATAGTACCCCTACATTTACATTTTTCACATTCAGGATATTTTGTTTGTCGTAGTGTAAATAACACAAAACTCATAGGTATACCAAAATATAAACAATCATCATTTGGGTCTGGTCCTTGACAACCAAAACAACCACTGGTCATACAGAAGTCTCCACAACCCATGTCACATATTAAGTCTTGCAACCAACCCGGACATGAAATAATTGTAATCCCGAAAATACTTGGTACAGCGTTTAATAAGTCACACAGTGCTTGTAGTAGGGCACAGATAACCGTAAT
>Ga0209337_1000173_pt1 | contig 52096 bp, 69 predicted proteins | sample LinPmetageLP53_FD_184044 | JGI IMG/M metagenome (GOLD analysis project Ga0209337, IMG submission 184044) | Marine viral communities from the Pacific Ocean - LP-53 (SPAdes) (version 2) | ecosystem: Environmental > Aquatic > Marine > Oceanic | place: Pacific Ocean | collected 2010-02-08
GATTTGATATTTTAGTTGAGATTTTAGTATTAATAATTAAATAAATGGAGATATAAATGATATACTTAGAAGATGTAAAAGATGAGGTGAATGCAATGTCTGTAGTACCAGAGTTAGAAGTACAAGCCATTGAAGCTACTGAAGCTATGGTAAATAAACGTAATAAGATCAATCGTGCTGAAGCTGACATCAAGATGGTGATGAAGTTATGTGTAGTACGTAAGTGGAAGGATCCAATGAATAGATTGCAACAGATGTTAGATAGATTAGGTGAAGCAAAGGCAGAGTTCCAAGTAAACCTTTGGCGTTCGTAGTATTATGGGGGCATTAACGTGTCCCCTATAGTATATACATTACCACCTACCATGCACGTGTGTATGAGATATATATACCAACTTATACCAAACTATATATGTATAAGAATGACCTGATATGGTGGTCTATAACGGAGTAATGAGCCGTGTTGTATGTTTACAGAAGAGATAGTATATGGTCTGTATTATACTAGGCTACCTATCAAACAATCTATAGCGGTGGGGTAAAACGGTTTAAACACTTGGCTCATAACCAAGAGATAGCAGGTTCGACTCCTGTCACCGCAACAACAATTAAGATAGTCTTCGTATAGCTCTGTGATGAGAATACTAGTTCGACAACAGGTAAGTAACAATATAGATAGGTTAACATCTGCTGAACACTGGAAGTTGTCTAATAATTATCACACACCCTGTTCAAGTCAGGGGACTGTCTTATAATACTAACGCAAGCTGTTTGGGGGATTTAATTCTCACTAACTCGAGTAAAGTTGAGATGGCCTGTCCATTCTTAAAGTATGGTGCAAATCCATAGCTTGCTACCTTTGATTAAAGTTTCATAATTCATTTGGAATTTGAGTAAAACAAATACTTACCTTTGGCATTGTAAACGCCTCCAAGCTAATCGGTGCATTGTAATTGTATTTAATCTTTAATCATATACATTGAGAAAGTTACGGCTAAAACCACCATTCGTTAACAGTTACGGCCTTTATGAATAACCATACCCTATGACTAAGCGTGGTCTTTCTCAACAACTAAGAGAGTAGTTTGAATTGGATATAACAGGTGGATTCCATTAATTGTAGAGCTCAATGCCTGGTAGACAATGTTGAAGATTACTCTCTTACTAAATTTAACTAACTAACAATAAGGAGTAAAGATAATGAAATCAATAAAATATAGAGAAAAAGTATTGACTGAAAAAGATATACCTAATTATATAAAAAACAAATACCCTCATCGTTCTGACAAGTTAGAATTATGGGTCGCTATTATGAAAAACAAAATTGAATGGCGCAAAAACAATTTAGAAAAGGTTAAAAAGGCTAAAAAGAAACTTTATTGGTCTAATCCCGATAAATATAGAGCTAAAACAAGACAATGGTCTAAGAATAATCCTGAAAAGAAAAAGTCTATAGATGCAGAATATAGAGCGAATAATAAAGAATCAATTGCAGAATATATGCATCAATACTGGGTTGAAAATCAAGAAGAATTAAAGATTTATTCCAAGGCATATAGAGAAGCTCCTGAAAATCAAGATAGAATAGCCGAAACAAGAAGAATAAATAATAAAAAATACTCTAAAGATGATAGATATGTTACTAAGCACAAAATACAATCACAATTATCTTCTATATGTGCAAAAGGTAAGAAATATGAAGGAACTAGATATGAAGATATTGATTTTAATAAATGTGTAGATGCGCTTTTAAAAGATGCATTAAATAAAGGATATAAAACTATCCAAGAAATAAAAAAGACACATCATATTGATCATATAATCCCTGTCTATTATTATTCTTTTGACGAATTAGCTTTATCATATAGTCCATTAAATCTTAGATGGCTACCAGCATCAGAAAACTGTAGTAGAGGTAATAAAATCAGACCTGAAGATCTAGAGCTAATTAAGACACTACCGACAAGTATCTACCCAAAAGGGTTTGATATTAATGCCTATCAAGTATAATGACACTTAGGATTATTTTAGGGTACTATGATACTAAACCCTGATAGGTATAACTATAACAATAAGGAGCAATCATGATAAAATCACTAACACTACCATTAAGGTGGATAGCAAGTAAAGCAATAATTGTAGAAGAATGGTTATTTACAGAGGAGGAAAGAGCTCCAATGGGATTTATATATCTATTCTTTATGAATATAATGATATCTATAGCAATATGCATATCAATACTAATGTTAATAGGAGTAATGTAATGAAAGTAAATTGGGTAAAGGTAATAGTATTTGGTGTTTCAATATCAATGCTATTGTGGGCAGGCATACATTTATTAGATGTAATGTATAATTATATGTGGAATATTAATCAATAAACAAGGAGTAATAATGAAAAACATAGCAATAACAATAATAATATTAATGGTAGTCTGTTGTGATTCAGCTGAAGCTAAGTATGAATCAGTAACAATAGAGCCAGAAGTAACAACACCAGTAGAAATAGAGCTAGATGATATGGCGTTTGAAGATGCATTTGCAATACAGCACAAAGCTAAAGGAGAAGGCAGAACTTTTTGGTGGAATGGTAGTTTATATACTACTAACCTTTCTAGTACTGTAGACGAGTTTGTATTAATGCATGCTAATGATTCTAGTGATAAAATGCTTTGGGTATTAAATAATGATGATCCTGATGATGATTGTTATTATAATAAAAGAGATGTTTGTGGAGTGTGTAATGGTCTTGGAAAAACCACATGGTGGCGTGATAGAGACGGAGATGGACTTGGAAATCACAGAGAATCTATTAAATCATGTTATAACCCTAACGTAGATGAAGATAAGTTTTCTAGTGATCTTGGAATATTAAACTAACAACAAGGAGAGTAAATGAAAGCAAAGAAAAAAGCTACTAAAGTGGCTACAAAGAAGACAACTAAAGCAATCTATGGTAATTTAAACGAAATAGCAGTTGATATTAATACTGTATTACGTTCATTAATTACTAAAGATGGTAATTTTACATCGCAAGAGGCTAGTTCCATAAGTAAATTATATGGTAATCAGTTAACATTTGCCAAACTAAAGCTTGATACAGCTAGAATGCATAGTACAAGCACAGTGGCTACAACCAAAGATGTGTTAACCATAGGCGAGTAATTGTTAGTGCTCTTGGGGAGGGTTAGTTGCAATATTTTTGTAATAGCTCTCCCCAATTTGTTAAATATGGAGGTAATATGACTAAAAAATGCTTTAAATGTGGTGTTATTAAAGATATAACTATGTATTTTATAGATAGAAATAGTAAATCAGGACGTAGAGGCGATTGTAAACCCTGCAATATCAAGTCAACTAATAAATGGCGTAAAGCAAATATAGGTAAAGTTCGTAAACGTGAACGTACATATAAAAAAAGTCCTGTGCAGAAATTAAGGTCTAAAAGATTGTCTGCAAAAAACCGTGATGACTTAAGTGATATGTATATTCGCAGTTTAATAGTAAAAAAAGATAAAAATTTAAAATCTTCTGATGTAAGTGATGAATTAGTTGAATTATGGAGACTAAATCTAAAACTTAAAAGATTATTACGTAAAAATTAAAATTACTAATCATAACACCTCTATATTATATAAGTACTTACGATATGCTCTTTTTATCGAGAGTAATGGCTAGCTTTGCTTATTATAATATTAAGTGTAAAATCCCTGATTAGTATGGCTATTTAAATAATCAGCTCATTCGGATGTCCCGTTCTGATAATAGGTATAGCTACCTAAAAATAGCCGTTGCCATAGCTTACGCATTGTCTAGACTTGCTGTGGCATAAAATTAAAACCGACAACTAACAATAACAAGGAGATAAACAATGATTCCACCAACATTAGATGAACTATGTATTTCTGATAAAGTACAAGAAAACTACGCTAAATATGTAGCTATTAATGATATAATAGAAGAAATATATGAAGAGGATATTGTTGTAAAAAGTAAATAATTGGGGATTAGCCCTAAATGGAGGGGGAAAGTAATTGGGCTTGTGGAAACCATAGACACGTAAACAAGGTACTTTCCTCCTAAAATTCTAAAGAAAGGAATAATAATGTTAAAACCTAATCAAGTAAAAAGATTGTTACTTCACACTCAATCAACATTAGATAATGTAATAAAATTGTCAAGTCCTGATCAAAATCATATTATCTATCGTCAGGGATATATACAAGCTTTAAAAACAGTATTAAACATGGATCCAGAAACAATAAACAATAAATCTATAGAAATAGAACGACCAATAAGTAATTGCTGTGGATGGCCGCCTTTATCTGAAATTGATGATAATATAGGACATTGTTCTAAATGTAAAGATCATTGTGAATTTATAAAAGAGGAATCAGATAGATAAAGGAAATACTCATGGGTAAAATGAAAAGATTGTATGAAGAAAAAAATAGGTATGATAATAATAATTATGCTGAAGAAGAATTTTGGACACAATGTCGTCTAGAAGAAATGTTGGAAAAAGAAGGACAACTAACTGTAAAAGTAATTAAAAAAGGAGTAAAAAAATGTCAAAAGAAAAAAAAGTAAGTTATGTAAAATATCAACAAGGTGATGTTGTTATGATTAAATTAAATAAATCAGATTTTGACGAGCATTTAAGTCATCAATATGGTTTAAAGAATAATTCATATAAAGGTACAGCTAATATACCTGCTGTACTGGCATTTGGAGAGGTAACTGGACACACTCATAGAGTTGAAATGAAAGATATGTTAGAAGAGGCAGGCGTAACATTGCATATGAGTCATGGTAGAACTGCAGGTAAAGATGTTCCTGTAGCTTTTACAGTTGAGGAAGCAGATGTTACTTTAATACACGAAGAACATGATGATGTTGTACTGCCTCCAGGCACGTATGTATTAAAAATTGTTCGTGAATTTAACCATATAACAAGGAGAGCTCAAAATGTCGCAGATTAAATCTAATAAACTACATAATGATAATATTAACTTTTCAAATTATAAAAACAAATATCTCAATAATAAAAAAATAGAATATCTTATTGAGCGTGGAAATGTAGGACAAATCGCTTTCTTTAAAGGTGAAACAGGAGACAGATACAGTATTTATGTATTTACAAAAAGAAGTAAGGATGTTGTAGAAGTATCTAAAATCTGGAACCAATATGGTCATGGTACAGATGAAGGTGTTAGAATTGCTGTTATAAGAAAAGGTGTAATAGAATATAACTCTGGCGAGTTTAGAGCTCAATCTTGGGTTAGATATGAAACAGCAGAAAACATAAAGCAACTGTCAAGACAAGGAATATTTAATACAAATAGTCCTTTAAAAGTTAATTATGTAAGATCTGACTATGTTTTAAGAATACCTAAACATGATATCAAGCTATGTCCTTGGGAAGGAATAAAAATAAACCTTAAAACAGGCAAAGTTGTTCAAAAAGCTCCAAAACATGCAATAAATAAACTAAATACTATCATGAATCAAGATAAAGCTCAAAGAAAACGTAATTATATAGCTAATAAAGAAAATACAAACGCTCTTAAAAGATATCGAGATGCTGGTGGTGATACTGAATTAGCTAGAGTTTGGAATCCTGATGAAGCTGCAATAGCTTTAAATATGTCAAAAATGGATTGGTCTAAAATTCCTATGGATGATGTATTTAGACATAGAAATGCAACATTAAGAAGTAATATAATTGAACATTATGGTATGAATGCTATAATGGAAACATTAGATTATGATGTTGTTGATGTAAATACTATTGACAGTAGGTATTACAGGCTTTTAAATGTTCTAATTCCTGACTTTTCTGGAGCTTCAAGAGGTTTTAATGAACCAGAAGAATACAGAGGCTTATATCTAGAAATGATTAATCCTTCTACAGGAGAAAGTCATTTTGAGGGTGTAGCTAATGTTGGAAATAATAGTTGGGAGCATGGATTAAAAGAAGCTACTGTCTTAGCTGCTTTAGCTTGGAGAGATAATGATGCTAGTTCTCAAACAACTAACAATTGGAGCAGTGATAGGCCTGACAGTGAAACCTATGTTAAGCCAGTAATACTAAAATGAGAAAATACAAAGTAGTACTCTCATATCCAATAGAAGTAAATGCAGAAGATGAAACTCATGTTAAAGAAATTCTTATGGGAAGTAAACATTTGCAAAATGCAGCTGACTTAGAAGTTATAATCACGGAGATCAAAGATGAAAAATGATGAAATAAGTAGAGATAAATTAACTATAACAGACCCAAAACCTAGTTCTTTTGGCAGATCTACTATAGCAGTTAGGCAAAAAGAATCTGTAACAATCGATACTAAAGAAAATACTGTTCAATTACATGATTTTCACTATAGTTTTGATGAAATTATAGCTATTGCTGACCAATTAAGAGTTTTAATTGCAAAATCAGAACCTACTTTTAGTTAGTTGGAGGATATAAGGGAGATAAGTAAGCTTCAAGGTTGAAAATCTCCCTTATTATTTACTTGTATGTGTGATATTTATCACATTATATTTTCCAATGGTTAGCGAATCAAGTATAGAAGATACAGTTATTAAATCTTATTTAGAATTATATCTACGTTCATTAAACGAGTCACGTTCACATAAATTTATAACTATAATTAAAACAAGAATGCTTGAATTAATTAAACGTAAACAATTAAGAAACCAATAAGTTAAAATAAAAGGAGTAAATATATGGAAGAAAATGTTCCTAAGGGCAATCTTGTCCCCCAAGAATTACCTGTTGTAGAATCATCTGAAGTTTTAATGTCTGATAAATTAGACAAACTAGCTGCTGCGTTATGTAAAGCACAATCAGAAATGAAAGGTGCTGAGAAAAAATCTGTTAATCCTTTCTTTAAATCTGGATATGCTGATTTGCATACTGTTATAGAGGCCTCTGTCCCACATTTAAACAAACATGGAATAGCAGTAATTCAAGGTAATGATGGTAAAGTTGGTGTGTTTTATGTAACTACTATGTTATTACATGAATCAGGTCAATGGATAAAATCTAAACTAAAAATGCCTATAGAAAAAGCTACTGCTCAAAGCATTGGCTCTACTATTACATACGGTCGTAGATACGGTTTATCTGCAATAGCAGGTATATCTCAATACGATGATGATGGTAATATAGCATCAGGCAAAGGTTTAACAACTAATAAATAAAAAGGAGTAAAAATGGCTGTAAAAACAATGACTGCAAAAACAGGTGGTGGTGGCAAATTTGACGATGGTTGGCATGAGCTTACTATTTCAAAAGCTGAGTATGGTACATACACGGCTGCTACTGGTGATTTAAAATATATAACCTTATCATTTGAAAACTACCCTGATAACATGGATCTTCGTATCTATGAAGCTTTTGTAAAGAAAACTGGTGAAGAATTTAAAGTAGCTAGTTTATTTAAAATGGCAAATGCTGGAATCATGGGTGTGCTTAAAGATCCAAGTGGTAAAAATCCTGTTATTCAATATGATGATGAAGCTGAAAACTTAATAGGTAAAAAAGTTAATGTTTTATTTTATAAAGAAACAAAATCAGGCAAAGGTTATACTCGCATGCATGACTTATTAGCTCCTGTAGTACAAGAAGGTGAGCATTTGTCTTATGCAGAAGATAAGGTTGAAGGTATAAAGAAAGGTGTAGAAAATAGCTTGAAAAAGAAGCTAGAAAACATGACACCTAATACTGGCTTTGCTACTGCAAATGTAGAGACTACTGAAACTACTAGTACTGAAATGTTCTAATAAAATTAGCGTTGGAACATGGTCACAAACTCCTCACTAGAGAACGGGAATATTGTTCACAAACAGGTAAAGCTGCAACGCTAACAATTATGGAGATAATATGGCAAAAAAAGTACCAAAAGAAATAGCAACTGAACTGTATAAAGCTATAAGTAGGCTTGAATACTCTACAGAATTACTAAAAATGTGGGTACAATACATGGATAGTGATCTAACGGAAGCTGAAGAAATATTAGTACAAAAATCTAAAAACTTTTTAGGAGATAAATCATGAAATACTACAACACAACTTCACAAACAGGAGAAGAATTAAAAGATTCTTGGACTAAAGCTATAAAGCAGGATGATATCATATTATTGTTGTTTGCAAGAAATAAAAATATGACTTTTACACCTTTTGATGTGCAAAACATTCTTAAACATGATTATAGTAAAGATTATCCAATAACTTCAATCAGAAGGTCTATGAATACATTAACAGAAATAGAAGCTTTAGAAAAAACTTCAATTAAAAGAAAGGGAAAATATGGTAAAAGTAATTATTGCTGGAAATACTCTTCTTAAGGAGAATAAATGATAAAAGAATATGCATTTGGTTTATCAAACAGACATCATTTTGGTGATGTTCAAGACGTAGAAAAATGGATGGGTATGGAACAAGACACTTTTATGTCCTTATGGGATTATGATGGTCACGTTGTTGATTATGTTAAAGAAAAAAGTACACTTGCTTCATATGATGGTATGTTATACATGCCAGACGAATTTCTTCTTGACGTTGATGGAGAGAACCCCGATAAAGCTAAACAGAAAGCTGTTGGCTTAACAATATTATTAGATGATTTATGTATACCATATCAAGTTTACTTTTCAGGAACTGGATTTCATATAGGCATACCTGGATCTGCATTTAGATGGAACCCCTCAGCTGATTTGCACTTAAAAGTTAAAGACGAGCTTCAAGCTAGAGGTATATACGAATTTGCAGACATATCTGTATCTGATAAAACAAGACTTATTAGAGTAGTTAACACAAGAAATAGTAAGTCTAAGCTTTATAAAATACCCTTATCACATAGTGAATTACACAACTCAGTAACAAATATACAGGAATTAGCAAGAACACAAAGGTCTAAGTATAAAATGACTATTTTAGAATGTGAACCCGTATTTGACGTTCTGACCCGTAAAGCTGTAGCAAGTGATAAAGAGTTTGAAACTGTAACGCTTGGTAGAAATCCTGACCCTGTGTGGTATCCATGTATACAGACAATGATGAGTGGTAGTGCTCAAGGATCTAGGCATCAAATAGCTTTAAGAATATCAGGCTATTTAAGATGGAGATATCCTGAACATGTAGTTAGGCTTATCATGGAAGATTGGCGACAAAGAGTTGATTTAAAGTCACATCCTTTTACTAAAAAAGAAATGGATAAAATAGTAACTGATTGCTATGAAGGTCATAATGGTAACGGATATAACTACGGTTGTACAGATACTCATATGGATAATCATTGCCAGTCTACTTGCAGGCTTTATAAATCTAAAAAGTCACAAAACATTATGGATGCTAGCTCTATGGATAAAGAGTTAGTAGATTTTCTTACAAAAGATCTTGATCCTATAGATATAGGTAAGTTTTATAATCAAACTTTTCCTATATATCCAGGCGAGGTTGTAATATTACAGGCTCCACCAAAATCTATGAAAACTATGTTATTGCAAAATTGGGTTAATAAACTCAAAAGAAAAACATATTTTATAGAAATGGAAATGTCTGCTAGACAAATGTGGATGAGATTTGTAATGATGGAAAAAGGTTGGTCTGAAGAAGAGCTACGTGCTAATTATATAGAGCATGCTAAGAGTATAACTGAAGACTTTCAGCAATGGTTAACCATAGATTACAGTCCCTGTTATGCGCATGAATTAAATAAACGTATAATGATGCTTCCATATAAACCTGAAATAATTGTTGTTGATCACATGGGATTATTTAGATCTCAAAAGTCAGATAACAATATGAAAGTAGAAGAAGTATCTCAAGCTTTAATGGAACTTGCAATTCAGAACAATGTAGTAGTATTTGCAGTGTCTGAAATAACTAAGCAAGCGTTTCATGAAGGCATGGATATAACTTCTGCTAAAGGCTCATTTCGTGTAGGCTATAATGCTAATAAAGTCTTATCTCTAACTCCTTATAAGGATGAAAATAACTTAATCAAGCAATTAAAGATTCAGTGTACAGCTAATAGAGAGAAAGAAGGATTAAACTTAGAACTTAACGTAAATGGAGCAACTATAGGATGAAAATGTTACAAGTTACAATATGGTTAAACCCTGATGATGAAACTTGGTACAAAGGTACATTTATCACTACTCAAGAATGGTTGATGATAGAAAAAGAACGAATTTCTAAATCGATAAACAAAAGGGTAGTGATAAAGACACATGAAAATGGATCTAAAGCATTATTTAGGGAGAAAATAAGATGAGTATAGAACAACGACAAGATAAAATGACTGCTGATGCTGATTGGAGAGAAGGCATAAATGCTTTTAGAATGCAAACTATAGAAGCATTAGCAATTATAAATGAAGAACTAAAAAAAATACAACAAAAAATAAAGGAGACCCCATGAACCCGTATTTACCAATAAGAAAAGTACCATTAGACTATAATGGTATATCATCATCTGCATTCTCAGTTCAAATGGACAAAGGAGGAGATGGTTGGAAAGAAGCTGGAGTGGTAGGACAAAACTATATGTTACTATCAAATGAAGAAGTAAAGCAAGCTGCTACACAAGTATCTGAAGAATGTAATATAGAATTTGTACATGACAGAACTTTCTTTAATGGAAGACAGTATATATATTCTATGAAATCACCTGATGTTGTTGGAACAATTAAAAAAGATGACGATATAGCTTTAGGTATGCAGTTTTGGAATAGCTATGATGGTAGTAAATCATTTGGATATTCATTAATGCTATTTAGGTTAGTCTGTACTAATGGAATGATGAGTAAAGATTATTTTAATACATACAGATTTAAGCATGAGCCTACGTCTGAGAATTGGGATGAAAATCTACAACAAGTAGTTACTAATCTTAACAGTATGTCTAATGGTAGCTATAAAATTGAAGAATTTATATCTAGTCTTAGACAGTTAAGCAATCTTGATGTTACAATGGATGAGCTTGGCAACATTAGGCACAATCATTTACAAGATATACCTGTAGGATTATGGGGACAAATTGTAGATAGATTTACAAAAACAAATAAAGAAGATTATAGTGGTTGGAATCTGCTAAATGCTAGTACAGATATACTTTGGCACAAAGAAAATCCAACTGTTGCATCTTATAACCAAAATCAATTAATTGTTGATGGCTTGTGTAAAGCTGTAGCATAAAACTTATAAGGGGGTACGCTTCTAACCTTGATAAAAGCAACCAGTGTATTCACACGAAACCTAATAGCTGCCCCCTTAATTTTAAAGGAAACAAATGATAACAATAAACAATGAAGAATATCAAGCACTGTGTAAAGTTGTTGATTACTTGCATGATGACGAGTTAAAGCATTATGAAGAAGAATCAATAATGGTAGATGGAGAATATAATAAACATCATATATGGCACTCAGTTAATACTCTGTCATTAATGTTAAAAGAATATCAAGCAAAGGAGACAGTTTAATGAAATACGAATGTGCAGAAACATATGTAGAAATGGAAAAAATATATCCAGAAATGATAAGTGAATTTGAAAGCATAACACATGATATGTTGCAACTTTTTTGCATGAAACAGTCTGATTATGGCCCTACAAACATAGGAATGGGTTCTTTGGTAGTGGATACTGATGAAAAGGTAAAACGCTCTTTATTAGCCCTTTCTATTAGAATTAACGATAAAACTCAAAGATTGATTAATCTTACTATGAACAATAAAGATCCTAAAAATGAGAGTTTAGAAGATACTTTTATAGATATAGCTAATTATGCTGTAATGGCTTTAATTGTTAATAGAAAATTATGGGGTAAATAAATGTATGGAGTAAATGCAAAGCTGTCTAAAGCTGATTTTAAATGTCATATGTGTCATTCTTATAAAAATCAAGACGTATACATATGGGGCAACTTTGAAATTTTACCAAAACATCCGTATCAAGAATATAGGATATGTAAAAAATGTGCTATAAGAGAGCATGGAAGTAAACGTGTAAAACTAGAAACAATAATAGATGAAAGGACAAAACAATGGCTGGAAAAACAAAGACAGTAAAAGAAAAACCTAAAAGTATGGTGATAGAAACTCCTCCGCCAACTAAAATCAAACCTAATAATACAGCGACAGGATTGCCTAGAGATATAGAATTTTTAGGAAAAGCTTTGGTTACGCAGACTAATAGAATTAATGAATTAGAACTTTCATTAGAAACTATGGGTAAAAAGCTTAAAAGAATAATGGAAAGGATGGGTCTATGATTAAAAGCTCAGGGTTGCAAAAAAACTTTGAGATAGCTTTAGAAAAAGTAGACATATTAACTGAGCATAATGAAAGATTGATGGATAAAGTAGTAGACTTAGAATATGAATTATCTCAATCTAAAAATTCTGTTGATAACTCAAAAAATGTAATACCTTTAAGAAATAGTCACAGATTAAATGAAATAACAAAAGGAGCTGAAAAAGCTATAGAAAGATATAAACAATATTTAAATAAGGAGTTTCCAAATGCCAAGTCCAAGTAAAGCTAAAGGCAATAGATTTGAAAGAGAAGTAGTAAATAAAGCAACTGAATCTGGTTTAACAGCAAAAAGAGCATGGGGAAGCAATGGTGCTTCTTTAGGTATGCATGAAGAAGTAGACTTAATTATAGGTAAAGATCCTGTAATTAAAATACAAGCTAAGTGTAGAAAAAGTCTTGCATCATTTCTTCAACCAACAGAACATGTAGATGCTGTAGTATGTAAGCAAGATAGAGGTGAAACTTTAATAATACTAAGATTTGATGATTGGTTAGAGAATAAGTTTATCTGTTCAATGGTGGAGGAAAGATAGTGGAGAAAGGCAGTAAAAATGTTGGATTTAGTATAAACAAAGATTATGTAGCATTGTATGTTTTTCCATTAGGCATAGAGCTATTTGCTATAGCAGAAGATATAGAAATAGGAATTACAATATGGCCAGTTAAATTAACATTTTGCATTGGCAGAAATCGTACTTTGTTTAGTTAAAAGAAGTAGCGTAGGTAGTGTGTTTATCTCCCATACTATCTACGCATGCTTTCAAGTATAGCTAATGCTCTTTCATTTGAAGTATTAGTTTTCTTTTTCTTTTTAGATTTTTTACCAAATATCATTTGATGACCACCTTTAGTCCATTCATTTGGATATAATTTTAACCAATGAGTTATCAAATCTCTACCTCTTCCAGATTGAATAGCTGGCATTAGTTTGTTTTTAGATACACCCCAAGCAGTAGAGTATTGATAAGCAGAGTATAATTGAGACAATTTATCAGAATCATTAGAAAAGTCTACATTACCAAATAATATTTTATTTAAATCATTATATTCTATATCTATAATTTCACTAGCTACCATAAGATGCTTTATAGTTCCTAAAGTTGGCCCTGTAAATTCACCCATAAGACCAAACGTACCTCTATCAGGATTGTCAAACTCTGTTATATCATCTGCAATACGTTTAACTCTCTCAACACTTTCATTTTCTATAATATTTGTAAGATCAGTATTTGTTAATACAGAAGCTAAAGCTACTCCACTTGAAATCATAGCGTATCTCATAGCATATTGTATTTCTTCTGACTGAAGACCTTGTTTTGCAAGAATAGATTTATGAATACCTTTCATAGCATCATAATGAGTTTCCATTAAAGACATAGGATAATGTAGCAAGTGAAAAGCTACTTCAGATAATCCTCCACCTACTCCAGCCATTTTTCTATTTATATTTTTACCATCTATTTGTTCAATAGTTCTCCATTCTCCACGTACAGACTTAGCTTTAGCATGAGCTGCGTATTCATATGCCCAGCTATTAACCATTTTTAAAGCATATTTTTGTGAAAAAGTTTTAGCTAAATTAGGAGGATAACCATCGTTAACTAATTGAGAATATTTTTTATGCAAAGCTGTTCTAAACATCCATTTTCTTTGATTATTTTCTGTAAGTCTATGAAAAAATAAACCTTTATCTAATGTCCATTTACCAGCTTTTTTAATAACATCTTGAACAGGTGTGTTATTCATCGTAATCTTGCCAGTTAAAGGATCAAATTTAACATTTTTATCTGCTAAATCTTTTTTAGTTATTAAACCTTCAGTATATAACTCTGAAGCTGCATCAGTAAATAAAAACCCTGCTTCTTCTTCTGCTCTTTTAGCCATTTCTTGAAATTGTTTATCATGCTCCATAGCTTTTTTAGCAGCACCTAAAGAACTAATACCTACTCTACTATAAAAATGAATAGCACTAGCTGCATTTTTTACAGCACCTGTTATATTTAAACCCATAGTTCTAGCTGTCTGTACGGCATTAAGGGTAGTAACAGCTTTGTTTACCCAATCTGGTCTTCCAGATGTACCTCTGTTAAAAACTGTATATTCTTCTTCAATAAATTTTCTTAATCCTTTTTGAAATTGAGTATCAGTTTTAGGTATTTGCTGTAAAGCTTCTAGATAAGTTTGTTGCGTAGTAACCATTTTATTAAATTGAGCTGCTTGATCGCCATATTCTTTTAAAACCATCAAAGGATCTTTTTCCCAAAACTTTTCAAGATGAGGATTCTTCTTTTTAGCATGAGCAGGCATACTATTTATATCTATTTTACCTATAACATTGCCAACTAAATTTTCAAAAGACGCATCTTTTTGTAAAGCATTTGCAGTCATAGCTTCAGATAGTTTGTCTTTTATTTGCAACATAGTTTCAAATTGTATTTGTGGAAAATAACCACCTTCTTTGTTACCATTAGTAATATCTATAATAGATTCTTCAATAGTTTCTATCATTTTTCTAGCCTTAGGATTTCCCATAGCAAGATCTGGTTTAGATTGATTAGTGTATTTTAAAGCTACAATATTTTGTAATTTCCTTAATCCATTAACGTAAACATTACCCATTTCATTAAGATTTTGTCTTGCTACTTTAACAGCTTCATATACATGAGAGTTAAAATTAACTTTATTTCCATCTTTATCTCTATAACTAGGCTTTCTAGCTTCTTCAAAGATAGCTTTATCCATGTGAATAAGCTCTATAAATTGTTTTAAAGTTTTACCTTCTTTATCCTTATTAACAAAAGTTTCTATTTTATTAACAAATTCAGCTTGAACTTGTTCGTTTGGATCAGCATTAGCCATTTCTTCACGTAATTTTCTTAACTTTTTAGTACCTAAATCTTTTTTACCACCAAATTCAGAAGTGTATGCATCAACCATATGTTGAGCTATTATACCATTAGAAGTAAGAACTTTGTTAATTTGAACTCGTTCATAGTTAAGTATTTCATTTAACTCTAAGTAAAACCTTCTTGATGTAGGGTCTTGTTTAGAAATGCCTTCAGGAACAACCCAGGCTAAATTACTAAACTTTCCTCCTAAAGCTTTATCGAAAGCATCAATTTCTACTTTTGCTCTTCTAAAATCTGCTTTAGTTAATGGAGAATCTGCGTTCCAAGGCTTTTCTAATCTTTGTTCTATAAGCCATTTTATATTATCAACAGAAGCCTGACTGTCAAACCCACTATCTTTATATGTAAAGCGATCTTTTATATGTTTTTTAGATTTCCAATACTCATACATATCACTCATCATTTCCATTCTTTTTTGCTTTTCTACGTATATAGGATTACATAAGCCCATTTAACAACTCTCCCCTGTTTGATCTTTTGAAATTAGCCAATAATCATCTTTTTCAGCTTTTTGTTTTATTGGTCTTAATTCACCATCTTTGCCTTTTATATATTGAATAGGGCTTCTAGAATTATTAATAACACCATTTAATTTATCTAATAAAACTGGTGAAGAGAAAAATACATTTAAATGTTTAGCTAAAGTCCTATAAGGTATAGCCATATCTCCTAAACTTGTATAATCCATTTTATCCATAGAGCCTCTTTCATAACTAGTAATATCTATTTCCATATTTTTACCAGCAGCATAATGTTCTACATCTTTAACTAATTCTTTAACAAAATCTTGATTACCATTGCGCTCTGACCATTCTAATACTGTTTTATATAAATGCTCATTTGTTTTATAAGCAGGCCTTTCATGTCCTGTAATAGCATCTTTATAAAAAGCAGAAGGAGTTACTTGAGGCTGTAATAAATACCTAAGCAACACTTTTACTGGATCAGTACTATTAATAACCTCAGGAGTCCATTTTGTTAAAAATTCTTCTATACCCCTAGCTTCTTTAGCATTTTGTATTGCGAAAATACCATCAGATAATACTCTGTTTGATAAAGCTAAGTCAACTGTTTTATAATAATCGCTACTAATAGATGCTCTTAATTGTCTTACTTGATCTCTAAAGTCACTAGTATTTCTGTTGCCTAAAAATACTTCTGGAGCAATTTCATTTCCATAAGTAGCTTTAAATAAAGCATCTGAATATCTAGCTTCATTACTACTTTGCGATTTCATTTGTTTTGGATTTCTATTAACTATGTAAGAATACCCTTTTGCAAATGGTCTTACATTTGAATCTTTGTCAAACCTACCAACAAATTCTAACATTCCATAATCTATTTGTCTTTCGTTGTGTGTAAATGTATAAAGATTTTGGGGTTTTTCTTTATCTTTAACATTAACATCTCCTCTTATTCTATAAACATCTAGCATTTGACCTTTTTTAAGATATTTATGTTGATTGAAACTAAAAGGCTCTTTAATGTTTAAAAATTGTAAATCTTTAGCATTAATAGTCATGTCTTTAGCTATCTGTTGATCCATAATATCCATAGCTTCTTGCAAATTTCTTAATCTCATTTGTAATTTTTCTACTTTATTAGGATTAGCAAACTTTTCAGACCTAAAATATTCTAATGTACCAAATACATTGTCATGTTGACGATGTATTAATTCTCTAAGAACTCCGTTAGTAACACCATTTTTTATTTCAGCTGAATATTGTTTATTTGTAAAAGAACTTATATTTATACCAAGATTTAACTTGTTTAAAGAATTTAAAAGTCCACCTTCTTTACCAAAAACTCTTGATGTTTCAACAAAGTTTTCTATATTTTTAACAAACAGACCTGCAGCATTATAAGCATCTGTACCAGTTGCTACAAGACCTCCATAATTTGCATCCCAAAAACCATTTGTTCCTATTAAACCTTTCATTAACGTTCCGCCAGTTGAATAATCAAAACCTTGCTCTGGATTAGTAGGGGAAAGTTGATTACTATCAAAACTAAATACTTTCTTTAATAACGATCCTTGTTCACCTTTAATTATTTTCCAATAAAGACCTTCACTTTTTTCAACATTATTAATATCCATAGTTTTATTATAAAACATATTAGCATACTCTGCAACAAACGCATCTTTCTCAACCCCTTGAAGTCTTCCTATTTTTCTTTGCATTTTATTTGCTAAATATTGAGTTGGATTTTGAAACAAAGATTTCATATCATAATAAGCAGATTTAATTTCATGTGGCTCTGGAGATCTGCTACCTCTTTCATCCCAAGTATCATTTTGTATCATATTAGCTTTTTTTAAAGTCCTTAAAAGTTCATAAAAAACTTCTCTTTCAACTCTTGTTTTACCAAAAGTTGCATGATTTTCATTAAAAAAAGTAAGCTCTGGGTTATTATGTTTATCAAAAGCTTTATCACCTGTTTCTAAGCTATGTATATCTTTTTGTCCAAAGTATAAAAAATCTCTTAATTTATCTGTTGTGTTTATAGATTCATGAATACCTCCATGTATATCTAAAGCATTCTGAATAGTATCGTAAAATTTATCAAGAACTTTCCAATTATTTGCTGACATTCCTTCATCTTTAATAAAATCTTTTAACAAAGGCATTGATACATTCTCAGAAATTTGTTTTTGAAAACCTAATCTATTTAACCAGGATATAGCATTTCTAGCACCTATAATTTGTCCTGTCATCATTTTAGCATTATGAAGCCTTGAAGCATAGTTTTGAAAACCTACTTGAGAAGCTTTTTCACCAGCCTTACCATTAGAGCCTATTCCAAATATATTTATATAATCACTGTTTAATACTTGGTTTCTTTCCCACATTCTAAAATCATCTTTTCTACCATTTTCTCTAGCAAAAGATTTAAATAACTCCCAAGGCATACTTGTGTGTGTAAATAAATGATCTCCATCGTTGTCTCTTTGCATAACTGTTCTTAAATCATGAACATTAACTTCTGTTAATCCATCCATATTTTCCATTATTTTTTCTATTCTAAGTATAGGCTTATCATGCCCTATAACAGGAATTGCATGAGACATAGAGCCAAATTTCATTTTTAACCCAGAATCTGTTTTTAAAGTCATATCTGTAACAACTCCTTTAGAGTCAACCTTACTTACAAGTTCACCTTCTAGCAACCTAAAAGCTTCTTTAAAATTTAACCCATGAGCTTTAACAAGTCTATTTAATTCTACTAATTGTGCTTCAGCTTTTTGTTGTGAAGCTTTATCCATAGTAATTGCTACATCTTTAAAAGTTTCTACACCATTTTTGTCTATGCTTTTATATTGATAGGGTTTTTTAGTAGCAAGATTTGTACTTCGATTAGTTGATTTATCATAAAAAGTGCTAAAATATTCAAATTTCTTTCCTTCAAAACTAATAACCACATCTACACCATTTGCGTCTCTATATATAAACCTTTCTCCTTGCAAGTTAGATGTTATTCCACTAACACTATTTCCTAATGTTCTACTAGCTGTATTTGAATTTAAACCAATTCCTCCATATGTAACAGAAGCTCTATCTTGTATGTTTCTATTTGAAGGGCCTTCTCCAGCTGTATACAATTCTGCATAAACAGGCACTGACAACTTACCATCAATGTTTGGAACAATAAAATTATCTTCACCACCTCTATTTGTCGCTTTAGATAAATGTTTATAATTTGAACTTCTTAATAATCTCCTTAAAGCTTTTTGAGTTAAAGGATTGTTAGGCATAGCTCCGTATGAAAATAATAATTTTGTAAGACCAGCATCTCCTTTGTCTAATGGATTGCCTTCAGACTTATTTATTTCATACAACCATTCTGCTAATTTAGCACCATCTCTATGCACAGAATCCCATTGAACTGCTATATCTTTTAATTTAGCTTCAAACCCCATCCATGTAGTAGCTGCTTTTATATTTGCAGAAGATTGAAAGTCAAATATTGAAGGAGATATTGCTACACCACTTTCATTTTTTGAAGTAAAAGAGACTCCTATACTTTCTATAGGCATTAACATTTTATTATCACCACTCATATTTTTAAGCGTATTTTGCCATTTACCTTTTCCTGCAGATATTTCAAAAGGCTTTAAAGGAGTATTGTTGTTAGACATTCCGCTAAAAGTTTTAGCAGAACTTTCTCCTAACATTATATCTACATCTTTAGGCATTTGTTTTGCTATTTCAGGATGATAAACCATATATCCTTTACCTAACATTTGCTGATTTCCAGTAGCAAATATTATTGTTTTAGCACCATTAGGACTATCTGAAAAATCTGTATTTAACATTCCTTTTTGAGCCATAACAAGCTTCATTAATCTTTCAGATGCAAATTTACCTCCATCTAATAAGGAACTTAATAAACTTGGTTGATCTTTAGCAGTTACTTGTTGAGTTTTTGCTAATTCTCCAAGAAACCCTCCTGCATTGCCAATAATTTGTAATTGACCAAGCTCAATATTTTCTATGCTTAAAGGGTGTTTTCTTCCAACAGCTCCTTCAGAAGCACCATCTCCTATTACAGCTGCATTAAATCCACCTTGTTTTATTATATAATCTGCTGTTTCCCTAACATCTTTATTAGGATGATTTTTTTGTGTCCATCTAAGTACTTCTGTATGCATAGGTTGAGTCGTTCCACCATCTGATAAAAATCCTCTTTTATACATATTGGTTTGTATTTTAGCTAATTTTTCAGGACTAGCATCTCCTGCGTACTCAGTAATTAGTTTTTCAATTTCACCTCTTTTGCCAGTATAATTTAAATTTGACAAAAGCATTTTTAATTCTACATTTGCACGAGATGTATTAGGAGCCTGTAAAAGGTCTCCAAACATAGCTTTAAAGACATCTTTATTCTTTCCCTTTAAACTACCTTCAATGGAGTCATATGTAGACTTAAACTCAGCATTTAAGGCTTTTAAATTCTTGTCAGTAGCTACAAACATTACTTTATCCATAGGAGATAATCTTAAATAAAATACATATTCTGTAGGATTTTCTAATATTCTTTTAATATCAGATTCTTTAATTCCATGATCTATAGATCTAAAATTATCTATAATTTCTTTACTAGATTTGCCTACACGTAATGCTTGATTTAAAAATGATTGAACTTTATCAGCACTTCCTCCACTTGCTATATCTAAACTAGTGTTTCTAAGCCTACCATTTACATCTACGCTTACATTATCGTCTATATAGTGTACTTTAAATCCTTTTTCTTCAAAATATTTAGTATTAGGGTGCTGTATGTTTGGAGCATTGTTATTAAATTCTATTACTCCTCTTTTATTCCCACCTGAAATATCACCTATAATCTTGATTCTATTTACAGGTTTAGAGTTGTAAATATTTGTAAGCATTTCTATAGCACTTTTTTCCCTAAAATTAGTCCATTCTTTATTTTTCTGAGAAACAGTTTTTCCTTTTTGACTAAATATATTTTTACGTATATTTTCATTTAAAGCTTTTTTAGGATTCTGTATAATAGCCTGTCTAAATGCAGGGTCAATATCTCCATCTTTGTTTAATAAGTTATATTCTTTAAGTATTTCTTTAACACTTCTATGATGTTCATGAGTTTTATGTCCAGATTCTAAAGAATCTGACATTTTTACTGCGTCTGCATTTAAAATATGATGTTCGTTTTTTAAAATTACAGCTCTATTTATTTGCATATCTACAGATTCTAATAAACTTAATGCATCCCCAAAAAAACCTTTTTGATTAACTTTACTTATAAGTTCTGATAAAACTTCTACAGATTTATTAGTTTTTCCTGTATATAAAGCATGCCATTCTCTAGAAAGATTTTCTATAATTTCTGTAGTTTGGGCTTTATCTAACCCTCCACTACTTTTTCCCATTGTAGCTAGATTTTCAATTTTAACAACAAGCTCTTGCATTCTATTCATTGCTTCAAATTCTTGATTAAATATTTTCTCAAGTCTTTTTTGCAATGGTTCTGTTAAAGCTTTATGTATACCATATTTATCTCCACTTAATTGCTCTGCTTCAGTTAGAACTGTTTTAGAAGTTATATTAAATTTTTTAGTATTTTTGTCAATAGCCTTTATTATGTTATTTAATTCTATAATAGAATCACTTAAATCTTTTTTAGTAGCCTCATTTCTTGCAACACTTTCTAGACTTTCTAATTCTTTTTGCAAGATTTTTATTTCTTTAATTGGATCATCTACAGGCTTTATAGTCCTGTCAGGATTCAAGGATTCAATAAGCTCAGTAGCTTTATTGTATATTTCTTGAATATTTTTTCTTGTACCTGAACTTCCAACTTCTTTCATTTCAGTAAGAATAGTTTGAGTATTTATTAACAAATCAGTAAAAGTTCTATCTGAAAGCATTTTAGAAGCTTTTAGATATTCTCTAACATCAACAGCTTCTGATTGTCGTTTTCCATTTTGTACAAAAGAAAAATTAGATTCTGTTACAATGTCTTCACCAAGAACTTTTTTAATATTATTTAAAGCTTGATCATATTTTTCTATATTTTTTTTAGACAGTCCCTGTGCTTTTAATTCATCTATTACAGCTTTTTTAGAAGGCATTACAACTTTTCCTTGACCATCAAAAACAGCAATATTTGCATCTGCTAGCATACTTACTAAATTAACAGCCCTTCTATCTAACCCTTTAGCTTTTAATATACGGTCTATGTATAAATGCCTTGTATGTCCAACCCAATCTTGCTTCCATTCTCTGGGTAATTGAGTGTTTAAATTCTTCCATTTAGTTTGAGCTATAGAAATACCTTCAATAGTTATTTGTTTACTAGGATCTTTTGAAGAAACTCCTACAACTTTTTTTCTAAGTTCAAACAAGTCCCTTAGGTCGTTAAAGTTTTCTAATACTTTAGTGTTTAAAATTTCTTCTTTTTCATTTGCAGGTTTTTTAACAAAATCTTTAATAATATTCTTATAAGCATCAATAGAGGATGCATATTTTCCATCAGGCAATAAAAACAATTTATCTAAAGATTCAGTTAAAGATTTATCGTTTAACTTATCCCCAGTAGGAAACTTACCTGTTACAACGCTATATACTCTTTCTGCAGCTTCTATGTTTTTTGCTTGTTTAAAAAATTCTATCATAGGATTAAGTTTTCCAGCTTCACCTACTGGATCCATAGCTATATTTTTCATTCCTCCATATTCATTTGCAATCATTCCCATATGATTATCTATAATTTCACGAGTTTTTTGATTAAATTGTTCTGTACTAAGACCTGAATTTTTAACTATTTTTTCGTAATTAATTTTACTAGATGATACATTCTCCCCATCTCTTACTGTAGCTTCAGCTATATCACTTAAAGCTATTAAAGTTCTATTATAAGTATTTGCATCTCCAATAGAATTTCCTTCTTTAGACAATACAAGATTACCTATAACTTTACCTTCTTTAGAAACATTTACTTCATAACCTAATTTACTAAGTTCATTTAACATTCTTTTGTAAATATTTAACCCACGCTTAGCAGGTTCTAATGTTAATTTTACTAAAGCTCCTTCAAAACCAAGTTCTTTTATAGTAGTTCCATCTTGGAATTTTACCGATTGAAGCTTTGTAGATAAAGAGTTTAAACTTTGTCCGTCTAAATTTTGAACATTAAGAGCTTGAAACTTAGGATCTGCTGTTTTTTTAATTATATTATATATACTTCCTAATTCTAAAGCAAGAGCATGATCTTGAGGATTATAATCTTTTGAAGTAGGTCTTGTTTCAGAAGTTTCTACAACTTTGTCAAATATTTTTGTAATAGCCATTCCCGCCTCGTGAGAACCAAGAGCAATTCCTAATCCTTCATGTATATTTTTACCATCATGAAATCTTAAAACATCTTGTACATTTTTAGTATTAACACCTAATACATTTAATGCTTCATGGTATGGTGTAAAATCAGCGAAATATGCACGTTGCTGCTCATGTCCCCATGCACCCCTGCCTCTAGTCATAACTGCTGACATAAACAGGTGAGAGGCTAATTCTGGGCCTTCCATAGAACCCCAAGCATCTTTGTTAACTACCCACGGATTCATAGCTAAAATACCAAAGCCCATTCTAGGTATAGAGCCTATAGTGTCTTCAATAAATTTAGGCCCCCATTCTTTAATAATGTTTTGATTAACAGCTTTATTCATTTTTTGAAGAATAGTTATAGTATCTTCAATTTTCATATTAGGTAAAGCTTTTAATATTTCATCTCCATTAGCATATACTTTGCCTCCAGCTTTCCAATTAGCTTCAGATAATTTACTATTGCTAAGTAAATCTTTTTTAGATCCATTTACCATAACTTTAAGTATATTCTTAACTACATCATCACCATGAGCTTCCTGTATAGCTTTATAATTAGCATTTTTAAATTGATTCATATATGCTTTAATGCCTTGTGATGCACTAGCCATACCACCACTACCCATACCTGCAAGATTAGGTATTTTCCTAATAAGAGGAAATCCTAACGACATTAATGCTGCATGACTAAGAGATCCAGTAACATCAAAATCTTCGTTGTTAGCTAAAGCTTTAATCTTACCTGCACCTAAACCATGTACGCCCATTAAAAGCATATCTTGTGCAGCCATGCCTAAATACTTAGACATAAAGCCATTTGCTGTATCTGGTATACGTCCTGATAAAGAACGAGCTACCCATTCAGCTACATCGTTTACATATTCCCCACCTTTTAATCCTTCTACAAACTCGCTTGATATTTTAGCAGCATCATTGATGTCTATTTGTTCTAATCCTGCATCTTTAAAAGCTCTTTGTACAGCTCTTGCTCCAGATAAAGTTAGATTTTCACTAGCATCTAAGGCAGCTTTACCTGTAGCTCCTAAATCTTTTATCCATCTAACACCTAAATCGTCTTGTGCAGCTTTATTAAGTTCTCTAGCTATGTCGTCTGTAAATTCAGTTCCTTTTTTACCTGCCGCTAGTGCAGCCTTTGCCATAGTTGGATTTATTCCTTGTTCAGCCGCTTCTTGTGCAGCTTTGCCAATAAACTTATTTCCACCTTTAGCTAGAGCTTTAGATCCTTTTCCTAATAATCCAAATGGCCCCCAAGGAGCAAAAAATGATGCACCTTCACCTAATATCCAACCAGCTTTTTCTCCACCACTCATTTCTTCCCAAGATTCTTGACCAGTTGCACCTGCTAGATCAGTCAGTCCCCAAGTCATACCTGAAGTAAACCCTTCTCCTGCACTCCATAAAGCATCTCCAATACCACCCCATGCACTTTCTGCTTCTTGTGTTATATCGGGAGGACTAAATCCTCTACTAGAAGCTTGTCCTGTGCCAGAGGGTGTAGTTGGTGTTTCTAGCGGTTTATCGCCACTCTTTAATATATCATAGTAATCTTTAGGTAAAGGCATTATTCATTTCCTTCTAATAATTTTAGTGACTCAACTACTTCTTCTCTTTTAGCTCTGTTTATTTCTAACCTTTCGCTCCTTCCTTCTTCCATAAATTTTCCTGTGTATGGTGGAAGCATGTCGTCTCTATATGATTCACCAAGTTCATTCATTTTTCTTTCTATGCTATTCATAGGTTTTGTAAGTCCCCACCAAACCATTCTAGCTCTACTTGGTAATAATTTAAAAACTGGAGAAGACTCAAAATTGAGTGGATCTATTTTAGCAAGTTCTAAATATTCATTCCATTTATTTTCTTGATTATATAAACGAGATTCTTCAATTACTTGAGCAGTAGAATCGCTAGATATTTCAGAATTAAGTATTGCTAGCAAATCCTCATTAGGATTTAAACTAATAGGATTTAAATTAAATCCATCATTAAATGAAGGATTAACGTCTTTTAAATTTAAATCTTCAATATTATTTAATCCTATAGATGTCATATAAGCATCACCTAAATCTTCACCTCCACTTGCAGCTTCTATTGCACTAAAGTATGCATCATGTTGTTCTGGCGGAAGACCTTGAACAGCTTGTGTATACATTTGAAATAATGCATCTTGATTAGTTACACCACTTATTTGATCTACAAAAACTTCATAATTATCTACTTCAACAGGTTGATTTATTCCAGCTAATTCTTGATCTAAAACTTTAATAGCTTCATTATTTTCAATCATATTGTTATAAAATAATTCAGTATTTGGATTATTCAGTAATTCAGCTCTTACTACATCACCCCCTTGATCTGCAGGTAAAGCTTCTAAATTAGTCATAAAATTTTCTACAGGTTGCATAGCCATAAGCTGTAGAGTTTTAACAGCCTTTTCACTAGGCACTACTTCTCTTCCGTCTGCATCTTCATATGTCAATCTTTTTATTAAATGTTTTGTTTTTTCATTTTCTCCAAGAGTAAATATTCCTTGAAGTATTCCATAATTTTGATTAATACCTTCAGTAGATGCTCCTTTCATATTTTCAGTAATTTTTAAAGCTTCTACAAATCTTTGAGTATCGTCTTTTTTCTCAAACAATTCATCTGCACCTGCAGTATTAGACCAACCTAAGCCACCTTCTTCTAAAGACTTTAAAGCGTGTTCTTGAAAAGCTTCATATTCATGTCGTTGTAATACTCTATTTTCTCCAGCAAAATCTACTTGCATCTCTTTTAACGTAGATGCTTGCTGTCTTAAATTGTTTAAACCTTCTTCTAGGCTGTTTTGGTACACATTCATAGACTTTAAGTTATCATTTAAAGCAGATATATCAATATTGTTTTGATTATCTACTATGCTAATAATTTCAGCACCACCTGGAGTAATTTCATTAGGAGATATATTATTATATTTTTGAAACATTCGTTCAGTCTTATCAACGTCTTCCATTTTACTATAATATTCTTTTAACAAAATACCTTGAGTAACTTCAGCTTTACGGTTTTCTCTATCTAAAGCTCGTTCTTCTTGAGCCATTTCTTGACTAAGAAGATTTAAAGCTAAACTGTGATGACGTTCTTCCTTTCTTTCTTCAAGAGCTTGTTGTTGTTGTATTAATGAAAATGCTGCTGCTAAATCTGATGCTAATGCCATTTTGTCTCCTTTAACTAAACACGCCTTCTAAAAAGTTAGTAACTTGATTGCTTGATCCACCTGGTTGTGATTCTAATCCTGTTAATGTATTTTGATATGCATCTTCTGCTGACATTTCACCTTGTCTAAATGCAAGATCTGCTTTATTTATTGAGAGATCCCTTTCCTTCCCTGCAAGCTGTTTTGTCTCAACTAATTTTGTCATATCACTTTTATATTTTGCCATTAAATCACCTGTTTTTGTTTTAGTTTGTTGCTCAATGGTTCCAGATGTAGCTAAACCAGATCTAGAAACAGCAGTAGCAGCACCTTCTTGAATACCACGCACTCCCATTTGAGTTCCCATAGTTACATCTCTTCGTCCTCCATCAAATTGACTTTCAGCAGCAGCAAATCCTAAATTTGCTCCACTAACAGCTGATTCCCTCCGATCACCTAATAAAGCTAATTGTTCTTGTTGAAGATCACCTGCTGCTGTTTTTGCACCTGCAATATCACCTTGATTTTGTGTTGCTTGATAGCCCTTGTATAGTGCGCTACCTATTGCCATTCCTGCAGCTATTGTGCCTAAAAAATACTCCTTCTTTCCAGTAATAGGATTTGTTGTTCCAGATCCATATTTTTTAATATCTTCTTCTGACATATTTCCTTCTATTTCTTTATTAATATGAGCAGGTTTTCCATCAATCATTTTCATTGCATTATCACCATAACGACCAAATTGAGCACCATTGTTGCCAGATTTAAGAAACGGTTTGGGGTTATCTATATCAAACATACCAGACCTATTGTACCAATCTTCAAGATCTTCTGGTTTAGATCCAGGATAGTCTTTTTGCATTTTTAGAATATCTTCATCTCTTATTGGATCATTGTAAAAACTTTCCATCTTTTTTCTAGACATAATTGCAGAAATTGGGCTATTACTATATGATCTTGGCCCTGCATCAAATTCTTCGTAACTTTGATCTAAAAATTGATTAGTTTCTTGCTCATAAGGAGTTATATACTCAGTAGGATTATTGGCAATATTTTTATTTACTTTATCTATAAGTCCTCCTCCAAATTCTTTAAATGAAGCTGGATTAATAAAATCTTTTTTTAAACCTATATCAGCACTTTTATTGCTTTCAGGTCGTCTAACACCTACACCTTGTTCCTGAAATTTATTATTATAATTAGCTAATAAATTATTTAAAGATTTATCTAGTCCCATTTTGTTTTTCATTCTGCTTTCCATGTTGCTAAAAGCTCCATCAGAACCTCCTACAGCAAAAGTGCTGCTAAGATTAGTTGCAGGAGCTACTCTATTTATATATTCTTTACGTGCGTCATCACTAAGCATAGCACTAGCATCACTGCCTAAAAAAGCACCAGCCTTTCTAATTTGCCCTCTATCATATGATTTATGATTTATATTTACTTGACCTTCAGGCAATCCTGTCTTTCCACCAGGCAATATCTGCTGTGCAGTTCGTTTAAAAAATCCAGGCTTTTTAATGTTTGCAACATCTCCACCCATCTCTTTATATCCAGATTCATATTCGCCCCAAGCAGTATTAGCTTTTTTTGCTTGACCTGCTCCAAAAGAAGCTACAGTTGCCGCTGCGCCTAAAACACCTGACACTGTATTAGCTTTCTTTTGTCGTTTAATTATATTTCTTCTTGCGCTGCCTAGTCTTTTTCTTGCACTTGCCATAATCTTATCCCCTATCTAATACTTTCTTAAACAACACACCATTATGCTTTACATACTCTACTATACCTAAACTAGCTACACTTCTAAGAACAGGCACACCCTCCTTTAAATCAGCAACATCAGGAGCACCCTCCTTAACCTGCAACCTTTCCTGCTTTTTATGTAAAGATATCCTCTCTTGTCTTGTCATTCCCATTATCTTACACCTTTCATTCTATACACTATAGTAATATCATTAATTTCAAACCCTGAAGGAACTTCCCCATCTGTAGAAATCTTTAATTGAAATGATTTTACATTATTAGCATCAGATGATGTAGCAGGTTTTAATTCTGCAACTTGCCATCCATTTGCTGTTGCTAACTCATTGCTTGAAAAATTAGTTCCATTTTGAAATGTTTTGTTTAAAGCAGTGCCTCCATCTACATCATAATATGCTTGAACATTTGACGTTGCATTGCCTGAAGTATATGTAATATATACTTTATATATTTTTTTTCGTTGTGCAGGCTGCCCAAAATCTATATCTTTTGTTGTCATAATCATGGCTGTACTGCTATCCGAAGCATCATCCCATTTAACTACAGTACCAGCTGTATGAGCATATACCAAATCACCATTAAAATCTGTAATAAAGTTTGTTTTAGCTTGATCAGTAATAGTAGCAGCAGCCCCTTTAACCCAAGATTTTGTTACTATATCATATAAATAGACAGCACCATCTCCAGTTGTAGTAATATCATCTGCAACAATTAGCTGTCTTTTTTTCGGAATATATCCAATCATAGGTTCATCTACAAAATCACTCCATTCACTCTCTTTTATTATCTGCCTGCCCTGCTTCTCAAGCAAATTATTTACTTTCTGTCCATCATAAAGATAACATCCTTGTGCATTCACCCATGCTATACCAAAATCAGTCTTACAAGTAGCAGCAGGATGAGATACTCCTTTATGCATAAATGTATCTTCTAAGAACTCTACCTCCTGAGAAATATTTACAAGTTCTAACTTATTCTTTTTGAATATTAAAAGCCTATCTGCATAAGCTTCAAGTTTTACTATACTATCTCCATCGTTAATAGAAGCTTCAATTTTTCTAGAAGCTGGAAAGCTATCAAATTTATTAACTTCAGATTTTAATACTCTATCTCCATATACTATACCATCCTGTTTTATATTACCTATATAAGTCATTCTATTAGCAACTACAGCAGTCTTATATCCTTCTACAGTATGAGCTTCACCAACTTCATATGGATACTTTGTTAAAGATGGGAAAGGGAAATCATCACCAACACTTTTATCACCAAAATATGCCATATTAGTATCAACAAGAGCAGCAAGCCACATAGTAAAGTTATCCTGATGTTCTGAGATTCTCAGACCTTCTTTTATACTAACTTCAGATAACAAAGTATAATCGCTAGAAGAGGTAGTACTACTAGATCTTCTGACATATATTTTGAAGCCTGTAACTCTTGGATATGTAGATCCAAAAGTATTAGAAGTAGAAGTAAATACGTGAACGTCTATCAATGGAGAATTTAGATCTAAATAATGATTAGAACTAGTATCCCCAAGCATTATATCTGCAAGTGCTATTCTTGTGCTAAATTCAGCTAGAGCTGATTCCTGATTTCCATCATATATAGTTGACATAGCAAACTGTAAGTGTCTTTCATTTGCATCATCACTCCACCAATGCATACGAGATAAATTTGCAATGTGGACAAAAGTACTTGTATCTGTTGTAGCAATACCTCCAGGAACTGTAATTACATCAGCAGTTACAGCAGTTACAGCAGCTATAACATTAGCATTACCAGCTTGATCTGTATCGCCCATCATTAAAAAGTCTCCAGGCTTACAAAATAAAGTAAAATCATCCTCTGTATCGTCTACCATTGTTATCGTATCGGAAACTGCATTCACATTACATCCAGCACGAATAACTTGAGTCGTTGAACTAATACTCTGTGCAGTACTTGAAATATTAATATAATATGGATAAACAGCCCCAGCAGCTTTAATTGATAACCTAACAGGATTATCAATATCAGGTGCAGTTCCAGTAGCATCACGAGTAGTTACAGATTGTATAGGAAGTGCTGTAAGATTCTGATCTTGTGATATCCATTTATCATATAACATACCATTAGTACCAGAAAAAGCATCAACCCCTGTGCTATCATCACCAAATTGATGTCTATAAATATATCCATACCATTTATTAGTGTTGTTAGCACCAAAGTTTCCATCACTTACTCTTAATGCACCATCTACAGCATAGAAAGCTGGCTCTACTCCTGTTGTTCCAGTTCCCCCAGTATATAAATCTATAACAGCAGTTGGAGCACCACCCCATGCAGTCTCACCATCACTTCTTTCATAAATAAAAAACTGAGTATCAGTATCAGTATCAGCTAATACTAAATAATCAGCTCCAGTTTCAGCTACATCAGCAGCTCCAGCATCATTCCCCTCTAACCTATCATGACTAAAATAAAACAATCCATATCCTGGATTAATAACAACAGTAGGATTGCTAGTAGCAGCATGTGGAGTAATACCACCCATTAACCTAATCTTACCAAGCTCATCCACCATTATATCAGTAGCTTCAGATAGTTCGCTTTCAGATATATCTCTAGGATCTGAATTACTATTTAAACCTCCATGAAACTGAGTTATCTTATAAAGCTGTTTAGGCATGTTTTTCCTTTAATTTACAGGGAGAGGTATACACAACAGTAAGCGAATTGTCGCAGCAAACTAGCTGAGAAAACCAAGGAGGAGCGGTGTAGTTCCTCTCCCATTTATAATCTATATTATGCTTTATTAATTGCATCTTTAAGCACTTCTTCTACAGATGAATATAAAGCATCTAATATTTTAGCTTCAGTCTTTTCACCTATAAATGGTACATCTATATTTTTATTTAAAGATTTTATTACATTTGCTTTCATTTCATCATTAAACAAATGCTCAATAATTGCACCTTTAATTGCTTCATTCATTTCTTAATTCTCCTTTTAGGTTTACATTTTTTACAAATACATTTACAACAGTCTCCTGCTTGCAAACTTTTAATTGACTTTTTTAAAGCAAATACGTCTAATTCTAACTCATCAATTCTTTGATCTGCATCGTTAGGATCTTCTACATAAGCTAATATCTTTTCTAGCTTAAATTGTTTTGCTATTAAACTAACTATTGCTTTTGTTAACATGCTTGAAATCATTATTTTCCCTTTCCAATTAACCGCTCTAATATACCAACAAGTGAAGCATAACTTGCCTTTATTTCTTTTACATCGATAGTATGCTTTTTAAGGGCGTTAATAAGCCCTATAACGATGCCTTCTAATCTTCCGAAGGATTCCCTCATCTCACGTTGTAATTCGTTCTGTATGAACTGATTTTGCTTCCATATGAAATATCCAAAAGCCATACTCATTGCAACTGGAATCCCAACCCTTTCTACTATTTCGACAATATTCTCCATTAGCCTTCAATCAACTCGCCCCACAAAGAGGTTCTACCATCTATTATTTGTATTATATGAACGGTAAATAATCCATTCTTATAATAATCAACTATTGCAAATGCATGAGCCCAGTTTATGTTTCTATTACCAAGCCAGCTATTTGCCTCAGGACTCATGTCTTTTAAACATCCAAGACTCCAAGCCGCTTTAGGCCCATCCATATGAGTTGCAGTCATATGCTGTAAGTCATGCCAATGCCCGTACATTATATTACATCCTAGTTTTCTAAGATGATTAGCTGTGTGATATTGACCACCATATTGATGACCGTGATAAAAGTAAAGCTTCCCCATCTTGAGGTGCTTACCAAACGAGTGATATTTATATCCTCTTTCTTTTAGCTTAACAGCATTGGCAAATTTAAACTGTGGTAAATAAGGGTAAGCTTCTACACACATATTTAACCAATTATCATGATTACCTTCAGTAATATGTTTTTCTTTACATTTTACTTTATCAAGAGATTCATCTACTTGATCCATTCCTTCATTAACATCTTTTACATCTTTTACAAAATCATCTATTAAATATTCTAAAGGCGGTTTTTGTTTCCTTTTAAATCTCCATGCAGAAAAAGCATGAAACTCGCCTACATCTCCTAAGTCTACATAAGCATCAGGCTTTACTATTTCTATTGTCCTTTTTAAACAATTTATAGCCTTTTGATCGTGTAAAGGAAAATGCTTATCTGGGGTTACTATTACTCTTTTAACTACTCCTTTATCTTTTTTTGGCATACCGCTCTCCTTATTTTAACTCTTTAACTACTTTTATTACTAGATATACTAATGTTGTTATACCTACCAATAAACTTACTACATCAGGTAACCATCCACTTACAGATAGCCACCATCCGCCTATTCCTGCACCTGTTGTTTTTAAAGTATCTATTGCGTCTATCATTGAAAATCCTAATTTGTTTTATCTGTTAAAGTCATAGTGAATATCTATACTCTCTGCCGCTTTGCTTACTATGTTTAAAACAGCATTGTTATTGCTAGCAGTTGCTATTTTGTAAAAGTCATAGTTGTTATTGTAATTGCTAGCTAGCCATTCTACAAAGTTACTAACTGTCATATTGCTGTTTATATTTAACTTAACTGATAAGTTATCAAGAGTTAGTTCAAAATAATCATTAATTGCTATTGAACTAAAAGCACTAAAGTCTAAAGTTGTGCTATGTAGGCTACTATCAAGAATAGATGAGTTTATTGTTATATTAGCTGTTTGCATTATGATTCATCCCAAAAAGCTTTTAATAAAGGTTTATCTGAAGTATTTACCATGCCTACACCTCCACCACTTGTGCATGCATGATATGCTATTAGCAATACATGATTAGCCCCTGTAAGTGTAACTTCTGGACTTCTACACCAAACAATTTCTCCAAGTGTCATTCCACTTGATTCTACATAAATATAATTAGCAGCATTATCTTGAGCCTCTCTTGTTGCAGAATTTCCAGTTACAGCTAAATCTCCAAGTTCATCAAATATGTTATATCCTGAACCTTCAGCTAGTCCTCCTTGAGCACCAGTTCTTTGACTACCTGTGCTAGTAGCTCTATTCCACCTATTAGCAGTAGACCCATTTGCTATAGCAGTCCAACTATATCCAGAAACAGATGATAAAGTATTATTTGATCCAACAAATATATTGCCACGCTCCCAATCAGTTCCATTAGCATCCATCCCCCAATCAACATTAGTACTAACATCTCCAGTAGCATTTAAAGCAGCACCACTAGAATGAGGAATCTGAACTGCTCCAACACAAAAATCATTGTAAAATGTAGTAGCTGCTGTTATTTGTACTGCAAGATATACTCTTCCTTGAGAAGCACTTGAAGGCATAGCAACTGTAGCTACACTATAAGCAGCTGTGTTATCACCAGAAACGAATGTTTCTATTGTTGTCAAATTACTAAAATGATAACCAGTGTCAACGTCAAGCGCAGCGTTTACAAATAAATTTCCAGCATTAGAATGCCTTAAATGATCTTCTAAACTCCATACACCTCCTGAAGAAGAAGCAGAAGCAGTTCTATAGTTTACACTTTTGTTAATTATGCCTGCTTCCCATTTAGGCATCGTCTAATACCTCATAAGATATAATTAAGTCTAAATCACTTGCAGCACTTGCTCCACCTTTTAAGACATCAGCTTCCATTAAATAAATAGGAGTGTCTAATACTACCAATGTAGCGTCTGGAGGTACAGATAATGTTTTTGCTATATAAAAGTTACCTGAAGTATCAAAATTTGTTACACCAGCAGAGGTAAAATTTGCCTTTGCTATAAATAAATCTAAGTCTGCTGCTGCAGAACCATCAACATTTGCACAAACAATTCTATTGATCTTAATAAGCTTTTCTGAAGATACTGTTAACAAAGTTGTTGTTAAAGTATTCGTTAGATTAAACCCAACAGATTCTGCAAGAATACTTGATACTGCTACTATATTAGGGTTTGCCATATATTATTCCTTTATCCAAAAATCATTGCCATTGCAATAGATTTACCTGTTGTTATACCACCTGCATTGTCATCTACATATTTTTTAGTAGCTGCTTCGTAATCAGAGCCAGGAGTGTAATTGCCTCCATCATTTTTTAAAATTATATTTCCAGTAGCAGCGTCAAGTATAATATCTCCATCAGGATCTAAAGTTAAATGGGCAACAGCAGCATTAGCGTCTACTGTAGAAATAGTTGTTACACCTTCTGCAGCTACAGCAATATTAAAATAATCATTAGTTGAAGTTCCACCTCCTTCATACAATGTAAAATGTGAAACAGCATGATGTTGAGTTAATACTCCAAAAAGTTGTGTATCTTCCCCTGCACCTGCTGCATTTACTTTTAATTGTATCCCATGATTTGAATTACCATCGGCATTTTGAGCATCTAATATTATCTCTCCATCTGGTGATAAAGTTAAATGTGCAGCAGTAGCATCAGAATCTACTGTTGCTATAATTGTTGCACCACTTGCTCCAGTAGATATTGAAAAATAATCAGCTATATCTGCAGAACTTTTTAGCTTTATATCAATATTACCATCAGCTACTTTTTGGTCAAACCCAATATTTACATCTCCTCCAGTAACAATATTTGATATACCAGTTGCACTAGAAGTTGCATTTGCATTGCTAACAATAACATTGTTTGTAAGTCCTACAGTAACAATACTGCCTGAGTCAGCTGCATGTGCTACAGTTGTTGTGTTTGTTATTCCAAATAAAAAAGTACCACCACCAACTGCTTCAGTAAGATTAATAGAATTACCGATACCTGTAACTATATTTGTTTGTGAAAATGCACCTGTTATGTCAGCATCTACAAGAAGAGCTTGAAAACCACTTATATGGCTAGCATCATCACTAAGATTATAATCTACTGATAATCCACCTGTAACAGCACCACCTGCAGACAGTGTAACACCTCCAGTATTATTAACAGTAATACCTTCATCTCCACCATCATTAGAAATGTATTTACCATTTAATTTTAAATTACGTCTTAAATTATGATGATCTCTTTTTACGTTACTTGACATTAGTTGTAATAAGTATATTGTACATTTTCACCATCAACTGTAGCAATAACATACACATCGTTTAAATTATCTATATCAATACTATATACATCTCCACTATACAAAGCAATACCAGTAGCGGCAGTAACACCACTACCTCCTACATATATTATACCTGTATTTGCAACTGAAGCCATTATATCTACATGTTTGCAAGCTTGACTGCTAGTTAAAACTTCAGCACTTGTTCCAACAGTATCATTTTGCCCACTAGCAATAGTAGAGTGTCCTGTAATTTCTACATCACCAATATCTATTGTAGGAGACGTACCAAGTTCAACTTGTAGTTTATTATTACTAACTCCAACCAAGCTGCCATCAGACCCTGCTATATTTACTTTAGGTTGTGGCATTATAAACTCTCTGTTACGTTACTGTTTCCAGGATTAAAATAAGCTTCTTTTTCTTCTAATATTAAAGCACTTGTTTGACCTTCTATAGCTTTTGTTTTTGCATTACTTTTAGGTTCTGATGCTATTTGTGCAACTTCACCTGCTAACATTTTACTATAAAGCTGATCTAAATGTTTTATTAAAGAGTGTGTAAACTTCATTCCAGTCATATTAATAGGAGCTTTATTCTTAGCTACATCTTCTAATTCAGGTGTACGTGTAACAGGTGTATTAGGTGGATGCATTGGAGCTTTAGCATTCCTACCTGCTGTAATGTCTATATTTTGTCCTAATTTGTCAAACAAAGAGTAATTCATAATTTATCCTTAATATAAATATAAAACGCTAGCACTAGATGCTATTGCTGCAATTGGATACAATGTTCCTTGAACCATGTAAACAGCTCCAACAGTTCCATCTGAAAAAGTTATATTAACTGCTGCTGAGCTAGCATTATTTACAATAGCTCTAGAAGGAACAGATGAAGTCGTTCCAACAACTCCTTTAAAATACGGATTTGTTGATTCTTGTACTGAATAAGCCTTATTTCCTGATGCCATTTTTATCTCCTTTTGAGTTTTCCCTAAGCACTGGCTGTGCGTGAACGGGTGTTATGTCATTTCTTTAAAGCCTTGCATTATATAAGGCCCACGTTTTAGAGCAGATGCTCCCTTTTCCATTTGTCTTTTAAATTCTCTCATAAAGTATTGAGTCTTTTTAAAATCTCCCATATCTTCAGCTATTTTAGCTTTTAAATAATAAACTACAGCATTAGCTTGATACCTGCTAATATCTAACTCAAACGTTTCATCTTCTAATACATTTACATCTGTAAATACAGTAAACCCTTCTGTTAAAGTTCCACCATTATATGGAATATCTAATACTATAGTAGTATTGCTAGTAAAAGTTTTGATTTTATGCAATCCATTAAATTTTTCAGAACCTTCTATAACAACATGGGTTATTCCAGAAGTAGGTAACCCTGCATTGCTATCTATAATCCTTAAAAATCCATCAGTTGCTCCAAATGATTCGCATTCTACAAAAGTTCCTCTTTCTACTATACTGTATCTAGGGCTATATGCATACTCTATTTCCAACCCTTCTGTAATACTTTCAGTAGGGCTTTTATACATTCCAAATTGATCGTTACTAGAACCAGCTAAAGTGTCTTCTTGTTGAATAATAGCTAGTCTATTTCCTTTTATATAATATCCATATTTTCTTTTAGTTGCCATCTTCATCCACTATTGAAGGTTCATATATAGACCTGGGAATAGATCTATACTTTTCATTGTCATTGTTGTGATGCTTACATCTAATATCAAGCACTTTTAAACAATCCTTAGGTAGATCATAAAATCTTTGATCTGCAGTTATATCAATTCTTTGTGTAGTTACGTGGGTCTCATGACTAATGTTAATTTCATCTAAAGCATCTTTTATATAAGCTACAGCACGACCTGTTTGATTTATACCTGCTCTTTCCATTATTTCTTTAACTTTCATCTTCCTCCTTTGGATGCATTTGATCTCCAACCTCAATAGCACCTTCTGCTTTTAATATTTTTTTAGTTAAAGTTTCTACTTGAACTAACCATTCACTGCGTTGTGCTACTAAATTTTCTCTAACTTCTTTCCATACAAGCTTTTTAGGTTTTTCTACTACTTTTGCGTCTTTTACTTTACTCATTGTCTCTCCTTGTTATGCGCTTTCTAAGGCTGTTACTTTAGCTGATAATTCTTGGATTGCTTTTAACATAGGTGTTATTAAGCTTGACTCTGACACTGACATTGGAGCAGTTTTTTCATCTCCATGCTCATCGCCACTCACAGCTGGAGACCACACATCTTTTAATTCTTGAGCAATAAATCCAGCAATATTTTTAAGACCACCCTTTCTCTTCCAATTAAACTCACGAATCTTTACTGCATTTATTATACCAAGCCCATCTATTTTTGTATCTTTAATATTGTCCTTTAAACGAGCATCAGAAGTGGCATTTATTACAAAATTTCCTGACGTATTATGTCCAAGACTTCCAATAGTACCACCATCTCCATCGGCTGCTAATAAATATGTAGTCTCAGAAGATGTGCTACCATCATCAGCACCTGCGAGTATAGCAATACCCCACCTGTTATCATCATTTCCATTATTATGAAATCTTGCCACATAGGAACTTGCTCTGTCCTCTTGAATATCTAATCTAAATGAAGGAGAACTCTCATTTATACCGATATAGCCATTTTGAAAAATACTAAGCCTTGAAGCATCTCCACCTAAAAAATTATAAGCTAAAGAACCTGAACCAGTGTCAGTTACATTCCATATAAAGCTTGGGTTATTTTGATCAGCTATTGTATCTTCGTATCTAAAAGTTCCATCTGAACTAGATTGATTATTTGAAGTCATGCTAACAAATGCTCCTGCAGTATCAACTGACCCGCTTGCACTTTCTATTTTTAATGCTGTACCTCCAATAACATGAACTGCTTCTTGTACAGAGTCTTGTTGAACTCTAAGAGCAGTTGCATTTGCTGCACTAGCATGGTTTTGTATAATATTTACTATCGATCTTGCTCCAGTATCAGCACAATTAGAGTCTATTTCTATAGCACTTCCTGTAGATAAAGCGTTAGCAGTTATTTCAAGTATATTTCCTGTTGTAGATGCAGAGTCTATTTTCATACCTACTGTGTCTACATCATTGTGATCAAGTAAAAAAGCAGTAACACCTGCACTTGAATTTTGAGCAACTTCAAAAACTGCACTAGGACTTGTTGATGTAATACCAACTCTCTTATTTGCTCCGTCCCATGTCATAATACCCTGACCCTCATCATTTTCAATTTGTATTTTTTCAGCACCATTTACTTTATAAACATCAATATGAGTACCATCTCCTTCTAATCTAAGTCTTGGCCCACCTTCATCTTTTAAGTGTAAAACAGTTCCAGGCGTGGCAGTCCCAATACCAGTTCTAGCATTTTCTGTATCTACACTAAGCACAGCGGTACCATCAGCTTGCGACACTTCAAATAAAGCAGTACTATTACTTGCTGGTATTACTTCACACTTACTTGTAGATATTTTTAATGAAGATGCGCTACCACCAGTGTCACCAGCTTCTATTGCTTGTAAACTTGCACTAATTCCATTTGCATCATCTACGATTAATAGCTGATCATAACTACTTGCTACTGTTTGTCCTGTTAATTTTGCCATTTCAGTATCTCCTATTAAGGCATTATTTTGCTATTATAAATTCTATTGTTGTTTCAACGGGGTTATTTCCTTTAACTCTAACTTCATTGCATAATAATTGAGTTCCATCTCCTCTTAAGTTAACACTACCTCCTGGTGGTATCATTATATAATAATTAGTTCCACCATCTAAAGCTACTAATGCATTAGTATTACTCCCAGTATTCTTAATATACATAAATGTTAAAGCATTACTATCACTTGAAAGTGTTGCTATATTTGAATCAGATATAGTGACCTCACCTCTACCAACAGTTTTCCAATTACTTGTAAGATCTTCCCAATTTACTGTTGTAAAATTTTCCCATTGTCTGAGACTTGCATGCTCCATTGATGTCCACTTATCACTCCATTGAGTAGCAGTGATCGTGGCAATTCCCGAACCTCCAAGGGTTCCATTTGGGCTTGCTTGAAATTCGGTATGTCTTATAGCTGTTTCTTCTCCTTCAACCGACTGGGTTGGAGTTACATATGTACTAAATATTATTCTTCTAGCGTTAGGCATTATGTTATTGAAAAATGCTCTATTGTTGAAGTTCCACTCAATGTTTTTACTCTTACATTGGCTGATGTGCTAATTGCGGATGCAAATGCTTCTCCTTCTGCTAATGCTATTACATATTTAGCCGTAGCATCTGTAGTTAAAGATATTACCACCTCTATAGAGCCAGTATTCTTAATATATACAAAATCTTTGTTTGATGCTATAGATGTAGTTGATTCTGATATAACAACTTCAGTTGCAAGTATTCCAGTAGAACCCAAAGTAACTTTAGCTTTTTCCCATACTTGATTTTCTACCTCCCAAGCATCCATTGATACTTCCCAATACCTCTTGTCAACTGTATTAGAATCACCAGTAAGCTTTCTGCCGCAATCACTATCTAAATAATACCTACCACCAGAAACTATCTGCTCCTGTGGTGTGCACTGATTTCTGTATCTTACTTTATAGGTAGTTGCCATTATCTACCTTGTGGAGCTTGTTGTTTTGGAGCCATAATTGCAAATGCTGCGTCATAGTCTCCTTTAATCTTTATATATTGAGATTCAAGCCATTTATAGCTCATTGCAGAAGCCTGTATAGATGCAGAATATTTTTGTATACTTGCTGTAGCATCTGCAGTGTAAGTAGCTACTTCAGCTTGATATTTCTGTAAAGCTAATCCATAATCAGTAACTAATACTTCCATTTCTTTAGAAGCATTTTGTAAAGCTGTTTGTGTAGCTCTATCAGCATCTTTTACTTTTAATTGTATATCTGCTTGGTATTCAGCCATTTGCATTTGAATATTAGCTTGATACTCTACATTAGCATCATTAAATATAGCTTGTTGATTGTTAAGTGCTGCTTGATAAGCACCTATATAACTATTAATTTTTTGTAATTGTACAGCTGCTAATTCTGTATCTTCTTCTGTCTCTATTAAATCTGCAAGAACATCATACCAATGATTAAAGCTAATTTGATCTCCAGCATTGCCAGCAGCACCTGCTACAATTGTCCCAGTAATTTCTTGAATATCTCCTGTAACTACAGGAGGAGTATAAGCTGGAATAGTTCCAAAAGAATCTACATCAAAGGTTGCTACAGTACTAGCTGTAACTTCTGCAAAAGCTATTGATGCATCTACTAAAGAGGCAGGCATATCTAATAATACAGGCTCTATAGGATCTTGTCTAGAAGCCATAGTAGCTTGTAATAATTTCATACTTGCATAATGAACTACTAAATAAGTTTTATCTACTGGAAAATACAATATGTCATCATGACTATGTATTAAAGAAGCTCCTGACCCATTTACAATATCTTTATTTACATAATAAACTTTAAATGCATTTGGATTAGATCCAGGTTCAGGAAAAACACTAACTTTATTAGAATCTCCTATCATGTATGCAGGATTAACTTTAGAAGCATAATTTAAACTTTCTACATCAGTAACAGAATATTGAAAAGAAGGTGATATTTTTCTACATTTTCTCCATTGATTGTCAGTGCCATCTTCTCTAACAACTGAAAGTATTCTTGCTCCACCTAAATTAATTCCTGCCTGAGAAGTTATTTCAGCACTTTCTCTTTGAAAGTTTTCTGCTTCTTGAGGCTTTAAAGCTATACATCTATTAGTAACGTCTATTACACCATCTTTTAAAAATTGAGAAAGCTCAGCAGTATCTGATACTGAGAGCGAAGTTAAATCTTGAACTTGTTCTTGAAAAGTTGCCATTTATTATTCCTAAGGTGCCCACCCCCCTAGAAGAGACCCCACATCTCTATAGGGGGGTGAACGATTTTAGTTAGTTAACTATTTACTATGCTTCCATTGAACCGTTATCAGATTCAATAATGAACTTCCTAAGAACAAGGGCTCCTGTTTGAGCACCACTTGCTTGTAAGAAAGAAAGGAAAGGTGTTACTACCTCTCCTGCATCAAAGCTAAAAGCAGCAGTTGTACTAGGAGCTGCACCATCTATTTGATAGGTAACAGCACCAGCCTTACTAACTAACACTTTAAGCCTATGAGTTTCACCATCAGCCCAATTAGCAGTAGTATCTGTAGTAACAGTAGCAGCGTTATTAATAATAGTCTGTATTTTAATATCACCACTAATAGGAAATAGCCCAGCCATTTCATCATAGGCGTGAAGATCAGCAGCCAATGCTTCTACTTTTCTAAAACCAAAGTTACCAACATCAGTTCCAGCTACAGTAGCAATGCTAAACTCCATTTCAGCACTAAATGCTTGATTTCCAACTGTGAATCTATCTACGCCTTCTCTACCCTTAGTTGTTACACAGCTATAAACTAACTCAATACCATCATTGTTAGTTTGGTCGTAACCATAGTCCATACCACTAGTTGAAGCAGCAGGCCTATCAATATCTTGTGCAACAAGTGCACTAAATGTCATTGATAAACCATCGGCATATGAATGAATTACAGTATCTAACGCTGAACCATCTACAAGTTGTTGTACTGGATGTTCGTAATCAACTACTACTGGGGGAGTTCCAAAACGATAAACCTGTTTTAGATCCTTTGCAGCTTCATCAATTAAGTTATCAGCTTTATTTTGTCCATATAATGGATTTGCCATTTTTATTCTCCTTTAATTATGACCAAATAGCGTGAGTTTCTGGACAACACCATTCCATTCCCGCTTCTGTCAATATTTGATCTACTCTACGATCGACACCAGAGTTCTCTAAAGTTTGAACTCCTACGTAGATTCCAGTATCTCTATTAATACCATTACCAACTAGTGGACGATAAGCACAATATTTCATATTGATACCTAACATTTTTACATTAGTTCCATCCAAATGTATATTACGTGCAATATTCATATCACCATATACAGTTGAAATAGTTGTAATGTCTATACCAAACACTTTTTTCCTTCCTGCTAAAGCCATATCGGCTCTACCAGAAGAATGTGAATCTGCTTGCCCTGCTGTAGTACTAGGTGCACCGCCTGCAAAAGGCTGTACTGACCCAATATTGTTAGCAAAGTATCCAGACAATTTATGCATCCAATTGTAAACTGCTGTAGAACAGAAGAATACAGTTGAAGAAGCATTGTTATATCTTGGATCTAGCATTGCTGACATGTCATCAAGAAATGAATCTTGAGTCTTAGTAGCTACATCTAAAGCAAAAGTGTTACCATAAGTTGAAATATAATCTACAGCTCCTTGTGTAGTATTATATGTAGCACTTTGGTTACCAAATAAAAGAGCATTTTCAATATCAAACTTATGCTCAATTAACTTTTCTTTCCAGATACGAGCCCACTCATTGCCTTCATACTTTAATACAGTAGCACGATCAGTATTATTCATAACACAAGATGTTTTGAATATTTGAGTTTGACCATGTGCTGTACTATATGGCTGATCATTCCATGTTTCAGGATAACCAGAACCAGAAGCAAAAGCAGTACCAACTACATAACATCTAAAAGCTTCTAAATCTTCTTGATTTTTAGACTTTGATGTAGCAGTTTCATCAAAACCTAAACCAGCAGAATCAGTTCCAATGGCTTGGTCTATAGTAGTTGCTTGCATAAAGTTACTAGCAGCAGGAGCTTTTACACATGTAGCATTAACAATAGCTTTATTTGTTGTTGCTGACACTGTATCGCTTTCACCTTGACTGTCAAGATCTACAGAATTAACTTTCCATAAAGTATAATCTGTAAGTTCGCTTCCAAGGTTATTTATAGTTGCCGCAGCACCTACTGGAACTTTTATTATTTGACCTGGCAAAAAGAATTGAGGCTGTGTGCCTTTAACACCTTCGCTATAAGTCACTGTTTGACCGTAAATATTGGCGTTATTACCATTATTATTATAGTCTGTAAAGAATCCAAAAGAATATGTTTGGCCTACTTGAGGACTTGGTGAGGCTGACACTCCTGCTTCAGTAGCAGGTATTGCAGCAGCACCTGAGTCATAATCAGCTAAATATGCATATCTTTTAGTGTATGATGAACGCTTCTCTGCAAATTTAAAAGAAGGATCATCCGTTGGTTTTTTTGAAACCATGCTTACGAATCGAAAGAAAGGATCTTGCGCCAAGCTTAATTCAGATACTTTATCGCCAAAGTTATACTTTCTACGTAAAGCACCAGTATTTAACTGGGTTGAAGATTCGCCTCTTTCTATAGAACTAGAAGTATAATTACTTCCAGTTACGTTAAGAATATCAGACATTTGTCTATCTCCTATTTATTAATTAAATCGGATAGACTATATAAAAATTTATAAGCCTAACCGAACAAGTTATCTACATCACTATCAAAGCCATTTATCATATCAAACACTTCGTCTGATTGTGATCTCTCTTGACCTTGACTGTTCGCTCCTGATGCGGAAGTAGGCATATTACGGACATTTTTCATTTGATTTAACATATCTGTTTTTGTAGAATTAGCTACATTAGTATTGTTTTGATTACGATTCAGTAAATAATTTACATCATCTAAAGTCATAACATGCTTTTGAGCTTGTTCTTTAAAACCATTGAACTGATCTTCTGTCATATTGTTCTTTTGCATAAATGCTGTTTCTTCAGCAGCCCTAGCTTGAGTTTGGTGTACTTGTTGCGCTCTTTGTTTTTCAACATTAAGCATTTGACCAACTCTTTGCTGAACCATTGAATCTACATGTGCATTCATTACTTTAGCACTGTCAGAATCAGGATCTGTTATATCATTAGCGTCAAACACAAAATCTTCATCAAGCCCTAATTGCTCTTGAACAGACTGTGCAGGTTTTCCGCCACTTTTTAAATAGTCACGTACATGATCTACTAATCCACTATCATTTTTCATTGCCTGTAGAACAGGTACAAAAGGTTCAACGCTTTTGTATTGTTCAGACAACTTAATGGCCTCTCTACTAGAGTCTTCGTATCTTTTCTTCCAATCAGTGCCATTATCTGCTGAAAGTCCCACGTTTTCGGAGCCAACATTTTCTGTATTGTGGGTTACCTGGTCGGAGCCACTTATTTCTTGTTGGGTTACCTCAGCGGTTTCATCTATGATACCACCATTGACTTGTTGTTCTAGATCGTTAAAAAAAGTCTCAGAGCCTTCATTAGATTGTGCTTCAACTTGATCAAAAGTATCTGCTTCCATTCCAATTTCAGGGTTACCTTGACTTCCTATTGTATCTGTCATCTTTTCTCCTTTTTTAGCTTTTTGTCAATGTGGATAGCTTAGTCATTACCATTATTGCTATCCAAACTATTTTTTGCAGATTGTAACATATTAGCCGCTTCTTGTCTTTGAGAATTAGCATTGTTAACCATCTCGCTTCTTACTAACTTTTGTTTTCCTGCTGTTTCAATAAACTCTTTACCCATTTGAGATTTAACTTCTTCTTTCTTTTTATTAATCTCAACATCAGCTTGCATTACTTTTTGTTTGATGCCAGCTTGTACCAACTGTCTTTCAAGTGTTTCAATAGCACCTTCCTTATCCTTAACAGCTTCGGATAATTGTTGTACTTGTCCTTGTAATTGTGAGTATAACGATTTTCTTTTGACAATGTTTTCCTTATTTTTAATATCTGTTTCAGCTAATACAGCTATATCATCTACTACACCAAGTTGCATTAATTGTTTTAATTCTTCTAAATAAGCCCATCTATTAACAGGAAGAGTAGAGCCTTGCACAACTCTTACATCATATTTAAGAGCTTCAATGTCCATTGATTTGCCAATCGCTTCGCCCATATCATTGTATACAGGAACATTGATTTCTTGTTCTTTTTGCTCTTGAATAGCAGAAGGTTGAATTAGTCTAAACCTTTTATAAGCTGTATAAGTAGTTTGTGCAAACTGTAATACAACCTTACCTAATTGTACCAATCCTGGTTCTATAGATGTATTCATCCATTGTTTAATTCTTCTAGTTCCATACTCATCTAATGCTAACATACCTCTATATGTTTCTCCTGCTTGAGAACTGTCACCCATCATAGAGCTGTAAACACCAGCAAGATATTCCATGTCATTTTTACCTTGTTGTACTATTTGGAAAAAAGCACTAGATAATGGAGCAGGCATAACAGGAGTAGGTCTTTCAACTCCAGGCCTAATAGGTAACAATGCTCCAGGACTTGAAGAATATTTTTCCCAAGTTTCTGCATCAATAGATCCTTCTTCATACATCCATCTTAAAGATGATCCTAGTGAGGCATTATGCACCATTATTTGATGAGCTTTATTAATTTCTTGCTGTTTACCAATTAAAGGCGATACAGCTGATATAGGATAAGGAGTACCTGTCCACTTAAAATGAAATGGTATAATTGGATACTCTTTAATTGTATCTGGTAAAATAGTTTCATATAACAGCTTATCGCCTGCAACGCATGATTGTTTTATACGTGAAGAATAAAATTGAACCTTATCTACAATGTGTTTAACAACTTGTGGATCTTTTATTAATACGTTAAATTCTTTTTCAGTAACTATTTTATTTTCAATCTTAGAAGCTTCTGCTTGCAACTTGCTCATACATTCTTGTTGAAAAGCTTGAAGTTGTTGTTGCATCATTTGTTGAGCTTTTTGCATTTCAAGTTGAAAACGCTCAGGAAGCATTTCACCAGCTTCTACAGCCTCTTGCATTTGCTTTTGTTGTTCCATCATTTCTACTTGAGCTTCAGCTTGCATCTCTTGAACCTGAACATCACATTGTTGTTTTATTTGAGCTAATTGCTCTTCATTAGGAGGTATACGATAAAACAAACTAATATAAGACATTTTAATTTTTTCATATACTTCAAAAAACTCTACTAACTGATCTAGTTCGCCATCTGCTTTTATTGCATAATCTTCACCTTGTTGATCGTTATGTGCAAATAGCTTTTGATCTTCATCACCCATAGCTCTATTAGAATAACTATTGTAACCATTTTCATCACTATTAGATTTTGATATCTTAGCTTTATGATCAGGAAATATTTTCATTAAATGATTCTTAGGCAATACCTTTCTAACCATTATGTAAGCTGCATCACTAAATAACATGTCTCTTGATTTAGGATCAATAAAGACATCAAAAGGTTCAGGTTGCTGTATAACAACTTCGCCTAATCCGTTATCAGCATCTTTATCAACAGTAACTAATAAGTAACCTACGCCTTTAGTTATACAATCATTAATAGCGTTAGTATACAAAGTAGAGCCATTAGAATTGTACCATACATAATCAGTAAGATCAGAAAATACAGAAGCTACATCAGTATCGCTACCTTCTACTCCAATAGCTTGCCATCTAGGCGATTTAGCAGTAGCGTAAAAATTAAGCATCTCTACTACTGGTAAAATTCTGTTAATTGTAAAAGTAGGCATACCTTGCTCTTGTAAAGCCAATTTATCATTAGCAGCTAATTGTTCATCATGTGCAAACTCATAACCTTTTTGATTTATTTTTTGCCATTGTCTTCTAGTAGTGTTATCTGCTAGATTGTAAAGCTGCCTTATTTGATCTACCCTTTTATTTGCTTTTGCCATTATATATCCTTTTTTAATTTATTGTGCGGGTTCTTCTTTGTTCTTTTCTAATTTTTCTTTAATTTCATCTACAGTTGGCTCATCTATTAATAAACCAAAATCTTTAAATAACCATTCAGTTAGCATTTCAGCTACTATGTCTTTAACTTTTTTCACTATCTTAATCCCCTTCCGCCACGCCTACGGCCTTTGTCACTTTTACCTCTTCGCTTTCTCATTTCAATTACATTAAGTTTTGAAGGCATAGTATAAACTTCTTCTGCATTTATAAGTGCTATTAATATTATTGTCTTTATCATGCTGTTATCCAACTTTTTGCTTGTGGTTTTTGCTTATACCATCCATCTTTATTTTCATGCATTCCTTGTGGAGGATGAGCATATTTACATGCATATGCTAAAGCATCTATAGTATCATCATGAGCCATTCGTGGCCCAAATGTCATTATTTCTCTGTGTAAATCATATTGAGTTTTCTTTATATGAACCTGTCCTACAGAAAATCTTTGAGCTAATATTTCTTGGATTCTATCTCTCTTACTCATTCTGTTTCCAGGCTTCTCTTCTTTAAATGGTATAATAAACTCGTTTCTTCTTCTCATTTCAGCTCTTATAGCTTGAAATATTGGCTTTGACATTGATGTATCTTCAATTGTAAACAATGTTGGCTTATAAAATTTAGCATACTCAAATATATAATCTACAATACCTTTTTGTTGAGTTCCAGGTATTCCCAATACAGGTAATGTACGATTTCTAATGTAATCTAAAATATATATATTATTGTCAGGAGTAACTGCTACAGCCAATAAAACGCTATAATCAGAGTTTCTTCGTGCTGAATCAGTTGCTGGATCTACACCTATAAATATATTGCAAGGTTTAGAATCTTCTCCATCAGGAATAACATATGTAAGTCCAGTATCTGCATCTTTAACAAACTTGCCATCCCAATACTTTATATGATCTCTACTAAATATAGAATCTTCTTCACTTTGAACTTCCATCATGTATTCTTGATAAAACTTTTGAGGAGTACCACTATCTGCATAGAACTTTTTCTTACGTGCCATTTCTTTATGACCAAACCAAGAAGGCCATAATACTTGATCATCTTCCATTAAAGCTTTATATGTAATAACTTTCCATGAATAGTCTTCTTTTCTTTTTACAGCCTGCTCATGACCAGTTAGAATTTTTTGTATAAAGCTATCATAGTGAACTGGAGTACCATTAATTCTTAATCTTCCTGTTTTTGGCTCTAACGCAGGGAAAACTACAGCAGTAACAAGATTAGAAATCTTAGAACGACTTTCAGGGGTAATAGTATTGTTTTCGTCTTCAAAATCATCTAATACAATAAGATCATATCTTTTATGCAATTTAGCACCACCACGAATACCAGATAAATTAGACTTACTAATAAGCTTAGTACCGTTTTTAAGCTCAATATCATCTTCTGTCCATTTCTTGCCTTTTATATCACCAAAATAATATTTAATTTTATCATTATATTCTATATGATACTTTATATAATCTAAATTTGGAACTGAAATTTTAGAGCTTGCAGCAACCCATCCGTAAAATAATGGTTCATTTGTAAATAAGAAGTCATGCAGTATATTGCATTTAGTAAGAACAGTTTTACCGTGACCCCTTGGCAAAATAACTGCAAGCTGTCTATAATCCATCTCAGCTAAAGCATCTGCTACTTCATAATGAAAAAAAGGTGTTTCAGAACGCATAAAGTCATCAGGCAAAAACAATTTACCAAATGCAATTAAATCATTGTGAGCTAGCCTTAATTCATCTTCAACTTTAGAAACGTTTTGAGTATTGTAATTAGCCAAAGTCTTTAGTTATACCAATTTTTAAATCTTGCTTTCTATTACCCATATATTGATTAATGCCTGCATCAAAATTAAAGCCGCCACCTAGGTTAAATCCTAAATTAATACTTGCATCTTTAATTATACTAGGATTTATCCTGCCTTGTCGAAGGCCATCTAGCAAAGTACTTCCTACGATATTATAAAGATTATGGTCAATACTTATATTGCCTTTTTTATTAGCCATATTATTTTCTAAACTCCATATTTTTCATTGTATATTCTTCTATAGGTCTTGGAACATCACTACCAATTATATCACGAACATCTTCTAATCTTCCTGTATGTTTTCTTAATAAATTTTCCAATAAACCAGAGCTTTCTATAGTAGCATATTCGTCAGGATCCATTTTTTCAACAGCTCCTTCAGTTTCTCTTGTTTCTCTAAATTTACGAGCTCGTTCCATAACAAGATCAGGTTTTAAATTTTTTAACCAATTATTAAAATCTAGTTTGCCTTTATGAGGATCTTGCCTATAAGCACTGTCTAAAGTGTTCATAAGAGTATCTTTATATTTTGATTGCTGCTTAGGAGTCATATCCATTTCATACTCTGAATAAGCTATAGCTCCTCCATCAATGTTTTTATCTGGATCTGCCTCATTCATTGAGTCAAATGCATAGTTATCATAATTTGCCATTTTTCTTTTCCTTTATCCATTTAGGTTGTTTAAAGTATTCTCTAATTTTTTGTGCAAATTTCTTTGCTCTTTTAATATCTTTATCCGATAGCTTCATTCATTACATTTTTATCTGGAAAAAAGAAACTAGTATCGTTGTTTTTAACTTGAGATTTTTTCCATTGCTCTGCATTAACTTTTTTCTCTTTATATCTTTCTTTCCAAAAATTTAAGTAATTTTTAGCTAAATTTTTATTATCCTGCACAGTAGGAGGCCCAATAATATCCATTTCTTTTTTTTGACTATCTGAAAGCCCTAAGTTATCAAAAATATTAGACCTAGTAGATACGTTTCCAAATCTACCACTCTTTGTAGCGCTAATTATATCTAACATACCATTCCTTCCTTGCTGATGAGCTATATAATCAACTAACCCTTTTTCATCTCCATCATTATCTATGCCAAGACTCTTTAATATTCTAGACGATTTAGGCATATCTTTAGTATTTTTTTTATTTAATTTTATCGCTGCACGAGCACTTTTTTCTAAATCATAAGCATCACTTAAGTTAAAGCCTACATCTTTTGCTGCCAAAGTTCCAAATTGAAAATGACCTATATAAGCTCCTTTATCCCAGTTAGGGTCTGTTCCACGTGAGGATTCAATAGTCCATAGGTTAATTAATTTATCAAAATCATAAGACTCTTCTTCAGCAACTCTTTTTAATATACTGTAATCGCTTTCCTTTGAAGCCATACTAAAAACTCCTATATATATGTAAAGCTATACTAATGTAAGCAAGCCACTTCCAAAACTTTAACTGCTTTGCTTCATAAACTATAGCTTCTATTAAAACAGACCTCATTCTTCTTCTATCCACTTATCTTCTATATAAAGGTCTATATCATCTTTAATTTCGTCTATAAGCCAATCTTCTATAAGTCTATCAACTATATCTACTTGCATCTACACTTCCATTTGCGTAAAGACTTGTTAATTCTAGAATCAGGGTTATTAGCCGTCTTACTGCTAGTTAGTTTACTTTTCATGCCACACATTCTAGCACAAAAAGATCTTTTTCTAGATCCTCCTCCTGGCTGTGGAGGCTTCAAGGTACCTTTTTTATAACTAGCTCTACCTTTAGCATTTAAACCTCCACTAGGACTTTTACCTTCTTTTCTTTGCCATGCTGGCGTTTTAGCCATTTTTAGTAACCATGCTTTTTAGGCTTTGTCTTTGCGGGCATTTTCTTCTTTGCTGGTTTTTTTGGTGCTTTCTTCATAACTACTCCTTATATAGGCTCATCGCCATGTGTTTGTTGTATTGATTTAGGCCTTTCTGCGGCCTCTATCTTATCTGGAGTAAATCCTTGAAACATAGCTCCAGTAAGTGTTGTTACTTGCGTTTTGTTCTTATCTTCCATATCTAAAATATCCGCTAACTTAAACAAAGCTTTTAACTTTGTATCCTCCTTTTCGCTAGAGTCAATTACCTCCTTTATATTACTGAGAACATAGTTCTCATCTAATCCTAAGGCTTCCATATATGGCTTTAATTCTTCTTTCATAGCACTCCTTATCCTTGCAGTTTTGACAAGCTGTCCTGAACGTATTCCAGCATAGTGCGGATTGTTTGTAGGAAACGCTTTAATATACGCTTCCCTGTGATCCATACCACTTGCAAGATATTGGACAAATATCTCTTCACGTGTGGATAAATTTTCTCTATCATCCAACCTTTGATTTCTTTCAATGTCACCTCCAATTGAGTATATGTTTGTTCTTTTAGATGTATCCATCTTTGTATTAGTTGATACTACAAAGGTACCAGTACATGTACCTACATAGTCTACTTTACGCACCTTTCCTTTAGGCTTAGTCATACTACCTTTACGTAAAATTTGCACCACACAGCCATCATCTGCAAGTACCCAATCAGAGAGGACGCACTCCCGCCACTCCCGCAAATAATGTATATTTGAAGGTACTTCATCTTCAGAATCAAAAACCGTATGTTGTATTTTATTAACTTTATAATGTCTCATTCACACTCTCCGAACCCCGCCAAGGGGTTTGGTTTATTAAGCAATTCCAAGTATCTCACAATCCTCTAAATAAGGTAATAATTCTACAGGCAACTCAATAACATGTTCACCTGTATCTAACCAAACACGATCCTCTCCAGTCTCATCATAGTCTTCACAATCATAATCTATGACTAATTTATATTCTTTCTTCATAACAGCCTCCACTTTAAGATAGAGAAATCCCCTGAGCACCAGAGGTACTTTTTGGATCTTTAACTCAAAATTTCATTTAAGACCAGTTATTTTCTCCCATATCTTAAACTTATACTTGAGCAATTTTTATCGGTTATCGGGGGAATCCTTACATCTATATGATGAGGCAACCCAACGTCTGACCCATTTAGCAGAACCTTCACAGGGGTACTATCTGGGTGATAGCATAATGCTACCGATGAGTTAATATACCATGCTTAAAGCTAATGACAAAACTATTTTGGGTAAAATGAAAAAGGTTTCAAAAAATGTAGGATTTTGGTATGTGGGGTTATTTATATAGGTATACCCCTAAATAGGGTTTTTAGTTAACACTTTTTAGTTATTTTTGATTTGATATTTTAGTTGAGATTTTAGTATTAATAATTAAATAAATGGAGATATAAATGATATACTTAGAAGATGTAAAAGATGAGGTGAATGCAATGTCTGTAGTACCAGAGTTAGAAGTACAAGC
>Ga0209337_1000174_pt1 | contig 51989 bp, 55 predicted proteins | sample LinPmetageLP53_FD_184044 | JGI IMG/M metagenome (GOLD analysis project Ga0209337, IMG submission 184044) | Marine viral communities from the Pacific Ocean - LP-53 (SPAdes) (version 2) | ecosystem: Environmental > Aquatic > Marine > Oceanic | place: Pacific Ocean | collected 2010-02-08
TAATACTGGATGAACTTGTGTTCTATCAATATTATTTACAGTTAATGTTACTTTTACAAAGCAACCAGCTTCTGTACTCATATAAGGTTGTCTTTCGTATCCGAAACCTTCTCCCATATGTCTATCATATTCATGTACTTCCCATGTTGCTTCAGGAGCTACTTTAAGTAACTCTCTAACTGCCCATGCCCAAGAAAGATATGTAAAATTACCTTTCTTTTCTGTTCGTTTACTTACATCTATTTTATCTAGTGTTTCAAATATACTCATCTTAATTCTCCCCATTTATCTACTAACTTGTCAAAGTTATTTATTATTGCTAACCAAGTTTCTTTATTTAAATTAGCATCATCTCTTGCATGAGGACTCCACATATTGTATTGTCCATCTTGTCTTACACAAAGAAATGCTTTCCAATCATCTTCATTAACATTTACATTATCTATTAACATATTCTAAACCCTCCTGATTCTTCTACAAACTTTCTAAAAGCAATAGGATTATCTATAACAAAAGGATAATGTCCACCCCAATTTTCTTGTTCGCTTAGTTTTTCAAACATCTTTTTATATTTACCTTTATACTTATTAGGATAAACATCTTTGTCGCCAGTAGCTTTAATAACTTCTTGTTTCAACTCTTCTTTAAGTCTATCAAGTTTTTTGTTTATTGCTCTAGCTTCATCAAAGTTTTTGTTATATGCTTTAACATACGACTTTAACGTTCCATCATTTTCTGCTGTAAATAAACTTACTGCCATTTTCATAGCTGTACTTTCTTTTATAACATAACCGTCATTATAATCTCCAGCCGCTAAGTCTTTTTTAGTCATATCTTCTCCACATATTTCAATTACATAATTCCACAAAGGTCTCCACCACCAAACATTATTCCTAAAGTATGTTCCAGGATTCATCTTTTCGTGGTTTTCAGTTGCTTCAAAATATTCTTTTTTCTTATCATCTTCTTTTAATTTATCCCATTTTGCCCAACCTTCGTTATCTTGGTATTCACTTACCCACTTAGGCATTGGTGCATTGTTTTTCGGTTTCTCTCCATATAAATCAAATCCCATAGTTATTTCTCCTTTTCTACTTTGGTTTTATTTTCTTTTTTATTTCTAAAGTCTATGTTTGCTTGAAATAGTTTTATTCTCATTGGTACAACCACTTCCATGTTACAAACATTACAACACCTTCCATCATTAATAGGCTGTGCATTATGTCCATATATTTCTCCATATCCTTTTTCTAGTTTTACTTCTTTACATATACTACACTTCATTTATTACTTCTCCTTTTTCATCTACATTTCTAAATTCGTCTTCTGATGATATAACTTCGTCTACATTATTTCTTAGTTCGTCATAGTGACAACCTTCAAAATCGCAGAAAAATCCATCACCATCAAGTGTTCTACTCATCCATTCAGCATCTGTATTAGACATAAATAAATTTTGACAATGAACACATTGTATTTCATCTATAGCTATCCATCCATCTTCTGTTTTAACTTGTTTTATTACTTCACTCATCTGTATTACCTCCGTATTAATTTGATTCATTGCCTGAGGTTGCGAACCTATAAAATACCAGGACTATTGAGATTCAGGGCTTTCTCATATTATCTTTGCTATGTATTAATAAAGTATTTTAAGAACTTTATTGTAATAAATTACTATAACACAATTGTTGCAAAGTGCCTGTTAGTTATTGCCGCATAATGATACTCTCTTTCAGTTATTAAACACTATAAAGACCAGGACAATATTTACCCTGAAATTCACAATATTTGCATTCCCAATTATAGATAGGGACATTCTCATGTTTGCCTGGTATTAACTCTTCAGGCTTTTCGATTTCATCTTTTAGTTCATTCAATTGTGTCCAGTAATCAAAAGCTTCATCCATGTAAAGATTAGAAATAGGTTCTTCTCTCATCATTGAATTATCTTTATTATACCATTGTATAGACAAACTAACATCATGTATATCATATTCTGTACCTAAGCCCATTCCATATGTGGCTAACTGTAACTCATAATTAATACTAGGATTTTTATCTGGATTTCTACCAAACTTCATTCTCCACTTCCAAGCTCCTGCTGTCTTAATATCGTAGACGTGTATCTTGTCTGTTTCTTTATCTATAACTCCTACATCTAGGTGACCTACTACATTAAGCTCAGGCATCTTTATACGATGTTCTGTAACTACTTCTAGTCTATCATCTTTATATTTATCCAATGATTTCTCAAAGTCTGCGTGTACTAAAGTTCCTAACCTTAATAAACGATTACTTTTAATATCTCTTGGACCTACTTCTAAATCTTGCAATCTATGTAATTGCTTACGAAAACAACTACCAGCACTTGAAGCTGAGAACCAACCTTTTACATCTTTGTATTTTTCTCGGTTTTCAACTTGTTTTTGCTCTAGGTAGTCGTTATATATTTTTTGAATATCTATCATGATTCCTCCTCTAGAATATATGAATTATTCAGGTTATAGTCAATGCCTATTCAGGCTAACGGGACATTTATCGACTAATAAGCAGGCCATTAAGGAATCACCCTTGCCCCGTGCCTTATAAGAATCTTCTATACTCATAAATCATCTTACGATTATTATCATTGTCTGGCATAGTATACTTACCAAAGTTTGCTTCAGCGTGTTGTATTCTTTTCATATCTATGTCAAAACCTTCTTCTCTAAGTCTAAATATTATTGCACTTAGCCTAGTCGCACGATACAACTCAAATGCTTCCATACTTGTCAGGCTCTTGTGGCTCTTAAGATGTCTTAGTATCTTATTAGTCTTTGTATCCGTTTTAAATGTTATCATTACTACTTACTCCAATCTTGTCTATTAAACAAACTTATAATATATCTTAATCTCTTTATAAATAATCCAATTTTATATTGAAAATTAACTATAGGATGTGTTCTTCTGTAATTACCTAACGCTGATACAATAGCACCTGCTTTTGGATTTGAGTCTCTATAATCATGGAGGTCTTCCATTGGCTGCATACTATAACCATTAGTTCTTAGTTCTTCATAACTTAATTCTCTTCTCATTTTCTTCCTCTTTCTTTTTAAGTTTAATATATTTTTTATTGCTATGATTAAATCTTACTTTACTTTTTTTCTTTAATACTGTTCTACATCTAAAATCATTAGCTTCTAACCATTTAATATGATTCTTATAGTTATGAACTACTTCATGATTAATATCTGAATTTTTTGTTCCATTACCATGACTAAAACATTTTAATATATCACGACTAAATCTATTATATTTACTTCTTTGGATATATCTTTCTCGTATCTGTTTAATCTTACTCTTCTTTACATCTTCTGCTTTGTATTCTTCATGCCAAGTAACTAATAATATAGCTTCTCTAATATATTTATACTTAACTCTAAATTTTATTACATCTTTATAATGTTTACTACTTTGTTTAAAAATTCTTTTTCGTTTCTCAGCTCTTTTATTTCGCATATAATGATTTATACATATTTTAAGTTTTCTGTTATATCTGTTTTTTTTACATCCTTCTATACTACAATTATATTCTTTCCAATCTTTCATCTTTTTACCTCTTTTTGTGTTAATAGTAAAGAGACTACCCATCTAGTATACTCTTCTTATGTAATAGACTCTTACTATATTTAAATTTTACATACATTCTGAGACTATGAATGTATACGTTAATACTTTAAGTTTCCTTACGTCCTAGAAACTATATCCACTTAGCTTTTATTCACCAAGTATATTAACAAACCCAATAGGTTACGCCTATCACTCTTTCTTTTGAGTTATCTCAACCCCTAATAAACTATTACTATGATGCCTCACAATGAATAATCTTTCGGAATTCCTAGCGACTTGAGGTCAACTAGACATCTTCTATTGCAAAGATGCTCGAGGGCTCTATACTCTCAAAAGTTTAAGGACTCTTTTCGTTTGTTTATTGGATAAAATAATAAATTAAGTTATCCATTTCTGATTACCGTGGATTTCACACGTTTTCCCAGTACGATGGCAATATGAAATATGTGCCTATAAATTAAGTTGTTGCTACCTTTTGAGTAGTATATCAACTAGACATATCTCTATCCTCCACTTAGGAAGTGGTTTAAATGGTCTTAGCTTACACTATTATAATCTTACTTTTTAAATAAGACTGTGATTAACTGACTAAATACAACAACCAGGCTCCTACACCTTTATGTCATATCCTATAGATTATTCCTATTGCTATTACTAGCTCAACCGATGTTGCTTTTCACCGATATATTTAATCATTTAGCTGCCTAAAAGGACTTTCTAAATGTTCCATACGTATTCTAATTGCATACTTGAGTACATCGAAATTATACACTATATACCGCATAAATAGGTCTTTACATTCGCCTATTACACTTTATCCTTGTTTCCAAGTTTATTTAACGACAATATGCTGCCGACTGATTAATGGCTCAGTGTGCCAAATCTTTGAGGGAAGATACATATCTATATCCTCCCCCAGTATTACATTCATCAACTTACTCTTGGGCATTATATATATAGTTTCATCACGTGTCTATATATTTTTACCAAGTAAGGATTTGTGCTTGTAATTCTTTTAATAAATCAAGAGGGACTAAAGAGGTATAATCTTCATAACTGTCCCCCTCAATCATTACCTAATATCTGTTAATTCTGCAATTCTTGCATCTATTTCTTTAATCGTTAATTCAGATATACGTGATAACGCTAATAAACTAGGTCTTATACCTTTAACTAGTTTGTAGGAGTCTATATACTCTCCTATCTTAATATCTCTTAACTCGTAGCTGTTATACTTTAATAGTTGACCCATTAATAACCTCCACTCTTCTTAACATCTGCATAAATACTTTCCCAATCGTGATGTCCACAATTTCCACAAACTGTTACGCCTTTATTCGCACACTTAGGACATATCTCTCCACTACGTGCTAACTCATCCCATATGTATTGAGTTTTCTGTATATTACCACCAGTCTTCTCACCATAATATGCACCAATGCTATATGCTAACACTGCTGTAATCACTACTATTAAACCTATTAATGCTGTATTCATCTAATACCTCTTTTCTGTTATATTTCATCTATCTGGTTTATCCCCATGTTATACACATATTTGTATATAATACACGTGTAACTATACTCTCTATATATATATCTTCTATTTATACCTAAATACTAATAAAAGGTAACAAAGGAGTCCTTTATACGACTCCTCTGTTGTAATACTAACTATTTAGATTCAAACATAGCTTTAGCTTCATCTTCTGTCATAGAGAAAGACTTAAGGAATAATGCTTTCTTTCTATCTACTTCTGAAGTTGTAGATTGTGGTTCATCTTGTAGCTTTAGAGCTAACAAGTCATCTATAGCATCTATAGTATCGTTCTTAAACCACTCTCTTTTGGACTTAGTACGGTCCCAAGCCTTAAGATGCTGATTGGCATCTTGTCTATCAAACCTACGTTTTTCTTGGCCTGTAAGGCCTTCACCTGTAAGTTTTTTAGTTACTAGTTGACTATGTTTTTGTCTACTAGATATTTCTTCCATCGCAACTTCTTGCTTAAGGAAACTAACTGTTGCATCAATAGATGCATTATCATCTTTTATACTGATAAGAAACCTCCATTAAATTCGATTATAACGTAATTATCATAATCATAAACCCCACAGACGGGGGTAGGGTGCGTATATATGGTTGTCTTTCAAAATCCTACAATTTTTTTGTTGCAAATAACATGGGTATGTGCTTATATTTGTATATATTCATATATTAAAGGAGATAATTATGGCTAAAGGATACATAACTAGTAAGGATTTAACTGGTAGGGAAGGATTAACTGGCGTAGCTAGAGCAGAAGCTGAAAAAGCTGAAGTAAATAAAAAGATTTTAGAAGATGCAATTGCATATATACAATCAGAAAAAGAAAAAGCGTTAGTAGCTTCCCAAGATTTAAAGAAAAAGAAAGAAGCAAAGAAAAAGAAATCTAAGTAGATATATAGTATCTATAAGTAGATGCTAGTAGCTACCTAAGATAAAGTGTTTATTAATGTTTGTCAAGGAAAAAAGTATGGGAACAACAATTAATTGGTTAAGTAGGCTTCCTCAAGAGGACCAGGAACGCATCTTAGGTCAAATTGAGAAGCTAGTGAAGCTTGAACGCCTATTATCTGATAAGTTAGACGATGAAGATGAAGTGATGCAGCTAATAGAAGATGAAGCCGATGCTAAAGAAGGAACCAGCACGATACCTATTGAAATCAATGGAACAAAGTATTGGGTACATGAAGAAGTCATGTTTTTAATTGAATCGTTACATAAACAATTAAGTAAAATTGGAAAGTAAAAAAATAAAAAATAAAATTCATTGTGTGTACGATAATGAAAAAGAATTTAAAACGCACCATCCCAAAGGGATACTTCACTCCGAATGGAGAGATGGAAAAGAAGGAGATTGGGTTTTGAGTGACGATAAGAAAGTTGTTCAGCTACTAAAGGTATCTGATAAACTTAATCATCCTAAAGATTCTAAGAATTATAAACAATCGAAAGGGTATGTAAGAACAATAGTTGGAACATTTATCAATGCTGACAAAACATACATGGACACCAACTTTCAGAAACACCCTAATCGCTACACATTTAGTACCAAAATCAAGAATACAAACCAAAGAGTGAAGGAACGTACCAATTGTACAAACAGGGAAAAAATTTTCGCCACCAGCGTGGCAGTAGGAAAAGACGCAGTAGGTGCGTATATGAAAGCATTTTCAGAAGCAAATCGTGGTACGGCTAGAAAAAAAGCTGTAGTACTTCTCAAACAAAGGAGAGTTATGACTGAGATAGAAAAAACATCAAAAGATATAGCAAAAGAGCTAGGTATAGACCATGAGTATATACTGGGTTCTTTAAAACAACTAGCGGATACAAGTGAAGACCAAAATGTATCATTGCAATCTCTAAAAGAATTAGGGAAAGCTATTGGTACACTAGGAAATACAACAAAAACAATAGAAACTGGTGTCATAGGGATGTTTCAAGGTTTTAGTCCCGATGAAATAGAAGGTGCTCAACGAAAACTTCTACCAGAACTAATAGAGGAGGATTAATGGTTTGTCCACATTGTAGTAGTATGCTTACTAAAAAAGAAGGTAAGAAACGAAATAAAGAGACATTAAAGCAGCAGTTTAGCTGTAAGAGTTGTGGGAAATGGTTTTCTATTCCTATTCCATCAAACGTAAAGGAATACGATAAGATGAATATAGAGCCTGGGAAAATGTTCCATGTAAAGAGTGATGAGAAATTACGGATTCACGGATTAACTGATATACACGTAGGAGCAGTAGAATTTGACTTAAAGAAATTTCAGGAAGCAATAAAGATTATCTATGAAGACCCAAATGCACGATGGTTTGGGAATGGAGATATGATAGAATTGATTCCCCCTAATTACAAGATAAACCCACGAGGACAATCCAGTCCTCCAGAAGAACAATATATTTCGTTCTTAAAGCTTGTTCAACCCATACAGGACAAGTGTTTATTTATACGAGGCGGGAATCATGACTATCTAAGAAGTTTTAATATCCTTGACTTTGATATTTGTAAGACACTTGCAAGTGAAATGGATGTTCCATACTTCAGATTACCTGGATACTCTAAAATATCAATTGGTGATAAAGATTGGTTTTTAGTAAGTGGTCACGGAAAGAGTGGAGCAAAAAACGGAGACATGGAATTAAACCAAATGGCTTCAGTATATAGTGATGGAGATGTATATTTTCTAGGACATAATCATCAATTATATTCTAAGCCGATGGATTCTTTGACTATTGATGACAATGGTGAAGAAACCTTAAAACGTAAATGGTTTGTACGAGGCGGGTCGTTCCTCAGTTATGCAGACTATGCACGTTATAATTTCTATGGTATTCAACGTACGGGTTGGGTTACTATGGAATTTGATAGAACAAGCATAAAATGTTGGGAGAACTAAAATGCCAAAAGGAACAGGAACATACGGCGGTAAAGTCGGTAGACCAAAAAAAAGAAAACGTAAAGCACCTAAAAGATAGATGAAGAACGTTGGAATACAAGTTAGGAAAACTAACGGAAAAAAGAAGACTCGTCAGGGTCAAAGTAAAAATACTAAGTTTGGAAATAAGTTAAGTCCAAAATACTATAAGAAAAGGAGTAGGGGACAAGGATGAAAAGTAAAAAAAGTCTTAGTAAAAACGATTTACTTAGAGGGATAAAGTCTATTGCTATGGAATTACAGATGTTACAACGTCATGTAATGCTGATGGATAATGTACTTGATAAGTATATTCGTATGAATAAAGATGAAAATAAACTTAAAAAGTTTATGGAAAAAATACTAAAGGAAGAAAGTGAACATAAACAGCCAGAACGTAAGCAAAGCAGAAGAGACACTAAGGCTAGCAAGTAAAGACTTAATAACATTTGGTAAACTATTTTTGCCAGATGACTTTATGCGAAGCGAAACACCTCCATTTCATTATGAGATGGCAGATGCTATTGATAATAGTGAAGAAATAAAGCAATTAGCTATTATTTTACCTAGAGGGCATGGAAAAACAGTTCTTACGAAAGCAAGTATCATAAAAGATTTTTGTTTTTGTCCAAAGGATGATATGTTATTCTATGCTTGGGTTTCTGCTACGCAAAAATTAAGTGTAGGTAATATGGACTATATTAAATATCACTTTGAGTACAATGATAAAATAAAATATTACTTTGGTAGTATGAAGGGCAGAAAATGGACAGAAGAAGATATAGAATTAACAAATCAATGCAAACTAATATCAAAATCAAATGTAGCGGGTATTAGAGGTGGGGCAAAATTACATAAAAGGTATGACCTTATTATTTTGGATGATTTCGAGCATGAAGCAAATACCATTAGTGCTGATGCGAGGGCTAAAAACTCTAATCTTGTTACTGCAGTTGTTTATCCTGCTATTGAGCCTCATACTGGTCGTCTTAGGGTTAATGGGACTCCTGTTCATTATGACTCTTTCATCAATAATCTTATCATTAATTATGCGAGGCAAAAAAATAATAAAGACAAGTTTGCGTGGAAAGTAATTACTTATAAAGCAATATTGCCAGATGGAACTGCATTATGGCCTGGGTGGTTTCCTATATCTAAGTTAGAAGAAAAAAAGAAATTCTATAGAGATAGTGGAACACCGAGTAAGTTTTTCCAAGAATATATGATGGAAGTACAATCTGAAGAAGATTCAGTTTGGACGCAAAAGCATATCAAGTATTGGGATGGATATTATGAATACGACAAAGAATCTGATGTTGGATATATTGTTAATGATGGAGATAAAACTCCTGTTAATACATTTATAGGATGTGACCCTGCTACAGATATTGATACAAAAGAATCTGATTTTAGTGTAATGATGGTTATTGCAGTAGATGTAAATAATAATCGTTACGTGTTAGAATATGAAAGACATCGTAGTATTCCTACTTTAGGTACTAAAAATAAAGATGGTACTATTATGGATAAGAAAGGTGTAGTAGATTATATTATAGATTTGTATAATAAATATAATTGTAAGGCTGCAACCGTAGAAGATGTTGCTATGAATCGTAGTATTTTTCAAGCATTAAATGACGAAAAAAGAAGAATAAACAGATATGATATTAGCGTTATTCCTGAAAAGCCAGGAGGTACTCAAAAAAGAAACAGAATTTATTCAGGTTTATCTGGTATTTTTAGTGTGGGTTCATTATATTTTAAGGAAAATATGTTTGATTTAATAAACGAAATCATTACATTTGGACCAAGAATGGCTCATGATGATACAATTGAGGGACTATATTATGCTAATTTGCACGCTTATCCCCCTAATTATAAACAAAATGGGACAAAAGATAAACCAAAATGGTATAAACCGAAAAGAAAAGCAAAACATTGGTTAGTATCATAGGAGAAAATTATGCCAAAAAATACACAATATGAAAACGAATCTAAACAAGATTTTAATAAAAGACAAAATTCTCAAAAAGTACAAGAAGGACTTTCTAAGTTTGGTCAAAAAGAAGACCCTTTTGTTGGATTAAATCCAACACAAATTGCTAACTACCAAAGATTTTTAAAAGAGTATGGATATTATGAAGGTAAAATAGACAGTTTAGCTGGTCCAATGACTAAAGAAGCTCATCTTAAATACAAAGATAAACAAAGTATGCCTCAAGAATCAGAAGGAATGAGGGGAGCTGGATATTTCGGAAAAGATAAAGAAGGAAATCCAAGAAGACCTGTTAGAAATATGATAGATTCAGTTATGGACTATATGCAAAAAAAATAATGGCAAGTTTTGGAAAAAAATCGCAAGAAAGACTAAATACGTGTGACCCACGATTAGTAGAACTATTTGAAGAAGTAGTAGAGCATTTTGATTGTACTGTTATACAAGGCTATCGTGATGAAGTTGAACAGAACAAAGCATTTGAAGACGGGTTTAGTAAATTAAAATATCCACAAGGTAGTCATAATAAGTATCCATCTTTAGCTGTAGACATAGCTCCTTATCCAATAGATTGGAAAGATAGAGATAGATTTCATTTGTTTGCAGGATTTGTAAAAGGAATAGCATCTCAAATGGGTTTAAATATTCGTTGGGGTGGAGATTGGAATTCCGATACACACACTAAAGATAATAACTTTGATGACTTACCACATTTTGAAATAAGGGATTAGTATGGCAAAAAAAGGAAGAAAAAATAAAGCACATATAAATAAACAATTGTTTGATAAAGCAAATAATTATTATAGAAAAAAATGGTTTACTGATTCTCAAAAAAGTATGGACTTTTATTTGAATGAACAACTTTCTGCTGAAGAACAAGAAGACCTTCGTGAAGGAGGAATGCCAGATTTTATTATTAATCGTATAACTCCAGCAATTGATATAATGAAATATTTTTGCACAGCAAATAATCCAAAATGGCAAGCAGTTGGTGCGGAAGGAAGCGATACTGATATTGCTCATATTCATAGTATGGTTGCTGAATATTGTTGGCATTTATCTGGAGGTAAAAGTTTATTTGGAAATGTTATTCAAGATTCACTTGTTAAGGGAATGGGTTTATTTAAGATTGATATAGACCCAAATGCTGATATGGGAATGGGTGAAGTTACTTTTGGAAGTATAGACCCTTATGATGTATATGTAGACCCAATGAGTAGAGATTTTTTATTTAGAGATGCTAGTTATGTAATAATACAAAAAAACTTATCTAAAATATCTTTAAGTAGATTACTTCCAGATTTTAAGAAAAAAATTGTAAGAGCTAGTGGTCAAACTCAAACTAAGCAATATTCAATGAGAGATGTTCATAATTCTGAAACAATCCAATCTGGTGACGTAGAAGGAGAAGCGTATACATTAGAGGGAGAGCAAGATGAAATTCTTGATTATTATGAAGTTTATTCTAAGGAGCAAATACCTTTTGTAAATGTTTGGTTAAAACAACCTCCTACTAATCAAGAATTAAAAGAAATAAAAGCACAAGCTGAACAACAAATTTTAGCAATGGTAGAAGAAATGCAAGTTTCTTTAAAAGAAAAAGAGCAAGAAATGTTATCGCTTGTCCAAGAAGGAGAAATGCTTCAAGAAAGAATGATTCTTGAACTACAAAAAGCTCAAGAAGAAATGCAAGCAAAAATTCAAGAACAACAAGCTTTAATGGAAGCTCAATTAGTTCAAAGTCAAACAAGAACAATTCAAACAGTAATGCCTAAAAAAGAATTTGAGCTAGCTTCTAAACAAGAATCATTTTCTAGACAAGTTGTAGAATCAATTAATTTTTTCAAAACTCAGATTAAAGTATGTGCATCTGTTGGAGATATGTACTTATATGAAACTTTACTACCTATAGAAGACTACCCAATTGTTCCAGTTTGCTATACACACACAGCTACTCCTTATCCCGTAAGTGCAGTAGTGCCTATGATTGGTAAACAAAGAGAAATTAACAAAGCTCATCAAATTATGCTGCATAATGCAAATTTAGCAAGTAATCTACGATGGTTATATACTGAAGGAGCTATTGATGAAGAAGAGTGGGAAAAATATTCAAGTTCTCCTGGAGCTATGTTAAAATATAGACAAGGATTTGAAACTCCAACTCCAATTCAACCTTTACCAATTAATAACGCTTTTTATACTGTAACTCAGCAAGGTAAAGAAGATATAGAATATATTAGTGGTATATCTTCTAGTATGCAAGGTGTTGGAAAAGATAGTCATGAAACTTATCGTGGTATGTTAGCGATGGATGAATATGGAACAAGAAGAATTAGACAATGGATGAATAATACTGTTGAACCAGCTCTTGAACACGTAGGAAAAATATTTAAAGAAATAGCTCAATTTACATATACGTCACAAAAAGTATTTAGAATTGTACAACCAGAAGCAGGTGCAACTGAAGGCGAAGTAAATGAAGTATCAATTAATATTCCTATATATAATGATTTTGGAGAAGTAATACAAAGATATAATGATTACGCAAGTTCAAAATTTGATGTTAGAATTGTAGCAGGTTCAACGCAGCCTCTTAATCGTTGGGCTTTATTAGATGAATATTTTAAATGGTTTGAAGCTGGATTAATTGATGATGTTGCAATGTTAGAACAAACAGACATACGTAATAAAAAACAAATATTACAAAGAAAAAGTATGTATGCTCAAATGCAACAACAAATTGCAGGAATGGAAGAATCCATGAAAGACCAAGAAGGAACTATAGAAACATTAGAAAGACAATTAGTTCAATCTGGTATTAAAGATAAAATTAATGAAGGAACTAAAGTTACAGATAAGTCTGTTTTGGAAACTCAAGCACAACAAAAGTTACTCCAAAATAGAATGAAAGATACTGTAGATTTAGCAAAAAAAGAATTAGCACTAGAAAAAAAGAATAGTGTTGACGATAAAGAATAATAACTGTAAATTAGAAGGAGTACAGTATGAGTGAAATACAACAGGATAACTTATTAGTTGACGACGCCGAAAGAGTGGATGCAATAATAACCCCAGATGACAACGATGCTGTGGCTGAAGATTTTTTTTCTCAGCTTGATAAACAAGTAATGGGTGAAACACTAGACCAGCCTCTAGAAACGCAACAGACGCAAATGATTTCTCAACAAGAGAACTTTGCGACTGAGCAACAATCTACTGAAAATGTAGATGTTTTAGAAAAGAGATATAGCGACTCTTCTCGTGAAGCAAAACGACTTAACAATCAATTGCAAGAGATAGAACCTTATATGCCTTTACTAAATGCAATGAAAGAAGACCCCAATTTAATCACTCATGTGAGAGGTTATTTTGAGGGCGGCGGCTCTGCTCCAACGAGTATTAAAGAGCAACTAGGATTAGATGAAGATTTCGTTTTTGATTATGACGATGCTTTGTCAGACCCCGCTTCTTCATCTGGAAAGTTGTTTAATGCAACAGTAGATGGGGTGGTGCAACGAAGATTGGGAGATTTTGCAAAACAACAATCAGAACAATCCCGTAGAGCTTCAGAAGAAACTGAATTTAAAAGTAAGTTTGATATTTCTGAAAACGACTATGGAGATTTAATGAAGTATGCAAAGTCACATAGACTATCATTAGAAGATGTTTATTATTTGAAAAACAAGGATAACCGAGATACGCAAGTAGCTGGTAATGCTAGAAACGAAGTAATAAATCAGATGAAAAATGTTAGACAAATGCCAACAAGTGTTGCGTCAGCTGGGAATACACAAGTAGAAGAAAAATCATTAGACGATGCTGTATTTGATAAGTTGCTTTCTCAAGGTTCAGGGTTAGATAAGTTAATGTAAAAATAACAATTAAGTTATTTTACAAACCCAACCCTTAGGAGGGAAATATGGCTAATACACCTTTAGCACTGTCTACTTCTACTGGTTTAACTGAAAGAGGAAGAGTTAACGGAGTTAATTCCCAAACTTTTCTTACTGGTGATTTACGTAGACGTTATGATTTTGGTGATAGGTTTTCAGAACTAGCACTAGCTCAGACACCATTTTTTAGACTTGTTTCGACAATGGCTAAAAAACCTACAGATGACCCGACTTTTAAGTTTACCGAGAAGAGACAATCATTCATGAAGCGATATGCTTATGTAGTTGGATGGAAACACGGTTCAACACCGAAAATTACTGGAGCACAATGTGCTGTAGTAAAAGAATCCGACGACACAGCTATATCACTTGGTGGAGAAGTAAAACTATACATGTGTACTGATTATTACAGTGCAGGTAACATTCAAAACGTTCAAGGACAATCAAACGGAGAAATTCACGTTGGACAACCAGGTTCAAGACCTCAGTTTTTCCAACCAAATCAAATCGTTAAAGTTCCTATGAGTGGAGTCGACGGCGGAGGAGCAGTATCAGATTATATGTTAGTGCGAATCACAGCTGTAGACATAACAGAAACCTTAGACCTTTCAGCAAGTTCAGGAACTGGAGTAGCATCTTCAGAACCAGCTCTTATTACTGGTAAAATTCTAAGAATGCCAGGAACTTCTACAGAGTTAGCTTCATTTAGTGGTGATAAACCACAATGTCAAGCTTTCGATGCAGATATTGCTGAATTATTAGAAGGTAGACGTTCTTACGTAGTAGGAACTTCTTACGGAGAAGGTTCTGAATTACTAGGACAATCTTGGAAAGATAACCCATACTCAACTGGACATGGACAAACTCAAATTTTTAGAAGCGAGTTTGGTATGACTAATACTGCAAGAGCAACAGCTTTAAAGTATGAACCAGACGAATGGGCAAGAACATGGAAAGATAAACTAATTGAACACAAATGGGACATTGAATGGGCAGGATTATTTAGTGCTCAAGTAACTGACTCAAGTGTAAATCATACACAAGGTGCCATTGATTACATCTTAAATTATGGTAATATCTTTACATTAGACCTAGCTACCAAAACTATTGATGACTTCTTACAAGATATGTCTCAATATTTTGACCCTAGATACAATCAAGATGGAGCAACAGTATTCTTATGTAGTACTGCTGTGTATACTTGGTTGCATAAACTAGGTGGGTTCTTTAAGAATAACATTGCAGTTGGCGATAATGGTAATAACTTTAATCGCTTTAGTGCAGACTTAGCCGTTACTGGTAGAAAAAAAGTAATGGGATTAGACGTGACAGAAATACAAACAGTATACGGTAAAATGAACGTAGCTAGATGTATTGCTTTAGATGGTTCACACGTTAAAATTGCTGCTGTTAATATGGGTAATGTTGCTTACAGACCACTAGTTGGTAATGGAGTTAATAGAGATACCTCAATTTATGTTGGTGTTCAGAATTTAGAGAACACTGGTCATGATAAGAGAGTCGATATGATTCTAACTGAAGCTGGCTTTGAGTATAAGATGCCAGAATCACACGCTATCTGGAAATAATTAGATAGTTAATTTGTATATTGGGTTTTTATAGGTTCTTTACCTCCTTTCTCCCTATAGAGACCCAATTACATAAGGAAAAAAATTATGAAATTATGGGAAAAAGTAAATAACATAACTGGTAACGATACTAAAGCTAGATTTTTAATTGAATATATTAATTCTGGAGCTAAATTTATATTAGCTTCTTTGCCTGAAAGATTTTTATGGACAATAGCATCTGAAGTAGAAGTTACTGGTTGGAATAGTAGTGGTACTAGTATTATTGGAAATGGCTCTTCTTTGGCATATGATAAAATATTAGCAGTCTATCGTCTTGATAATGGTAAAAAAAGAATAGCAGAAGAAGCTCCAGATAATAGTATTCATATATTTGATGAAGCTGGTAGTCTATTGACTGCAACAGAAATGTTTCCTAAGTTTTATAAACTAAGTGGGAAAATATATATTAAACCAGACCCTGATTATAATTCACACGTGGGGAGTGGTAATGCATATCAACACGCATATACCAATCTTGATGGAGCTACCGTTACAGTAAATTCACAAGAAGGAGATAAAGGAGTTATTGTTTATTCAGCTCCCCCAGTTATTGACGAAAATACTGATTCTTGGGTATTAGCAGAATATGAGAATATTTCGCTTTTATATGCTGCATCATTAGACCATATGAGATTAGCTCAAGTTTATAGAAATTTATGTAAAACTGAAATAGACAAAATATTTGCTACAACAATAGAATCTTTTTCAAGTACTCTTCCAGATACATATCCATCATTTATCTTTTCTGAAAATTTACCAAGCGATTTTTCTTTAACTAAATCATTACCTAATGATATAAATGTAACAACTTCGCTACCAAGTCAACTTAATCTTTCTACTAGTTTGCCAAGTACTTTTACATTAACAAAAGATATTCCTAACTTTATATTTTCTGAGACTTTACCAAGTGGAGTAAGTATAAGTAGTTCGTTACCTTCGTCTTTTTCAATGACAAAATCTTTACCAGCAGAAATTGTAGTATCTGAAACTTTACCATCAGATTTTAATATATCAACTACACTCCCTTCAGAATTAGTAATTTCTAGCGTATTGCCTAGCGATTTAAATATTTCATCAACTTTACCAAATGATATAGGAATAACAACTGCTTTACCTAGTTCATTAAGCATTTCAAAAGTATTAGGTTCTGATTTTAGTATTAATTCTTCGTTACCTACTTATGATTCTGAATCAATAGTAATGAATTTTAGTAATGCTATTAATGACGTAGGAGGAGCTGAAAATATATTAGAAGGAGGACAAGCTTCTACTGATGGTACTCCAGTTACTCCTAGCTCAGCATTATTTTGGTTAAATGATGAAGACCCAGAAATGGCACAAGCAGTATCATCTATTACTCAAGCAAAATTAGGAATTGCACGAGCAACCTTAGATAATGAAAAAAGTAGATTAGAAGAATTTAGTAGTAAAGTAAATGCTAACAACACAGAATTTAATACTAACTTATCAAAATTTAGTCAAGAAGTACAAAAAGAAGGAGCAAGAATAGGGGCTCATGTTCAAAACCTTAATGCTGAAATACAAAAAGAACAATCTGTTTTTAGTTCTGAGTTAAGTAAATATGGAAATGAATTACAAAAAGAAACCCAACGTATAAGTTCTTCTCTCTCTAAGTATTCTGCTGAATTAAATAAAGAGAATAATAGAATAACTAATTCGTTATCTAAATATTCTAATGAACTAAACAAAGAATCAAAACAAATTAGTTTAGAATTAAATAAATTTGAAACTGAATTAAAAAAAGAAGCTGAAAGAACAAGTTCTAAGCTTAATAAATATAGACAAGCACTTGATAAAGAAGTGCAAATATTTAATGCTGATATAAGTGCATATCAATCTGAAGTTCAAAAATTATCTCAAGAAAAACAAATAGACGTTTCTAAATATCAAGTTGAATTAACAAAAGAAAGTGCAAGAATTAATGCTTCTATTCAAAACTATCAAGCTAAATTATCAGAAGCTTCTCAAGATTATCAATCTAAATTATCTTCTTTCCAAGCTGAAGTTCAAAAAGAGGGAGCTAGAATTACTTCTCAAATAAATATGTATTCATCTGAATTACAAAAAGAATCACAAAGAATTAGTAATAATATTGCTATTCATAGAAGTGATGTAGAAAAACAACAATTAATATTTTCTTCTAACTTATCAAGTTATACAACTGAGATACAAAAAGAATCAGCTAGAATTAATGACAAATTACAAAAGTTTACTACAAAATTAAATGAAAGTAATGTAAAGTATCAAGCAGATACAAATAAATTTCAATTAGAAATGGCTAAATCTAATTCTTATTTACAAGAAAGTGGTGTAAGGTTACAATCTGCTGGAGCATATACTCAAAAAAGTAGAGATTCAGTTCAAACTTCTCAAATATACTTTCAAAGAGCAGTTGGAGAATTACAAGCAATTACTGGAGCAGCTGTAGCTCCTGAAAAACAACAACGTTCTCAAAGAAGAGAACAAGGAGCAGTATCGTGACAATTTTAGAAATAATGGAAAGAGCAAATACTAGAGATACAAAGCTAGTTATTGCTTTTGCAAAAGATGCAATTAATAAAATTCAATCTTCAAATGAAATAGATACAAAAATAGCTAAATCTAATATTGTTGCAAATACAAGAGATTATGATTTACCAGCTGATTTAATTTCAATTAAACACGTTAGTGTTTTAGATACAGAAGATAATAATAAATATAAAATAATTAGAAGAATGCAAAACGAACCATTAGTTAGTGAGGACACAAATCCATGAGTTATGACACACATAAAACATACGCTTATTTATACAATGGTAAAAAATTAAGATTATATAAACTATTAAGAAATTCTGCAAGACCAGTAGATAATCAAGGTAGAGTTACTCGTGGTATTTATGACGATATTATATATCCAGATGAAGCAATTACTAATGGATTAAGAATTGAATATACATCTGTTGAAAAACCTTTTGTTAATGAAGACCCAGAAACAATAGCAAATTCTAGCTTAACGGAACAAACTTCTCCAATTGAAGGAAGTCATTTAAATTTAAATAGAATGCTATCTTTGGCAGTCGTAGATTACATTAAAGCAATGATGGCTGAAAGAATGGGAGATATTGATAAAAAAGAATATTATATAAGAGAATTTTACAAAAAAGTTGCTGATAATGAAAGCAACGCAAACAAGGTTTATATTGCAGGAACAATAAAGACCTTTGCAATTAAATAACGGGAGAATAAAATGGCAGGAAGAATAGATTACGCAGTAAGCGTATCAGCAATACAAACAAATAATGCTTTTGAAGGTGTTACTCAAGAAGCTATTGATGCTGAAATTGGTAGAAGTTTAGGTGGAGGTAATTCATCTACTACTTGGGCAGGAAATGTAATAGCAACTCCTAACTGGGAAAATGGAGCAGCTAACCATTACCAAAGTGGTGATAGTGCTAATTCTTTTGCAGTTGATAGTGGAGCTGATGGATTGTGGATTAAACATACTGGATTTAATTATGATGCTAGTGCAACTAATGATATAAGCACTACAGCAAATACACGTTTAGTAACTGTAACTGGAGCTAGTGATGTAATTTGTAAATTAAAAGCTGGTGAAGCAATTTTTTTACCACAACCAAAAAATCAAACAATCACGTTCACAGATGATGTTGGAACGGCAGCGGCTATGGAAGTCGTTGTATTAACTTAATAGGAGAGAAACATGGCTAAAGGACTTAACGATTATGCAGTACAGGAAAGTGTAGCTCCATACATTAAGGCAGTAGTTGCAACAACTAGTGACCAAGATGCGTGTAGAGCAATATATGTCAAAGTAGCTGGAAATTATGTACTAACAATAAATAATGTAGATGTAACGTTTACAGGATTGTTAGCAGGTAATATATATCCAGTTTGTGCGACAAAATCTAGTTCAGCAAACGTAATATTTTTATATTAGGAGTAAGGAATGATTTCATCAAACCAATACCAAGATATAGAAATACAGCAAAGTAGTGATTTTGAAAATATTATTACTTTTGATAGTACTCATACAATGAATACTAATAAAACCTTTGTAGGTAAAATACAAAAAGATTATGCAAATAGTGTATTTACGGGACCTGTAAAAGATAATAATACTGTTGGAACACAAGCAAATAATGATAATTGGATAAGTGCTAGTAATGTTACTGAAATACAATTTGATTTAATTGGAAGTGTATCTGGTAATACTGTGACGTTATCGTTACCAGCAGAAGCAACACAACATTTTACTGATGGATTTGAAGGAGTATGGGAATTATTAGAAAAAGATGTAACAACATCAGCTAATCCAATTTACACAAGACAAATTCAAGGTGACGTTGTTATTTCTGATAGTGCAATACAATTAACTGATACATTTAAAGCAGCGAGTTAAATATGGCAATTACTGCTAAAGTAAATACCCCTCCAGATGCAAATGGAAAGGTTACTAATAGTAGTGCATCTAAAACAGTAGGAACTCAAAATGCAAGTAAAGTATTAGATAACTTTACAATAAAAGCTTCTGATATTCCTATTACTTTAGATAATTCGTCTGCTGCTAATGTTCGAGACGCTTTAAATGAAAGTGTATTAATTACTACCACTCAAACCTTAACAAACAAAACTTTAACAAGTCCAGTAATCAATACTGGCATAAGTGGAACTGCTATATTAGATGAAGATAATATGGCTTCTAATAGTAACACCAAATTAGCTACACAACAATCAATTAAATCTTATGTAGATACTAGTGTTAACACGGAATTAGTACAAGATATTGTAGGTGCTATGTTTACTAGTAATACAGAAACTAATATTGACGTAGAGTATCAAGATGGAGATGGTACTATTGATTTAGTAGCAACTGGCTCTATAGATTTAACTGGAACTATTGCTGGTAATGATTTTGCTAGATTTACAGATACTAACACATTACAAGGATTAAGCGTAGCAGAAACAAAAAGTGCTTTAGGAATATCAGACAACGAAATAATTGACTGGACATCAGACCAAGGCTCAACTAATATTCACGCTGGTAACTATACTGATACTAATACAACTTATTCAGTACAAGATGGAGAGTTATCTCAAAACAATTTTACAAACGCAGACCATACTAAGTTAAATAGTATTGAAGCAAGTGCAGATATAACAGACACGGCAAACGTAACTTCAGTTGGAGCATTAATGGATTCTGAAGTAACTAACTTAGCACAAGTCAAAGCTTTTGATTCTTCTGATTATTTAGCAAGTTCAGTAACAACTATAAGTGGAGGTCAAGCTTCAGCAATTACGGCGAATACTGCTAAAACTGGAATAACTTCTGGTCAAGCATCTGCAATTATTGCAAATACTGCTAAAATTAGCTATAACAGTACTGCAAGTAACAAACTTGGAACAATAGAAGAAAATGCAGATGTAACAGATACTGCTAATGTAACTTCATCGGGTGCATTAATGGATAGTGAATTAACAAGTATTGCAAATGTAAAAGCGTTAAATCAATCAGTTATTAGTGGAGCTTCTCCTACATTCGGCACAGCAAATATGAGTGATGCTTCCAACAAAAGATTAATGACTAATGCTCAAGAAACAAAACTTGACTCAGTAGAAACTGACGCAGATGTAACAGACACAGCAAATGTAACAAGTTCTGGTGCATTGATGGATAGTGAATTAGCTGGTATTGCTGCTATTAAAGCAACTACAGGTACTTTTTTATTAGCAGATGAAAGCAAATTAGATGGAATAGAAGCTAGTGCTACAGCTGACCAAAGCAATTCAGAAATTAGAGCTTTAGTAGAATCTGCAAGTGATTCTAATGTGTTTACTGATACAGACCATTCTAAATTAAATGCAATAGCAGCATCAGCCAATAATTATACATTACCATTATTAGACGAAGATAACATGGCTTCTGATAGTGCTACAAGTGTACCATCACAACAAAGTGTAAAAGCTTATGTAAATAGTATAGTAGATTCAGCACCAGGTACATTAGATACATTAAATGAATTAGCAGCAGCATTAGGCGATAATCCAAACTATGCTACTACTACAGCCGCAGATATAGCTACAAGAGCAATAAAAACTAATAATTTATCAGATTTAGCTAACGCAGGAACTGCGAGAACCAACTTAGGATTAGGTGCTTTAGCAGTATTAGGTACAGTAAACGCAGCAACAATAACTGATAATTCAGTAGGTGCTGACGAATTAAATGTATCAGGAGATGGTAGTAGTGCTAACTTTTTAAGAAGTGATGGAGATGGAACATTTACTTGGGCAACTCCAACCGACACTAATACTCAGTTAAGCACAGCACAAGTTCAAACTATTGTAGGTGCTATGTTTAGTTCTAATACAGAAACTCGTATTGGTGTTACCTATCAATCTGGAGATGGTACAATAGATTTAGTCGTAGATGACATGACTGCAAATACTAATACTCAGTTAAGTACAGAACAAGTACAAGATATAGCTGGTCCTTTAGTAGCAACAAATGGAACTAAAACAGGTATTGCTGTTACTTATGATGATGTTAATGGTGATATGGATTTTGTAGTAGACCACGATGCTGCAACAAACTTTGTAGCAAATGAACATATTGACTGGACTGGAGCAAGTGCTGGAACAATTCATGCAAGTAATTATACTAATACTGGTAATACAACTTATACAGCTGGAACTGGATTAGATTTATCTGGAACAACTTTTAATATTGCTTACAGTGGGTTTAGTGCTATACAAGAAAGTGCAGCTAACGATACTTTTATAACTTTTGATACAAGTGGTAGTAATGCTATAAAAATTGCTGAATTATCTGATATTATTGGACTTGTTAATCATGATTCTATTACAGGATTCGTAGCTAATGAACACATAGACCATACCTCAGTTTCAATTACAGCTGGTTCAGGTTTAGCTGGTGGTGGAACAATAGCAGCTAATAGAACTCTAAACATTGGAGCAGGTACTGGTATTCTTGTACACTCAGATACTATTGCTGTTGACCATTTACCAGCGACTGATGATAGAGATGTAAAACCAAGTGCTATTACAACAAGTGGTAAATACCAAGTTAGAGCATACTTTACCTCATTAGAAGGATTAACTGGTAGTGCAGGAAGTGATTGGCAAGATTTATTAGTACTTGATACTTATTCAGATGGTACTGGTGGAGATATGAACGCTTTAGCATTTGATAAAAGCACACAAAATATTTATCATTATTTAGCAGACCAAGGAGCATCTACTTGGGGAACTGCAAAAAGATTAGCTTATATAGAAAATGGCTCTAACAATAGAGTGATGACTGCATCAAGTTCTTCTACAGTAAATGGAGAGGGTAACCTTACTTTTGATGGAACAGATTTAAAACTACTTGGCGATGATTTAGAAATGAGATGGGGTACTGATGGAGATTTTAAAATTTATGTAAGTAGTGATGATGCTTACCTTAAAAATGTAACACAAGATAAAGATATAAGATTTCAAGTTAATGATGGTGGTAGCAATATAACTGCTATTAAAATAGATGCAAGTGATGCTGGAACTGCAATTTTTAATCAAGATATTAGATTAGAAACAAACGCTACTTATATCCATTCTACAGATGCTTCGGGTAATAAACCAAGAATGTTTGGTATTAATGGAAGTAACAATACCTACATAGGACCAATAGATTCTTATGCTGGTGGTCTTATGCTATATGGAACAAGTGCTAACTTAACAGGACATATATTTTATACAGGTGGTACTGAAAGATGGAGAATAACTTCTTCAGGAACTTTACAAGGTAACAATAAAGCAATTACTGGTATTGGTGGTGTATATGGTAACGGTGGTGACCTTACATTATATAACAATACTTATAATTTTAAAAGTGCAACTTCTGCTGATTTAATGAAATTAACTACTACTGGATTAGGTATAGGAACTACATCACCTGGTGCTAAACTTCACATAGTTCATAATGGTAGTGCAGTAGTTAAAGCAGAATCAACAGCTGGTGGTTATGGTGCTTATTCAAGATTAACTACTACTACTAATGCTTATGATTTAGTTTCTTTAAATGGAGATTTTAAAATTGATGAAAGTGGAGTAGCTACAAGATTAACTATTAAAGATAGTACAGGTAATGTCGGTATAGGACAAACATCACCTGGATATAAGTTAGATGTAAATGGAGATTTAAGAATAGTTGGTAATGGCGACCAAATGATTAGATTTACTAGAAGTGGTGCTGATGTAGTTAGTATAGAACAAGATAGTGCTCAATTATATTTTTACAATAGAACGACAAGTAAAGTAATGTTCTTAATGTCTGAAAATGGTAGTGCAAAGTTAGGATATAACTCTAATCCTGTATTAGAACTTAGAAATACAGCAACAGGTGCTGGTAGTGGTCCAAGTTTAACATTTGGTCATAGTCAAGGTGGAAATACTAGTGTAGGTAGAATAGCTACTTATTTAACAGATGGTAGTCAATCTGGTAGAGCTGGACACTTTAGATTCTTTACTACAAGAGGTGGTACTGAAGAACTTGCTATGCAATTAACTAGTGACAAAACATTAACATTGTATCAAGCTGGAGATGCTGGTGATTACATGGACTTAAAAGTAAATGATACTCATACAGAAATGCATTTAGGTTCAGGTAACTATCTTAAACTTTCTACAGACCACGGGTATCTTTTATTAGGACCACAAAATGGTAGTCATTGTCATTTTCTCTCAGATATAGGAAACTTTTATACTACTTCATTTTGGTATATTAATAATGGTGTTACTTTAAGTAGTTATAATCAAGATGTAGAAATTAGAAGAAATAATAGTAGTGCTGATAGATTTAATATATCTGCTGACTATTCAAGAATTATAGTTAATAACGCTGAACGATTTAGAGCAACAACTACTGGAGCAACTGTAACTGGTAATTTAACAACTACTGAACATTTAGTTCTTCCTTATGGAGAAATTAATGATGCAGGAACTGATGTTGTTGTAAAAGCAACTAATGCTTTTGTAGTTCAAACTGGTGGTGCTAATACAAGATATAATTTAACCAGTAGTGGAGTACACAATTTTTATGGTAACACTTCATATAGTTCTCCAATGTCAGTTCAATATGGAGCAATCTTTAATGAGGGTGGACACGATAGCGATACAAGAATTGAGTCTGATGGTAATGAAAATATGTTTAGAGTTGATGCATCTACTAATAGAATTGGAATTGGTACTGGTTCTCCATCTTACGACCTCCACGTAGCAGGACACGCTTACGCTTCAAGTTCTTTCTTAGGACCTAATGGAAGTGTTGGAACTCCATCATATAGATTTCATAATGATGGTAATACTGGTATATTTTTAAAGAGTGCAAATTATATGGCATTTAGTGCTGATGGGTATGAAAGATTTGCTGCAAATGGAAATGGTTTAGATTTAAGTGGTGGTACTGTAAATAAAATTGTTCATACTGCAGTTGGAAGTAGAGATAAATATAGGGTTTGGAATAGTAGTTATTATTGTATAGGTATGGACGATGCTATGACATTTGGTGGTTTAGGTTCACATGCTATGACTTTCCAAATGAATAATGAAGCTGCAAGGGGTTTTGTGTGGTTAGATGATAATCATAGCGATGCACAAGGTGCTATGGCTTTAACTACTAATGGTAAGCTAACAGTAGCACATAGTATGCGACTTGGATATGGAGAGTCAGATACCACAACACCAGGAGCAGCTTATGCATTAGATGTATATGGTGGTGTTGTAGTAGATAGTGCTAGTGGTACTGGTATGAAGATTACTACACAAGGTAATAATTGGAACATGGAATTAGTTTCAGCTGATAATGGTGGTAGTCCAGCTATGAGTATGGGTGTAAGGATGCAATCATTTGAGGGTAGAGCTAATGGGCATTATCATTTTGATGAAGATTATTCTGGTCAATGGTTTAGTGGATTAAGATATGCTGGTAATATGACTAACTGGCAAGTAGGATATAGAAGTAGTAGTTCAGATGGCAACACTCCAGATTATCTAGATCAAGCAAGAATAATGGTAGATACTAATGGACATTTTCACGCAGATGGAGATGTAATTGCTTATTCATCTACTATTGGTTCTGATATAAAACTTAAAAAGAATATTAAAGATATTAATTACGGATTAAAAGATGTGCTAAATATAAGAGCGGTAGAGTTTGACTGGAAAGAAAAAAGAGAAGGTAAACACGATATTGGATTTATAGCACAAGAGATAGAAAAGATTATACCTGAAGTGGTAAATGAAGTAACTACTATTGGAGAGAATGCCAAAGAAGGCGACACTCATAAAGTAGTAGATTATGCTAAACTTACTTCGGTATTAATGAGAGCAATACAAGAACAACAAGTTCAAATAGATGAACTTAAAACACAAATAGGAGAGCAAAATGGCTAAAGTAATAGCAGAAAAAGCTGCATCAGAAATAGCAGTAGGAAAACAAGTTGAAATCAAACATACGAAAGTAATGAAAGATGCAGCTGGTAAAGATGTAACAGTAATAGACTGGATTGATGTAAGACCAGTTGATGAGATGATTACACAAGCAGAAGCAGAATTAGTAACAGCTGAAGCATTAGTAGTAGCATTAAAAGCAGACATTGTAGCATATAAAGCAATTAAGGGTTAGTATGACCCTTACAGCATCAGGACAGATAACATTGGGAGAGATTCATGCTGAATTGGATGATGAAAATCCAATTAATGGTTCTTTAACAGGAGCATCAAATGGAACAGTAGCTACTATTAATACAGCTAATGCATCTGCTAATAGACCTGATGGTAGTGCACCACATAGTATGAGTGAGTTTTATTCATATAACCACGATGCTAGTTCATCTAGTTGGGGTGGAAGTTGGAATGCGGGTCAATGGAATTTAGAAGCAGACCCTAATACTACAACTTATATAAATAGGAGCATTACTTTTAGTGGAATGACTACTGATGCTGTTGATTTTGAATATGCTTTAAATAGTGGTACAGTACGAGGTGCATTAACGGTGGCATTGTCTACATCAGGTTTTCCAGATAATAATGCTACTTATACAACAATAAATAGCGACCAAAGTTCTGGTGCGTTTGGCATTACATTTAATGTAAATGGAAATGGTACGTTGTATTGTAGATTTAAATACATACAACATAGTAGTTTAAATGAAGCAAGTAATAGAAACATCTTAGTAACAGCTGATGGAGAAACTTCTCCCGCTTTTGTTTTAAGATTATTTGGTGGATTATAATGTTGATAATAACAATTTAAATTAATAAATTACTAAAAATAGTAAATAAAGGAGAAAAAAGATGGCAAAAGACGATAAAAAAGTGGAAATGCAACAAGAACCTATTAATATGGAAGACCAATTAAAAGCAATAGAAGCACAAATAGCTGAATTGCGTGGTACTTATAATTATATTATGAGCTTGAAAGAGCAAGGCTTTAAAGTAATTCCACCCGTCCAAGACAAAGTAGAGAGTTAAAAAGAAAGAAGGGGGGAGACAAGTTCTCCCCTACATTAACACATTAGATATATAGGAAAGACAATGGAAGTAAATAAAGGAACAAAATTAACTTTAAGTCTTGAAACAATCATAAGTGGAGTGGTAACGCTTGGAATGATTATTGGTATGTGGTTTACTCTACAAGCTGATATAGAACTAGCAAAAGAATTACCAATACCTCCAATAGGCAGAACTGAGTACGACTTAAAAGACCAAATGATTAGAAACACAATCATTGAAACTGAAAAAGATGTACAAGAAATTAAAGAAGAACAAAAAGAAATGCGTACAGATGTTAAGAACATTGAGCGTATGTTAATGCAAAAGTGAGGTACAGAGATGAATTGGTTATATGGTATGTCATATTTGGTTGGTATCTGTTTATCGCTATCACCTTTATATGCTCAAAGTAGTTTAAAAGACTTACAGCAGATTCAATTATTGAGTCAAGATGAATGCGTTATAGTCCAAGTAAATGCAGATTGGAACTTTAAAGCATCATTAGATTTAAATGGTTTAAATAATTGTGTATGGTTTAATGCAAGTATAGATGACAAGGAATATGGTGCGATTATTGCAAATGAATGGAAGATAGCTTCTGTGCCAACAATAATTATGTTTGAATATGGTAAAGAAGTAAAAAGATTTGAAGCTGGATTAAGTTTCAATTTAGATAAAGATAAAATCATCAAGGCAATTAAAGATGAAATTGATGAAATACAACTAAGGAAATTTCAATGATATATTTAGCAAGATATTTTAAACAATTATTATGTAGTGTATTATTAATGGGAACAGTAGTAGGACAAGACTTTTTTAAGTTTAGCACTATATATGGTGCATATAGCTTTAGTAGTCCTGTAACTAAAGAACTACAATATCAAGTGTCTGGTGGGCAATTACAAGAGTTACAAGAAGAACTAGATGACCACACTATTATGACATTTGGTATTCGTAAGCTAGCACGTTTTGGATATGAGAACAAGCCAGAAGTTTGGTACACAGGAGATGAAGCACCTATTAATGAAAGTGTTGCTATTGGTAATGTACCTACTGGTTGGGAGTATGTAATACAATATTCTGACCACAAAGAGTTCGAAGAAGAGTTTGTAAACGAACAATATATGTTACGTTATATGGGAAAGAGTTTTTTGGTAAAAGCCAATTACGATTCTAGGGGATTAGAAGACGTAGAGTTTGCAGCTTTAGATATGCGTTACAAAAAAGATGTAGGTAATCTTGCACTATCATTAGGCGTAGCAGGAAGAAGCCACCCAGCATACTTAGACTTTAGACCTATTGATTTATGGTGGGAAGAACAAGGAATTAACACAGATGAGTTTACACCCTTTTGGGACTTTGCATATTTTTATGGCTATTCAGATGAGTTTGTAGAGCAGTTTACACAATATGGATATAGCTACTTTGATTATAAATGGTACAATGCAGAAGGTGAACTTGTTGCTAATACAGACGACCAATTCTATAAACAAGTATATGGAGAGCTTGTTAAACAATATAATGAAGAATATGCAAAAGACTTAGGATACCAAAACGAACTAAGTTTATCAGTAGGTGCAGACTATTACAAATACACACCTAAAAACTGGTTGCATATGTGGGTCACAACTTACCCAGTAACTAAAGGTATGTCTGACTATTCATTTAACTACAAGGTAGTAGACAATGATATGGACTATGACCTTGGGTTAGTATATGGTTGGAAGATAACTAATAAATTTGGAGTATTTTTAGAAGGAAGATTTCTTTCGATGTATGACGTACAATCATACGAATCGAAGGTTGGATTAAACTGGTTGATATATTAATAATAGGAGATAAGATAATGGGAATATTAATTGGATTTGTTTTAGGATTTGCAGCACATTATGCAATATTTTGTTCAGAAGATATTAAAGGTAAATGTAAAAAATGTTATAGCTTTATGAAAATTAAAAAGAAAGTAGTAAAAGCGAACAAGAAAAGAAAAGGTAAAAAATAGTGCCTAAGCTAAATATGATTGGCAATATCATTGACAAGGTAGCTGGTCATGTTGACAAGTTTACTTTAGACAAAGAAGAAAAAGCTCAGTTAATTATGGAAATTAACAAAGCTCAGATAGAAGTCAATAAGATAGAGTCTGCTTCCGACAATATATTTAAAAGTGGTTGGAGACCTTTCACGGGCTGGGTTTGTTCGTTTGCGTTAGCGTATCATTTTGTATTACAACCTTTTTTAATGTTTATACTTGTTTCTATTGGAAAGCCTATGGAGCTACCAGTATTCGATATGAGTACTTTAACTACAGTCCTTTTTGGAATGTTAGGTCTTGGGGGGATGCGTTCGTTAGAAAAGGTAAAAAAAAGTGCCTAAAAAAGAAAAAGTTATACTTGGATTTCATGGTGGTATTAATGACAATTCAGACCCAAAAGATATTGAAGATATAGAGTTACGAGAAGCCGATGGAGTTTCAGTTCATAAGCTTGGTAGACTTGTTAATATGGGTAATACTGGAACGGGATTAACTAATCTTACTAATACTTCATATGATATTAAAAAAGGATATGGATTACATTTTTTTTCTACTGATAAAGATAAAGATGGTGCGACATTAGCTGAAGATTGGTTAGCATTTTATAGTAATGCAGACCACAAAATAAAGTTTTATTATAGAGATAAAGCTTCTACTACTCCAAATATTAGTTCTCTTGAAGTACATTTTACTGGTGGAACAATTAAACCTAATTATTATTTTGCAGATGGAGCATTAAGAATAGGAGATGCTACGTTTAGTCAGCCTAGTAAATGGCATGGTTTTGTAAATTCTATATTATTTCAAACTGATAATAATGGAGATGCAAATAATGTTCTTACTTCCAATAAATGGATTAATTCTAATCAAAGATTAAGAGGGTTTGATGAAATATTAGGAAATGGGAATTTAAAATTAGTTAATTCAGATACTACTAATTTAGGTGCAGCTGATAGTAATTCTACGGGGACTCTTATAGGAGCTCTTAGTTCATCTTCTGATGGAGATGTTAATGGTAGAAAATTATTTTTATCTTATTGGAAGGGTTTAGCAGAAGATGGTAGGTGGAATGGAACATATCAATTTGCAGCTACTCCAGTCTATATGGGAGACCAAGAAGGACCTATTAGTATTTTTCCAACAACATTAAACTTTAAAGATAACCAAGTAGTATTTCAAGTTCATATTCCTATTAGCGATGACTCAGCTCTTTCTTCAGCTCCTAAAGTATTAACTAATAATCAAAATTTATTAACTGGTAGTGCTAGTACAGATGCTACAATAGCTGTTAATCCTCTTGGAGATGATAGAATTATAGGAATTAATTTTTATTTTAGAAGCTCAGGGGATGAGGATTGGAAATTTTTAATGAATACGGATTTATTAGAAGGAGGTCCTAATCATTGGGGAGTATTTGCTCAAAGCGAATTTTCACATGGTATTTTTGATGGAACAATGACAATTATGACTGGTACTTCACCTAATGATGATTTACAATTTGTTGATGCTAGCGGTAATGCAGTTACTTCTGGTAGTGCTGGGTCAAAGACAGGTCCATCCTTTACAGATTGTTTTTTAAGAGTTGTATTAGATAATAATAATACTAACGGATTTACGGGTAGATATGGATTTATAAGAGTATGGGGAGGATATGTTTCTCCAGTTTGGTTAAATGCAGATTCTAGTGGTAATCCTATTCCATTAGGAACAAGTGGTTCTAATGATACATACGATGTTCCAATTATTCTTCCAGGAGAAGGAACTAGAGAATTTATGGTAGAACTTTTAGATGAAAACTTTACAGCAATAAAACAAAGTGATAAAGAAACTATGTCAATTACTGATAGTGGTAAAGAACCTCCACCAGATTATGAAACAACAACTCAAGAGCAGGAGTTTTAACTATGGCTAATTATACAGTAATGAATCCAGGAAAACATCATTTGGGTATTCCATTTGATGGTCCTCCTATTCAAAATAGAAAATATATTGATAGAAACATTATACAAGAAATAAAATGGAAAACTTCTATTTTATTAAATAGAAGAATATATGTTGGTAATGTACAAGTCAAAGACGTTGATGGAAAAGTAGAAAATCTTAGTGATAGTATATTTAAAACTAAATCTAATAAATTTGATACATTTACAATGGATAGACGTATTGATGTAGCTGTAGGTGATGGTGAAGAGATAATAAGGCTTGCAGGATTTGGTGATAGGTTGTTACAATTTAAACAAAACACATTACATATTATTAATGTAAGTGGTCAATCAGAATATCTTGAATCAACACATAAATTTAAAGGAGTACAACATCACAATCAAGTATGTGAAACTGATTATGGTATTGCGTGGTGTAATGCTCATGGAGTTTATTTTTATGATGGAAAACAAGTTCAAGATTTATTTATTAAAAAAGGTGTTAGAAGAATTGATTCAGCTACTTGGAATGGTTTTTATAATGAAAATGAAACGATGGTAGGCTATGTTCCTAAAGATAAACATTTAATTGTTGCTAAAAATGTTACAAATAGTGGTGATATTATGATGTATGATATGATAACAACATCTTGGACTAAAGGTACAACTAGACTTGCAGCCACAGAAAAAACTAATTTTGAAAATTTTTGGGATGGTTCGTTAATATATGGAAGTGAAACTAGTAATGGTGTTACTTCAGCAGCTAGTAAATTAACAGTTGCCCCATGGAGTGTAACTCCAACAAAAATTACTAATGGGTATCAAGTAGAAACAAAAGAATTAAACTTTGGAACACAATCACAAAAGAAAGTAACTAAAGTAAGAATTACATATAGAGGAGCAAATGGTGCTAATACTAATATATTACCTAAATATGCAGTAGATGGTGGAGCATTTAGTAATAGTTTTAAAGATGCAAGTGGAGATGCTGTTACAAGTGCTAATAGTGTTGGAGTTACTAGAAAGTTGCAAGGAGGTACCAATTGGAAGGAAATAACGCTACATACAGACTCATCGGTTGCAAATAACATAAGAAGTTTCGCAATTCAGCTTACAGCAGGTCCTGAAGGCGATGTTGCAAGTGACTTTGAAGTTAATGATATAACAATAATTTATAGGACTAAGAGTGTCAAATAGAGAAATAGATAGAAAAGTAAGACATCAAGCTCAATCTAAACCAAAATTTGTGCAAGAATTACCTGAAGAAAGTTCTGGTAAAAATGGAGATATGGTTTATTTTAGAAATTCAGATACTAATCAAGTAGAGCAATATTTAAAAAACGAAGGGTCTTGGTTAAATATGCAGACTGGTATAAATATAGAAAACGCTGGTGCTTCTAGAAGACAAGCATTATTATTTTCACCAGGAGTTCTTTCAGGTGGAGGTACTGGAGGTGGAGGTGTTGGTGAAGGAGATACTGGTGGCGGCCCAAAAGACCCTAGAGGAAAAAGTATAGGTAAAACAACATTTAAACCACTTACAGTATCACAAGCAAGAGATAGATTAACTTCTTCTGGAGACCTTTCTTCTGAATTAGGTGGAACTGTTACTGGTAATTTAAGAATAACAGATGGTTCATTAGGAGTTGATATAGCTGCTAGTGCTACAGATGGAAGAATAGATGCTGCTAATGATGTAGTGGCTTATTCTACTTCAGACAAAAGATTAAAGGAAAATATTAAACCTTTAGAAAATGCGTTAGAAAAAATTAATCAAATTAGAGGTGTTGAGTTTGATTGGAAAAAATTAAATAAAGAAGAAAGAAAAGTTATTCATGGAAATGAAGGACATGATGTAGGAGTAATAGCTCAAGAAATAGAGAGTGTATTACCAGAAATAGTAACAGAAAGAAAGAGTGGATATAAAGCAGTAAAATATGAAAAAATTGTACCTTTACTTATAGAAGCTGTAAAAGAATTATCAAACAGGATAAAGTAGTTGAATATGATTAATAACAATGGTATATTATATATAAAATCTAAGAGGAACTATGGCTAAATTAAAATCATCTTACACAAGAGCAGCTGAAGCAATGGGAAGTTATAAAGGAAGTATGTATAGTGCTATGGCTGAACAAGACATCGGAAATATTAAATCTAAAAGTATATTAGATAAGGTTAATAGACAACAAGAATTACTTAACTTAGCTGCAGAAGGGGTAAGAACAGCTGAAATAATGTCTGGAGAAAGAGAAAATGAAGCTGAGATAGTATCTGGAGTTGCTATGGCAGAAAAACAAACAGGAGAAACGGTTGATTATAATAAAACTACTTTTAAAGATTTTTTAAAAGGCGATGCTCGTTTTAGAGATGTGGGTAAAGAAACATATAAATTTGGAGATACGGAATATACTGGTAATGATTTACAAGCAATTCATAAAAGTGGACTTACTAATAAATTTGAATCCTATTTAGCCAAAAATCCAGACGGTCAAGAAGAGCTTATAAGTCCGTACAACCCAAAAGCTAAAACTTCTGGATGGACATACGGAAAACAAACTCGTAATTATGGTAATGTAAATAGTGCGGGTGAAGCCATTACATCTTTTGATAATCTAGGTATAACTTTACAAGAAGCTATGGAAAAAGCAAGAAATGATGGAACAGAAGAATTTAGATATAATGGTACAATATATGGATTTGTACAAGGAAAAGACGGAGCATCAGATAGTATGACTCAAAGGAGCATTTATGAGTAAAATTAGACTAAGAAGTTTTAAAACTAAAAAAGAAAAAAAGACTACCCCTACTGATGATGATGTTCCCTGGTTTCAGGCAGCAATGCTTGGACTGCAAATAGGAAGCACATTACTTGGAGCAAGTGGTACAGCTAAAGCTTCTAGAGCAAAAGGTCGTGCAGCTAAAGAAGCTATGCTTGACATTGATGCTTCTTTAAATTCATTAGGTGTAGCAGCTGGAGCAAAAGAAGAAGGTTTAAGAGAAGATGCTACTATGGCTATGAAACAAAGTGGAGATAAAACATCTACTATGTATAATGAATTACAGCAAAAAAAAGATAGTATGACTGGAGGATTTGCTATGCATGGTGGCGTAGAAGAAACTTATACACAAATGGAAGATAAGCTAGAAACTCAATTTAAAACTGGTTCAGATAATTTATTACGTAATTTAGATAAACAAACTGCTTCAATTGAAGAATGGAGAATTGGTGAGACGGAAAGACTTACTCAAGAGAAAAGAAAATTAAAAGCAGGACAACAAGCAGCTTCCCAAACAAGTACTACTTGGAAAGCGTTAGGATTTTAAAATGGCAGAAAACCCATCAAGAATACTTAGTTCTTTAAATGCAATGTTAGATGCAAAAGAAATAAGAAGACAAGGAGATGTTATGGGCTCATTGAAAGGAATGGAGCTAGCTCAAAGAAACCTTGAATTTAAAGAACAAATGCGAATACAAGAAGAAACGCTTAATATTAACAAGCAAAACCAATTTGTAACTTTGCTAGACGGTTTATCACTTGATTTACAAAATGCAGAATTAGAATCTGGAGCAGCTTTTTGGAGTGGTTATTTAAATCAATTTAATGCAAGATATATGAAATCAGACGGACAAACTTATAAGACAAGTGGAGGTTGGGTTAAAGGGGAAACATATGATATGGTTACTGCTCTTACTGGAGCTGGTATGAATAAAAATGATGCTAATAATTTATTTGGTTTAATATCTGGTTATAATCAGTATTATAAACAAGGAAAAAGTAATAGTAAAGAAGCTGTAGGTATTATGGATGAAATAATGGATATGTTTGGAGATAGAATATCTACTAAAATAGGTTCAAATGGAAAACCAGTAATGAAAGATGCTCAATTTGGAAGAGCATTAGCTGCAATGAAAATTATTCCTACTGATTCTTCAGGTAGAGCAGCTTATCAAGATGTTATGGGAGATATAGAAAGACATAATAAATTTTCTGAAACAAGACAACAGTTAAGACAAGAAAGAATGGGAATTCCTTCTGGAGATTTAGAACTTGACCAAGATTATTCAAAAGCATATGATATTACGCCTCCAAAATCTAAAACATTAACTAAATCTAAAGAACCAGAAGTTATAACATCTTCGGATATGATTAATAAATTAGCTGTTGCTACGTCTAGCCAAGATAAAGAAGATATAATGCGTGATATTGTAAAAACTAATCCTAATTCTGCTTATAGTAAAGTATATGAAGATTTAGAAACAATACCTGGTACTTCAGATTTATTTGAGCGTGAAAAGATATTATCTAAAAATATTCAAACTCTTAGTAAAGACCGTGATATTAATTTAGAATCTCTTAAACAATTAAATAAAGAAATTAATTCAAGAATACAAGCCGATACTAAGGGATGGAATGTTTACGATAAAGAACAAAAAGACAGTGATGATGTTGAAAGAACACTTTTAACTTTATCAACAGAACTATTAAGTAATGATATATTGGCTATGGAAACGACAAAACAAGAAGTCAATGAGATTAGAACAGATGGATATGGATATACTTCTCCGTCTATGAAAGATGAAACTATTAAATCTAGTTCATTCAAATAAAAAAAACTATGCCAACATTAGATGAAATAAGAAAAGGTTCTAATTTAACCTCCGCAGTAGAAACGGATTCTACCTTTAATAGTGATTTAGGAGCATCTCAAGAAGATTTTAAAAATATGATTGGGATTCCTGATGAATCATTAGAAATCAAACAAGAAAAAGATACTACTATGATTGAAGGTTTAGGAGAATTTCTTTGGTATGGTGCTGGTGGAGCAGTTGAAAGTGCTAGTGCGGGTGCAAGTAAACTACTTTTTGGTCGTGTTAAAGGAGAAGAAATAGATACCTTTGCTGGAAAAGTAGGATATGGTATTGGTGGAGCTCTTGGATTCTTAGTTCCGTTTAGTAAAGGAAAAAAAGCATTAGATTTTGCTGCTAAAAAACTTGCTGCAAAAGGTAGTACTGTTGATGACCTTGCAATGGCTACAAGAGGTGCTTTTAAAAAGAACGTAAAAGCTAAAGATATAGTTATAAAAGGTACTATGTCTACAGCTGATGCTGCAGAAAAATTAAAAAGAGCAGAACATGTTCTTGAAACAAAATTTATAAGTAAAATTACTAATTGGCGTACTGCTTTTGCCACAGCGTCAGCAAAAAATGCGTTTAGTAATACAATGACAAAAGAGTTTGGTGATGAGTTGCTTAAAGTAGCTGCTAAACAAAATGTTAAATTAAATCCTAGAGCTATGAATAAACTCACAAAAGAAGTTGGTGAAATATTTACAGAAAAAGCTTTAAATGGAAATCCTATTTCAGGTTTTCAAGAATTATTAGCAAAAAAAATGGGCGATGGTTGGCTTGGTACTGCGGGTTCACACTTAATAGAAGAAGCAGCTATATTTGCAGCTATTGAAAACTTTGCTTTTGCAATGGGTGCAGCTAATGATGAATACGAATATACACCAGAAGGAGTAATGGATACTACAAAACACGCATTAACATTAGGTGCAGTACTAGGTGGTATTAGATTGGCAGTTCCTGGAGGTTTAAAAGGTGGTTCTGTTGACTTTACAAGTAGAGATGGTTGGAGAAATATAGGTGCTTTATTATTAAATAGAAAACCAATTGCTAAAAAATTAGATTTAAATATACAAGCAAATAGAGAGTCTGTAGCTAATACTTATAAGCAGTATTCAAGAATGGAAGTTGGCGTAGAAAGAGGAGGTCCTATAGGCCTTGAAATGCGAAGATTTGCAAACAACAACTATAAAAAATATGGTAAAGAATTAAATGACCATATAGGGAATGTTTATAACGAAGGAAATTTATTAAAAGCTATGAGAAGTGGAGATGAGGTTGTATCTAAACAAGCTACTAAATTAATGGCAGATAGTGTTGAAGATATTTTTAACAGTGTTAATAGTGTTTGGAAACCACAATTTAAAAAAATGATTAAAGAAGACTGGATAGGTGGAGGAGCAGGAAGTATTGGTAGTTTACCTCGTATGCTAGCTGGTGGTCTTGCTATGACTGGTGGAGATGTTTTATTAGATGAAAATCTTCCTATAGAAGAAAAAGCATTACACTTTTTTATAGGTGCTTTCTTAATGAAAAGTGGAAAAGAATTAACATATAAAACACACGGAGGTCCAGGTGGCTATGCTACTAAATGGAGGCTAGGAGAATTTGATTCTGGAACTACTTTACAAATTAATCAATTAACCGATTTACATAAAACTTTTGGCGTAGAATATCCTCATCCTTTATTCCAATCACTACAAGAACACCATAAACAAGCTAAAGCTCCTAATTGGGATGCAAATGCAGGTGGAGAAGGATTTGCTGACTCTTTTAAATTTGAACTTAACCATCTTCAGAAAAAAGGTAATACTGAATCTTCTGAAAACGATTTCTTATTTTATAAAGGAACATTCCCAGAAGATAAATCTGCTATTAGTAACTATAACAAACAATCTAAGAAAAAAGGTAAAAAGCTTAGTATTGCTAAAAGAATGAAAAATAAAAAAGAAGTAAGTGAAATGCCTCAAAATTATAAACAATTATATGAAGTATTAACAAATTATATAGGTGGAACTAAGTCTGTTAGAGATAAATTAATTGAAGATAATAATTTAAGTGATTCAGTTGAAAGTATAACAATAAGAGATTGGGAATCTTTAAGTGATGTTGCAAAGCTTGAACATAAAAAGTATATAGATAAAAATAGGTTAATTTTTCCTGGAGAACTTTTAAAAAGAATTACAGAAGGAACAGAACCACAGTATAATAAAACAAAAGCAGATGCTTTTAACGATATAGCTGTTGCTGCTAGTGAAATAATGACAACAGTAGAAGGAAATTTAATTCCACTTGGTGCTCCTGGAATCAAAAAAAATAAAATTAGTAATGCAAATGATTATCAGTTTTTAACATTCTACGTAGATAAAATACCTCAAAGTGAAGGACGAAATGTAGCAGAAGTAGAAGCTGTTCTTCAATATAATGCATGGGTTGAAGGATTAGTAGGAATTTCAAATCATAGAATAAACAAAAAAGTAACTCTTGAATCTAATGTAGATTTAACTAATTTTGTAAAATCAATGGACATTATGGAATCTGGATTTAGAAAGAATTGGAATGATGCTTTTGGTACAATGCCAGAAAAAACTATAGATGCTACAAATCATAAGTTTTGGGAAATGATGCAGCTTAGAGAAAGAATGAGTCAAGAATTAGATATTGTAAAAAATTTACCACACTCTTTCAAAAATCAAACAGAAGGCATAGGGGAAAAATTAAATAGTATTTTTAGAGATAACGATACACAAGTAATTAGAGATAAAGTACAATTACCTTCAAAGGGTGATAAAAGACACAAATACCAAGATTTTGCAGATGATTTATCTAAAATACTTCCTGTGCTGGGAGAAAGTAAAAACTCTTTAACTTCATCTGATGGAACAGTTTATAATTTAAAGAAAGCTGAAGTTCAAACATTAAAAGAGGTATATGAATTATTTAATGAAAGAGGTTGGCAACACTTTACAGGTAAGCTACCTAAGACTTCACAATTTTTTGGTCGTGCACATCAACAAGACTTTATAGCACATACACTTCGTCAACATACAATTGCTAATAGATTTCTTGATGCAAAAGACTCTAATGGTAATGATTTAACTATGAAGCATTTACTGCAACTAGAAATATATAAAGATAACTTTTTAGTAGACGAAAATCTTAATACAAATAAATTTGTGGTATCAGACCTAAATATGCTTGGACAAGAGTTATCAAACTTTAATAAACGTTTTCCAGAAAGAGGTTTAACAGAAATTACAATGGAGATGGTTGACAATGTAGTTAAAAATCAAAATATTTCTGAACTTGAAGCTACTAATATGAGAAAATATGTTGAATTAAAACAATCAAATCCTTTTTTTAAGAAGCTACCAAATCCTCAACAAATCCAGGAATATATGGAACCTTTATTAGTAACAGATAAAAATCCTAGAGGTTTGTTATCAACAGATAGAAGTTATCAAGCTAGTTTAAGTGATTCTCAAATGATAAACTTAATGAATAACATAAAAAATTATCATGAACATAATATGAATATAGATAGAAATAATTCTTTTTTAAATTCTTTAAATCAAAACTTAGTATCAGAAAATAAAGGTTTAAGAAAAGCTGGAAAAGCATTAGATAGGCTATTATTTGAAACAAATGATTTAAATCAATTTGTAGAAAATTTAGCTATGTTAAAAATGATTGATGTAGAAACTGGGGAACTAAAAATTAATAGTAATTTACAAAGATTGTCATCTGAAGAAATGTTAAGTAAAACAAGACAAGAATTTAAAGAATTAATGCAAGCCACAGAAAGAGATTGGGAATTAGGTGAAAGAGAAATAAGAATTAATGAACAAAGAACAAAAGAATTAGCTTTAGGAGAACAGCAAAGCAATAATAAGTCACTTACTCTTACAGATATATTAGCTCAAAACAAAGTAAGTACAAAAGAATTTGAATTTATTGAAAGTGATGTTCAAACTCATTCTATGCAAATAAAACAAGCTTATTATAATAGAAAAATAGATAATGGAGAAAGAAAAAAAACTAAACAAGTTGACGAAACAGTACTTTTATCTAATTTTGTAACAGACTTAAGAAAAGATATAATAAGTTCTAATAAAGAAAAGTATGCTAATAATAATAGCCGAAATCAATTAACAACTGAACTTTTAGGTGTTACAAATAGATTACAAAATTCAAGAATAAAAAAGATTGTATTTTTCGATGGTGGAAAACCCTCAAAAACTACCAGTGACTTTCAACCGTATCAAGAAAATAATGTTTCATTAGCAACTAAAAAAGCATTGGGTTCTGAAGATGTTCCTTTTCTTAGCGAATTAGGAAAATCTGACCTTATTTATTTCAGCGATACATACGTAAATAACCAAGGAAAACAAGTAAATGCTTTTACAAGCAATAGTATAAATAGTTTACTAGAAGCAGCTTGGATAGGTAATTATGGAAAAAAATTAACTAGTAAACAAAAAGGTCTACAAGAAGAATTATCAGCTGAACCTGTTTTAAAAACTTCTGGAACTTTAGTTGATTTAGGTGAAGGAAATTTATTGTTTGTTCCTAAAAGTGATTTTCCTAAAATTGCAAAAAATTATGTTACGTATATAAATAAAATGGCAAAAGATAGATATATATCTAAAGAACGAAAATCAGCTTTATTAGAAAAAGTTGGTATAACAATTAATACTAAGGGTAAGGCTGAATTTGCCCCTGTTGGACATCAAGAAGCTTTTGAAACAATAAGACCTATAATGACAGATTTAGTTTATGGTGAGGTTGTTGGACATGAAGTATGGTGGACTAATAAATATGGTGACGCTATAAGAGAAAATCAAAATGGTGAAACATTTAATTTTAATGTTAGGATTAAAGGTTTTGGTAATGAAAATCAAAACTCTATTAGTATAGATAATTTAAATACTATGAAAAATATTATTAATAATGATAAAACATATCCAGATAGAAAAAAATACAAAAAAGATATTGATGATTTAATAAAAGAAGAATATGCTGTTGTTAACGATGAAATAATTGGTAAAGATGGTAAAAAAACTGGAGATATTGCAAAACCTTTTAGTAGAAAAGACATAGTTAATGAAAGAGACTATTTGCCAAAATTAAAAGCTATACAAAAAGAATTTAGTAATGATGTTGGAGTTTATGAAAAGAATGAAAACTACATAAGACTAAAAGCTGCTCAAAAATTATTACTTGAAGGAGAAGATAGTAGTATTTATGATGGACATACTATATATCCAAATAAATATTTAAATATATTCAAATTACTTTATGGGGAAACAGAATTTAATAATGTAACTGTTAAAGGAAGTATAACTTCAAGATTTGGTAATGGTGCTGCTACTTATCAAAAAACACAATTAGGTACTATATCTTTTGGAGATGTTGCTCATCCAACTACGTTTACAAGTTCTACTAAGCATTTTGGTAAAACATATCCAGTTCATGGAGATGGATTAAAAGTATTAGATATTAAAAATATAACAGAACTACAAAATAGTAACACTTTTAAAGGTAAATTACATCCATTATTTTACGACAATACTAGTCCTACTATAAATTTATTATCTTTAAAAAGAGTTAAAGAAGGAAAAGCTCCTTCTAATGCAACTTATTTTTTAGATACACCTGCTGAAAAAAGTTTTATAGAAAATTATACTAATAATTCAAGTGGTCCAATAAAAGAATATGTAAGTAAATTATCTGGTATAAAACAATTAAATAATTTTGCTAATTCAAGAATATTGATGACTAAGTTAATTAGTAAAAAAGAAGTAGAATTAGCTTCAGGAGAATCAACAAATGAAACTATGAGTACTTTTTCAAGGATGATTGGACACGGAGTTCATTTTACTTATATGAACAAACAAGCACAACAAATGATATATTCAGAATATGGTGAATCTATGTTTAGTCCTAAACTAACAGGTAGTTCTGATAGTGTTCTTATTCCAGACGCAGGTATTGGTAATAAAAGATTAAGGTCACAAATATCAGATAAAGAAGGATTAATTCAATTTGCAGAACATAGAGGAGAATATGCTCAAGGACAAGTTAGAATTAAAGAAAAAGATTGGAAAAATATTAGTTTTGTAAAAAGAAATTTAAAAGGTGTGGAAGAATTGGTGTATTGGAATGACACTGCAAGAGCTAAAGACCCAATATTAAGCCAACTAGACTTTAAGAAAATTAAAACACCAGAAAAATTAGTAGATAAACTTGTTGAACTACAAAGTTCTAAACCTGGAGGTAAAGTAATAGGATTTAAAACAGCTAAACAAAGTACATATGTTTATGATGCAAAGCAAAGACAAACTACTAGAACTAAAATTGTTGATAATGCAGGATTACAACCAAAGTCTACAAGAACTTTTTATATGTCAGAAACAGAAATGGCGAGAATGTATATAAATGGTATTGCTAATTCTGATGCTCGAACAGCAGAAAAAGTTTCTGATAAAAAAGTAAGATTTGGAGATGTAGAATATGATGTTCAATTTACTCCTGAAATAGGGTTACAACCTTTTGAAGTATTTGTAGATATAAAAGATAATACTTACTTTCAGCATCGTGGTAATAAAATTATTGAATTAAAATACGATACTGAAGTTATTCCTAGAATAGAGCATAAATATCAATTAAATGGTGCAATGTTTAGAAATCCAATGGCTTCTCCAAAATCTTGGATTCCATTTGGCGTTCGTAGATATAAATCTAAAGAACAAGCTAATACACAAGAACTTGGTAGCGATACAGTTGCTAGACAATTAGATGGAGACTTTGATATAGATACTGGAATTAGTAGTGTTTTTCTTCCTAAGGATATGATGCAATCAATTGTTAAAAATCAAGGTAAGGTTGGAGATGCTGCAGATTTATTAATTAAGAGCCATAATCCGACTTCTACAGATGTTAATTTTCAAGATGCAAATTCTATGGTTGAATTTAGAAGAAAAGCTATAATAGGTAAAAAAATTCTTGGTACTTCTATGAAAACAAATGCTCATATTAAAGATTTCTTACATTATAAATCTAGTGGATTTACTATGCTAAAATCTGATGGAAAATTACAAGAAGGTTTTATATTAAAAACTCAAGATTTAGGAAAAAAAGGAATGAATAGATTTGTTACTTTAAGAAGCGAAAAAGAAATAAATCAAAGTTTACAAGATTTGTATAATTCTACTCAACACTTAGTTGATACTGGTAAAAATCCTTTTGATTTTGACAGATTTAATAATTCAAGAATACTTCAAATGGATTTATTATTTGGTAATAAACTCTATGGAACAAAAGGTATATTTCAAGTTATGTCTCACAATGAAAGAATAATGGAAAAAGTACCTGGTGCTGAATTAACACAATTTGAAAAAGAAGCAATAATGCGTTTAGTTGATATAAAAAATAAAGTTTTAACTGTTAAAGATAAAGTATATCAAGATAATGGTTCATCTAGGTCTTCTAATGTTACAGATATAGCAAGAGCGGCTGAAAGATACTTTCTTGATTTATCTGGTTATAATGATTTTAGATTAAGTAATGGTAAAAAAATTAGAGACCAATTTAATATAGGAGATTTTCATCATAACAAAAATCCTTTTACTATGAATAAAAAGTCTTTTAAACTTCAAGGAATAACAAAAAACACACAGTTTACTAACACAGATTTAGCTCTTGAAACTATTTACAAAGAAAGTAGAAAAGGAATGAACAAGCCAGATGGTAAAGTATATGCACAAGAACCTTTTGGGGATATAAATCTACAAATAACTAAAGACAATAATATTACCGATGCAATGAAATTGTACGTCCAGAGAGTAAAAACTATTGGAGAAAAAGAAACTTTTATGAATAATCAAATAAATAAAAGAAATGGACTTTATGAACTTAAAAAATATCATGAACCAGGCTCAGATGAAATGAATTCTCTTAAAAATGAGATTAAACTATTAAATGAAAGCGTAGAATATGCAGAAACCGATTGGTTTAAAACACAAAAAGAGACGATTATAAATGATATAAAAGATGGTAGTATTAAAGGTAAAGTTAGTGATTTAATGATTAAAGCAACAAGAGAAGGCAAAGAAATTGATATGAAAGATATCAATCAAAAAGCTGAAAAATGGTGGAAAGATACTAAAGAAATTTTAAGAATTAAAGCACACGACCCCGATTTAATGACTATTAACTATGCAAAACAATTAGCATATCGTACAATAGGAAATGCTTCTGCTAGAGAGTTAGGAATGATGCCTGAAGTAAAATTACAAACAGATGCAACAGTTGATAATATACGAAAAAATTATATAAAAGATTTAAGTAGAACTAGAGAAGGGGAAAGCGAGATATATGATAATGCTTTTGAAGTAAATAATGAATATGTAGATATATTGTATGAAGCAATAAAGCCTATAACAGGTGATACTCGTCAACATATGCACTACGCATTAATGAGACTTTTGACAAGCAAAATAGATAGAACAGCAATTGTTGAATATAAAGGACAATATTATCCCCATATTAAAAGTAGAGATGCAAATAGCTTTCAAGATTTCTTTTCAAGATTTATTAGTAAATATAATAATAGCGTAGAGGGAGATTTTTTAGAAAAACAAATAGCAGACCTTTATAATAAGTATTATTTTGAAACAAATGGTCTAGAAAATTCTTATCAAGATGCTAGATATGCTGATATTAGACCAGTAGAAAATATGAACCTTGGTGCTTTAAATCCTTTAGATTTTTATGGTAAAAATCATACAAATAGATTATTATATGAAGAATTAGGAAAAGATACTAGTGTTCTTGCTTACGATGCATTTGATAAAATGGATTCTTATGCAAAACTTCATTCTGCTTATGGTTTTGGAACTATTAGAAATATAATGAACAATGAAAGTAAAATTGATGTTCCAACATTTGCAATAACTGAAATGAGTAGATATGGAAGACATATGTCTGAAGATGGATTAGTAGGTGTTATAAAAGCTATAGACATGAACTCTGCTTTTAGTTTAAATAGAGTTGATAAAGGTAATCCAGTAAATCATTTTATTGGTACTGAAATAAATGCACCTGTTGGTAAAAGTAAATCTAAAGATTATAAACATCCAGATGCTGAAGATAAAATAAATGAAATATTTGAGAAATCATGTTTATCAAAATAATAAGGAAAAATAATGGCAAAAAGTATATGTAAACCAACTCTTAAAGAAAAAGACTCTTTAATTGAAAAAGCTAGACAATGGCAAAAAAATCCCTACGTTAAACAGATGACTAAACATGATAGATACTGGGAATGGAATACGTTTAGAAAAATGGTTGGTCAATCTATGGGTGGTAGTTGGGATTATAAATCTCTTCCAAATGCTAAACAACAAGTTGTTTTAGACTCTATTATAAAAGATAATGTAAAAGCTATTACTAGAAAACAAGGTAAAGATGCAAATTTTATAGAAAGATTATTTTATTTACCTCATGTTATGTTTAGAAACACTCCTCTTGCTAAAACTATGGAAGATATGCAAATAACTGGTGAAAGTTTTAAAGGTTCAAGCTCTTATTTAAATAGAGAAATGATTGGTGTAAATGACCTTTTATTTAAATCACAAGGTGAAACTGGTGCAAAAAATTATATAATGCAAAAAGTTACAGGTAAAAGTTCAAGTCAAAGAAAACTTCAAAAAATGTTTGATAAATATTATGAAGCAAAACAAAAAAAAGACATTAAAGTTGCTGATGAGCTTTATTATGGTACACGTGGAAAACCAGGTATAATACAATTTTTAAAATCTGATGAAGGTCGTGTATTTGCTGATTTTCAACAACTTGCTAGTGCTAACAAAGCAGATTGGGCTGAGTTAACTAGTAGAACAGCAATTAGAAAAATGGAAGAAACTGTTGCTGGTTATGGTAAAACTGTTGAAGCGGCTAGAATTTTTAGAGATAAAATACAACCTGGAGTACAAGATTTTATTATTGATGGTATAAGACTACTAGAAAAATCTTTAACAAAATCTCAATCTATATATGAAAAAGCTGGTTTTGCAAAAAGAGAAGAATATAATAAAATTATAAAAAACGCTAAAGATTTAAGAAAAAGATTAGAATCCGATGAGTTAAAAGAAAATGGATTTTTTCCTGTTTTAAGCTTAGATATATTACCTAGTTTAGCTGAAGTTACAAAAAAAATGAATTTAGCTAAAAATAGAACAGAGTTTTTAGAAAGTGCATCTGTTTTAGATAAATTAGATAGTATATTAGAAAATAATATTTACTTTCAAAAAATTCCATCAATAGATATAGATGGAACAGCTAAACGTGACCAAACAGCAGTAAATAATAATATTATTCCTATAATGGATTCATATATTAGAAGTGGAACTAGATTTGGTTTTGCTTCTGCAAATACTGCTCACTATATAGATGCTTTGCAAAAAATACATCAAATTAGTAAACATAAAGATAAAGGATATGAAGAACTTAATGCATCATTAGAAGGAATGAAAGATTATTTATCAGAACAATATTCAGTAGCTGTTGGTGCAAAACATGACCCAAATGCTATTAGTACAAAAATAACAAGAGCTATTACATCTTGGGAATTTACAAGTAAACTAGGTCTTAATTTTAGAAGTACTTTTAGAAATTCTACGCAAGCTGCTTTACATTGGGTTGTATTTGGTAAAAAAGGAATAAGTGAAACTTCTGAAATGATGAAAAACGAAGACATGGCAGCTCGTGTAAATCAAGGATTAAAAGATAACGGAATTAGATTTGCTGAATTAGAAGAAAACTTAGGTGGAAAATCAAGCATATATGATTATATAGATTTAAATGAATCAACTGGAGCTTTTTCTAAAAAAATAGATATTGGTATAGCAGCTAAAGTAACAGAAGGTTTAGCTAAACTAGCAGAACAAACAGGTAGACCTATGCAATGGGTTGAAAATAATGTTAATCGTAGATGGGCTTATGAACTAGGATTTACACAATCATGGAAAGCTGACCAAAACAGATTACCTTATTTAAGAGATAAATTTGAAAGAATTAATTCTAAAAAAATTGAGCAATGGAAAGAAACAGAAGAATCTACTAATGTCTTTGGAAAAAAAGATACTAAATATAATATCGAGTTTGAGAAATGGAGACAAAAAAGAACAGATAAATGGGCAAGAAGATTTGTACGACAAGCTCATTTTGATTATTCTGCTATAGCTAAATCTCCATATGCAAGAACTAAAACTGGTTCTATATTAGGTCAATTTCAACATTATGGTTTTAATTTTCTTGATTTTCAAATGCAAGTAGGAAAATCTGGTGGAAGAGATTTAATGTCTGGTCAAATTGATACTAACAGTACAAGAACAATGTTTAGATTATCAATGCTATATACTGTTGCAAATGCAATATTATCTCCATTAACTAATGCTGACTTTGGAAATATAGTACAGAACGATACTTGGGAACGTATTAGTAGTTATAATGATGCAATGTTTGGTGATGATAAAGAAAAAGAAAAAGCATTCTTTGGTAAAGGTCCAATTATAGGAACCTTTGCTGGTCCATTTGCTGGAGATGTAATGACAATAGGTAACACTCTTGGTTTTTGGAAGATGGATGAAAATAGTATGCTTGGTTATGTAGGAGCATTACAAGATGAAGCAGATTTAAGTGGTAACGAAATGTTCCAAGAACTAGCTAGAACTGTGAGTAGTTCAGCTTACAGATTATTTTATCAAACAATACCAGCGTTAGATGAAGGTCAAAATCTAGGAACTGCTATACAATATGATTTAGGCTTAAGAAGTACTCCAAGAGTTGAAGAAGCTAGAAATAGATTAAGACCTTTTGTTAAACCTTTTGGATTGACGCTTGAAAATCCTAATCAAAAAATAACACCAACAGCTCCAGGGTCCATAAATGCAGGAGCCCTGAAGTCTCTTGATAAGTTGCAAGGCTTATAAATAAAGCCATTCTTTGTTTCTTCCTTCATAACTAAACTCTTTATTATGTAGTTCTTTTAATTTTGGACATCCCATTGCATCTAAAGTGTCTTCTAACATCATAAGTTTGTTTATTTTTATTCTATTTTCTAATCTCTGTATGTAAACTTCATATCTTACTTTTGTTGTATTTAGTTTCTTTACATCTATTTTATCAAACACTTCGTTTTTACTCATTTTATTCCTCCGTTAATGCGTACATTCCAATGCAAATTGCGTCTGCATTTTTTAATGTAACTTTATGATTTTTACCTGCCCAATCTTGAGCAACTTTTTTAAAATATCTTTTTCGTTCTGAATAATCTTTTGGTATATCTCCTTGTTCTTTAATATCTTTTTGCCAAACTTTAGGTAATACATCTATTCTTTTTAGTTTTAGTGTAGCAATAATCCCTAACCAAATACCATAGTTTTCTCCAAATGTAAAAGCACCTCTTTCAAAAGGTCTAGCCCATACTCTTTCTATGTATACTGTAGGTTTTTTTCTTCCTATTGCATTTCTTATGATTTTCATCATATCTGTAGCTTCCCTGGAAGTAGGACAATTGGTAGTGAATTGGAGGTTCCCTTTCTCAAAGAAAGCAACTGCCCCACTCCATCCAGGGTCTATAGTAATAAACATACTATTCATTATTTATATTGACTCATTACTCTAATAGCTTCTGTTCTGTCAAAGTATATACTACACTTATCTCCGTTAAAGCCCATGTTATAACTTCCTAGTTTTCCATATCTAGCTTTCTGACAAATAATCTCTATTTCATATCTATCGTTTTCTCTATCATCTACCGCATAAGGATAGTACACAAAGAACGCAGCCTCAGCAGTTTGTTCAATAACACCACTTTCTGCAAAATCTGATAGTTTAGGTCTAGGGTCCATTCGTCTTTCAATTTCTCTATTAAGCTGCGATACTAATATAGCACTACATTTGATTTTTTTACAAATCCATTTATAATCTAACATAATATCTTCAATTTCAAACCTTCTATCTTTACTATTCTTATTGTCTGTACGAATAAGTTGGATATAGTCATCCAGTACTACATCAGGTTTCTCTTTACTTATCTCTTTCATAGCATCTGCAAGCGTTTTACAATCATCTAACATAATTAGATTCTTATATTTTTCACCTAGGTCTTCTTTCTTCATAGATATAATAGCTAGTTCTTTATCAATATTGTCGGCTTTTCTAATTTTCTCGTAACTAAACTCTTGAAACTCCATAACCAATATTTTTTTCATCATTTCAACATTAGTCATTTCACGATTAAACAACATAACTTTATGTCCTTGCTCTAGTAATCGTTTAACAATATTAATAACCATTGTGGTTTTACCATGTCCTGGTCTACCACCTACTACTGTAACTTCACCTCTTGTCATACCACCTGCTGCTTTATCGAGCTGTTCAATACCAAAAGGGATTAAGTTACTACCTTCCTTTAACGCTTTTACTGTACTATTTAATATGTCTTTAGTTTCTATTACTTTGCTTGGAGCAGAATCTTTTAACTCTTCAATTATCTTTTCGTGTTGATGTAATATCTCAATCACATTATCAGTATTTTGTAAACTTAGATTATATAATATCTGAGAACTAGTAACTGCTTTACGTTGTATAAACTTATACCAAATATTTTTAGCATAATGTTCTGAATTAGCAGTTGTAGGAACTCCATTGGATAACCCAGTTAAATAATACGTGTCTAATGTGTGGTCTTTTACATTATCTTTTATATCTCCGAATACTGTAACCAAATCTATTGCAACATCATTTTTGTACAGCCTATGAAATGATTTCCATATTTCCTGATGCTTACTTGTATAGAAAGCGTTTTCATCTTTAATAATTGTTTTAGCTATTTCAAAGATTGGATTACCTTCTAATATAATAGCACCCAATAATGCTATTTCAGCTTCTTCATTCTTAGGCATAGGTTCAAGTGAATTCATCTGTTTAAGTTTCTTATTGTCTGTAATAGGTTTCATGATACCTCCTTATCATTAAATAAAGACATTTGTCTCTTTATCGGTTTATAATTGGTTATTACTAACTCAATTTTCTTTTCTTTACTATGTAATTGACCAGTATACTTAATTGGTATTTCTGTTATATAGAACTTATCATACATATTTCGTACAGCAGCCTTGTTATCATACGATAGCATAAACTTTCCCCCGCTATCATCAATCTTGTGACACATATCACATAAATCTAAATGGTCATTCCATTTAAACGAATGTATATAATAATCATTACGTTCAGTTGCTGCTACATAAGGAGGGTCTAAATACCAGACATCTCCTTTTCTAGGTTCATACTTGTCAATTAGCTTTCTAAAATCCATATTCTCAATGAATGTGTCATTTAGCTTTTTTCTACTTGGTTCTAAATCATCTAGGATTTCATCATTCCACTTAGCAACGCTGCTTAATGGTAAGAAAGGTGTTTTGTTAAATGCTGTCTTTAATATAAAGAAGTACTTAGCTGCTCTCTTAACATCTGGAATAACTACTTTGTGTTCGGCGTGTATCTCTTTTCTATAAGTCTCGTGAAGTGTTCTTGATAACAATATGTTTTTAGCATAATGTTTAAATGTATCAAAGTCCTCCCCTATTGAAATATACAAATTTATTACATCATCATGCAAGTCATTTAGCACATTTATCTTAGCTTTATCTTTCCTGAAAAACATACTTCCTCCTCCAAAGAACACCTCAATATATCTGTCATGCTGAGGTAACATTGATACCAGCTGTTTACTTAATGTGAATTTACCCCCGTAGTATGGAAATACTGTAGGACAATTATTTTTCATTAATCTTTCCTAGCGTAGTCTTGATTTTGCTCCCTTACTGCTTCTTCATATTCAATCAGTTCACTAGCATCCATAACGCCTACTGGTAGTACACCATAGTTTTTACCATCTATTTTATCTTTTGAAGTCCAATGCAATGCTCCAGGTTCGTTACCTTCGTCATCTGAGCTTAGAAAAAAAGTTATATCATTACTAGTTGTAAATACTAAACCAGTAGTTGAATATTCTTCGTCATCCCAATTACACCATTTAACATCTACTATCTTTTTATTTAACAGTAAGTCTTGTGCTTGTTTATACCAACTGTTCTCTAAATCTAAATTTACTTTATGTCCGTTTTTATCCATCATTTTCTTTTTCTCCTTATAGATGATGTGAAATTGAAATACATAAATTCAAATCCCAATGCATCTAGTTTATCTATTAATCTTCCGATTCTTTCTTGTAATTCAAACGCTTTTTCTGCTTTACTCATGCTCGACTCCCGTCCATTATTTTATCATATTCATCTTTATTGCCCATACATTCTTCAGCAATTTTTTCTGTCCAATCAAAATGTTTCATAGCTTTTGTTTCTTCATTACAATTATCACACCAAAAACTACTGTCTTCTACAAAATCATTAAGTTTTTCTGTATTTATATTAACCCAACCACTTTGTGATACTTCTTCTGAACCGCAATAATGGCATACATACATATCGTCTAATGTTGGGTCGTATTTTTGTCCAACGTCATCTATTACTATTGTTGTCGATTCTATTTTTTTTAGTTTATCTCTAAATCTATTTAGAGTTAAATCTATATTTACTACTTTACTACCATTGCTACTACAGATATAATATATATCTTGTGTTATTCTAGGTATTGCACCTTTATCTAGTAATTTACTTACTGTGCTCATATTTCCTCCTATGTTCTTCATTTCTATTTCTTGTATCGTCAATTTTTCTAAATTTTTCAATCCAAGTTAATTCTCGATGTGTTCTGAAAGTTATTCCAGTAAACCACCACCAAGCTCTACCAAGTTCTTTAGCAGATATTTCTTCTCTTTTTCTACCTTCTTCGCTAAAAGGCTCAATGAATCTATAATTAGGATTTCTTTCCCAAATATCTCCATCAGCCTTGTAATGCGTTGGGTGTGCTTCTTTCATTATTTTTCCCTTCTATATGTCCAGCTTTTATTAATATTTCTGCACATCTACCAAAGCTACCTTGTAGTGTCCACGCCATACCAGTATCTACTAATAACTGCCACGCCTGTAAGTATTCTTTCTCATCACGAGGAGGCATAGCCCCCTCACAAATCATTACTGCATCTACTTTATCCATTAAGCCCTCGCCATTTTCGTAATCTTAGGATAGATTTGACTCTCCATAATATGTA
>Ga0209337_1000175_pt1 | contig 51976 bp, 57 predicted proteins | sample LinPmetageLP53_FD_184044 | JGI IMG/M metagenome (GOLD analysis project Ga0209337, IMG submission 184044) | Marine viral communities from the Pacific Ocean - LP-53 (SPAdes) (version 2) | ecosystem: Environmental > Aquatic > Marine > Oceanic | place: Pacific Ocean | collected 2010-02-08
TAAGCTAGTACTACCACATAAATTTGTACCAGTCAAGCTACCGTTTAAGGTAACATCGTCATTGAATGTAATCTCACTACCGCCAGTAAGAGAGTTAAATGCATCAGCACAAATAGTACCACTAGCACTTATGTTACCAGATACTGTTAAAGCTTCTGTCGGTACACTAGTCCCTATACCAACACTACCGCCAGATAAAATACGCATCCGCTCTGCACCAGATGTATAAAAATATAATGTATCATCATCAGATGTCTTCTCAGTACTAACATATGAATCTTGATCAACATCAATCACTCCTCCTAAGCCCTGCCAGTTACTATTTTGATAACCTTCAAAAGAATTAGTAGTTGTATTAAGACGTAGTAAGCCATCTTGAGCAGTTGGTCTCTGCACTGTTGTACCAACTGGTACTTTAACTGCACCAGTACCGGTAAAGTAACCACTAACAGCGCACATAGATGTGGAACTTAAAACTGGAGATAAAAGACTAGATGTAATTGTAACAGCGCTAGGTAACCCAACTGTAACAGTTTGATTAGATGCACTTGTCTCTATCTCATTTGATGTACCAGCAACCGTAAGGCTTTGATTTAAAAGAGATACTGTACCAGTACCAGAATCTCCTGCTGTACTTACTGTTGTAGAAATTGTATTGTTAGATATATTAGAAACACGTCCATCTTCTAATATAGTAAACGTAGGTATGACTGTAGATGAACCATAATCTCCTGCTGTGACTCCTGTAGCTGATAAACCTAAACCAGTTATATCTAACCCTTCAGCAGCTGTAGTACTGGAAGATGTAAGAGAAGGTACTGTAGTGTTAAGCGCTAAGGACTCAAGATAGTTTCCTGTAGTGTCTGTACCAAGTGCAACGCTATTAGATTGTATAGTAGCCGTAAGAGTTTTTGTACCGCTTAAATCATCTATAGCAACCGAACCACCTAAGTCTCCTGCTAAAGCAATTGTTGCAGTTGTTGTAAGAGCATCACCAGCTCCACTAAGAGCAGCTGCACTCAAGCTTGTAGTAAACTTACCAACTGGAGATGTAACACATGTTGTTGCATCAGCGTGTGGCGTACATACTGAAGTACTACCACATACTGTCGCACCACATACCAATGTAGTACCATGTATTGTTGGGGTACATACTTTAGTTGTACCACATACCAAAGGAGATAATAAACTTGTAGTACCACATACCGTTGGTGTACATAAACTAGACTCTGCGCTTAATCCACCATACAAAGTTGTAGATGTTGTATTTGAATTACCTATTACTGTTGTATTGCTGGCTGCAACAGCGGTTTCATTACCAATAGCTATTGTATTACATAAATTGTTGCTTGTTGGTCCAGCTTTATAACCTAAAGAGGTATTACAATACCCAATTGTATTTACACATAACCCTCTATAACCAAGAGAAGTGTTTTTTGCTCCAGAAAGATTACCAGCAAGAGATTGAAACCCAATTGCTATATTAGTAGTACCTATATTATTTGAACATAGTGCGTGAGAACCTATAGCAATATTATCATTGCCTGTAGTGTTGTCTTTTAATGTTTCAACCCCAATAGCAACAACATGAGTACCTGTAGTATTACCCCGTAATACATCAGTACCTATAGCGATATTACAACTACCAGTTGTATTAGATTCTAAAGCCCCTTTACCAACAGCTGTGTTACATGAACCTGTAGTACTACAGCTCATGGCTTCCTGACCTAATATTACATTCGACGACCCAGTTGTATTTGCATTAGCAGCCCCAGAGCCTAATATTGTATTATTGCAACCAGTTGTATTATTAGATAGAGTGTTACTACCTAACGAAATATTCTTTATATTATCCCGATCTAAATAACTAGCTCCACTAACAACAGGAGTAACCATACAAGTAGAAGCACATACTATAGTAGAACATACACATGTAGTAGCATTTACTATAGGAGCAGCAACACAAGTAGTTGTTTGTAGGAACGGTGTACATACTTTAGTTGCAGCGCATACATTAGTACCTGATAGCAAAGGAGCTACAGCACAACTACTACCATTTAATATTGGTGTATCAACGCTTGTGGTACCACATACTAAAGGAGACAATACTGATGTACTACCACATACATTCGTACCTCTTACTAAGGTAGTACCACATAAGTTAGTTCCAGTTAAACTACCGTTTAAGGTAACATCGTCATTGAATGTAATCTCACTACCACCTGTAAGAGAATTAAATGCATCAGCACAAACAGTACCGCTCGCACTTATGTTACCATATACTGTTAAAGCTTCTGTAGGTACACTAGTTCCTATACCAACACTACCACCGGTATGGATACTTGTAGATGATAATAATGGAGTTGTTACACAAGTACTACCGTTCACTATAGGAGATGTTACTGTTTGACCACAAACATTAGTACCAGACAATAATGGAGACAATACACTTGTAGTTCCACATACTGTAACACCAGTTAAACTACCACTTAAAGTAACAGGGTCATTAAATGATATGGCTGATCCTCCTGTAACAGAATTAAAGGCATCTGCACACACGGTACCGGATGCACTTATATTACCTGATACTGTGAGGGCTTCATTTGGTACACTAGTACCTATACCAACGCTACCGTTACTACACACAGTGAAACCATTGTCACTGGTAGTAGTTATAGATGTAGTTGATAAGGCAGGCGTACTTAAACTAGTTGAAAATGTACCTGCACCTGCAGATAAACTACCGTTCGCTGAAGTTCCCCCAACAACGAGACCCTTTTTTACAATGAAATCTTTATTAACCATATCAAATTCACTTTCCTTTGATATAATTATTTATGACTTTTACAGCTTAATAACCGGATAGATCTCCATACTCTAGTATTTCCCATGCATGGCTTTCTGTAAGTAAACTGAACATAAAATCATCAGTCATAGGTTTCGGATAATCTAGATCATAAACTTGTACACAACCATCAGCTGTATATTCACAATCTCCTATACCAACTCCTATAAAGTTCCTAATTACGCGATTTGAAGTTGGATAGGTTATAATTAAATTATTACCGTTTTTTAGATATCCTTTAAAAATAGCTACATCTTTATTAGACATTTTTGATAAACAAGTAACAATTAGATTCTGAGGAAATACATCAACAGGTTCATTACTCTGATATTTAGCTATATTTTCATACCAAAATTCTTCTGGAGTCTCTGCACTCATAAACGCATCTCAATCTCTTTACGATGTCCAACTACAACATCTGGATGTACATGAACATTAATACCTATTTTGTTCAGCTTAAGACACAAAGTAACATCTTCCATAGAAAAATCTTTACAGTCTTTAATTTGTAAGTATGTAGGTTCAAACCAAGGATACTCTAATTGTTCGAAGACTCCTTTTTTTACTAATAAGAAACCAAAACCTACATACTCTACCTTAAAGGGTAGTAGTCTATGTTTAATATCATCTTTATGTAAGAATTCGAATGTACCTTCATTTTTAAAATATTGTTCATCCCAAACCTCTACAGTAGCAAAATGAGTATTATCTGCCATAAGATATAAACCTGATATTACTTGTTTATCTTCTTTGTATAACTTATCAAAATCAGCAGGAGTAAATACAATATCATTATCTAACCATAAAATATAATCATATTTAACACCATCTAGTACTTTTTGGTTCTTTCCTTTCTCTGGGGTACCTAACAAACACTTATTACGTACCTCATATATATTACGAGAGTATGTATTACAAAACCTAACACTAAATCCTTTACTAGTCAAATGTCTAATTAGGTAAGTCAATGAGGTTATAAACCTACCGGAATAATTATTTCCAGGGCTACATATAATTATAGTTTTATTCATACTACCTGTACAAAATTAAAGTTACCTTCATGTAAATCTATTTTTTTATCTATTGTTAGCTCTATGTTTTGTTCTTTTATTCGATTACATATATCTATATCAATAAATTGTTGTTCTCTTTCTGTTGTACTTACATGTGGTTTAAACCATGGGTATGTAAGTTTTTCAAATACTCCTTTACGAACAAAAACCATATCAAATTCTAAATAATCTGCAATGATATGATCATCAGACTCTGATAGAGATTTATATCTACCATCAAACCTACCTGCTAAAAATTTATAGTCTTTAAATTTATTATATAACTTAACAAATTGAGTAGGTGTAAATGAAATCTTATTACTTAGAAAGACCATTAAGTCATATTTTATTCTCTTTTGAAATGGTACTTGTTTAGGTCCCGCTAATACGTTTCCCCCTAAGCACATTTGCTTTGCGTAAAAAGCATTACAACTAGAATGATGAGAGACATGATATTGTATACCAGTTTGATTTAGGTATGTAGATAAATTAACCCACGACCTCAAAAACTCTCCACTATATTCTGAATCAAATAGGTTAAAAACGATAGTCATCCCGTAATGTTATTTAGAGGAATAATTTAAGAAACCACTAGGGGGTTTTAAATTTACTATCTTTATCAATAGCAAAATTAGCTCTACTAAACTCTAACCGATCAACGAACTTAACCGCATTACCAGTAGCGTCAATAGCCACATAACCTTCAGGTTCAGTAACTACTAAGTCACCATTAGGTTCAAACAAATAATGTTTCATATTAACCCCTTGCATCATGTTATTATATTTTTGTATGAATATATCTTTAGCTTGTTTAATTGCTTTTTGGAATTCGAATACATTTAATATATCTTCTTTAGCAGTTTCTATTAAAGATAATAATGTTACTTTTGCTTTAGTAGCTCGTTGTATACCAGCATCACTCTTCAGGGTACTTATTTGTTTATCAACTCTACCAGTAAACCACTCTACAAAGTTCTGAAATGATACAGCGCTATCTCCTAAAAACTCTCCTCCTCTTATTTCAGTATTAATATAAGTGTTGATACTAGATAACATTTTTTCTGTTACCCTATCAAAGTCAATATTACCAATAGACTGTATAGCATTATTAATAGAGACATTAACTAATTTAGTTTCTTCTCCTGTTAATGTTACATGACCAGCATCACTTTCAAAGTAAGCATCTTTAACGTAAACATCTGGGCCAGGATTAATATCAGTAACATCTACTCCAAACTTCTTAGTAGTAAATCTAGGTAAACCTTCTTCATCTAAATTAACATCATACTCAGTATGAAACACAACACCAATTTTAGCTTTTGATATCTTTTGACCTTCTTCGCTATTAGTTGGTACAGCATATACAATTGTGTTAGGTTTAAATATAACATGCTCTTCTCCATCAATTGTATTAAATTCTTTTATCTGTTCATCGAATAAAAAGTCTCCTTGATAGGTAGAAGTAAAGTTTACATCCTTAAAATGAATAAATGTTTGAACTAATTTATCCACTAAACCAGGAGCTTGAGAATGGTTTTGTTTAATGTCATTAATAGAGTAATTCATCTTAGGGGTCTTAGCAAACACAGACTTACTACCTACGAAAAAATTACCATTAGGGTCAACTCCAATTACTACTGCAGGGGCACCATCATACTTAACTGTAGTATTAACTGCTTTGGTAGTGTTACTGTCAAGAACTTCTGTTAATGCTTGAAGGTATTTGATCGCTCTAGTGGCTCCGTCTTTACCATTAGTAAGAATGAGTTCTTCTAAATGAGTCAAATGTTTATTTGGCCCAGCAGCTTCATATAGCGGAAAATAATCTTTAAATTCTAACATTGTTTTTGTCTGTAAACGTTTACTTTAATACCTTGAGCACTAGTTAACCAAGAGTCACAAAACCCTTCATCAATAATATACTTTACTATTTTATTAGGTACATTCTCTCCTAAAATTTCATTCTCATCGTCAAAGATACTAATTTTATAGGGTTGTATTTTGACCCTGTAACCCATAATTGTTGTATCATATAATCCGATTGTGTTCATGTTATCTATCAATTTCCAATAGTAAATCGAGTACCATCTGGGCTATGGGAAAAATTATACCAACCCGACTTTAACATTAAATTAACTGAACCTTCAAAACCAAGTTGTTTAATATTTGCATATCTAGTCAAAAATTTATCATGATTACGCTGCGTTTCTCCACCAAAATTAATAGATACAATTAAATCATCCTCATGATTTGAAATATAATCATACATAATTAAACCACCTAATATTCTATTAAGATTAGATTTAGGGTTATTTTCATACGGTCTCATATTTTCAGGATTTATCTCAGTATCAGTTAGTCCCTCTTTAATAATTAAATTATAAATCCATTTTGCCTCAGTGTCATTTATAGAAGTATATTTTTTAAATAAAGGTAATACTGCTCGTTCTCTTGCTTTTGCATCCTCCCACACATTTAACTGTTTAGGGTTATAATCAACATCAAGTTTATTAGCTACAGGAACTAACATCCATTCCCATATTTTACGAGCAACCCCTTTTGCACCTTTGACTCTACTAGCATCTCCAATTATTTTATCTTGAGTACCTACTTCTAACGCTAGACCAGTTCCACCTTTATCAGTATAAATTACATCTACATCTCCTTTTTCCCCTTTAACTCCGTTACCAATAATACCTAGTATAAACTCTCCATCCCCTACTGCAGTTCCGGATATTTTAGTACTAATTTGAAATACTTCATTAAAGAATTCAATCTGATTGGATTTAACAAACTTACTAAGTATAGGATAGAATTCTTTGAGCATATTAAACTCACCAGTGGTACCAGTAAAACGAGAACCTAAATCATAATTTTTAAATCTATTATCTACATGATTTTTAAAAGCTTTCCAATCAACATTATAAGTATCATTATTAATTACACTTGCAAACAAAGCGTGATAATCTTTTGTATCAAAACCAGACTCGTTAACTAACTGTGATATTAATGTATCAGCTCCTTGATTAAATTTATTAATATAACTTGATATAGCTTGCTTACCTGACGTATCTGTTTGACCTAGCGGTTCTACTTTTCCATCAGGGTCGCGCGCAATAATATCTACGTCTCCGGCGGTGTTATCTTCAAAAAATTGTTTAAATGTTTTCATATTCCGATCGGGTACCTTTCTGGATTTTTATCATGTTGGTGTTTTGGATCTTTTTTTGTATTTAAAGCCTTTAACATTGTACGCTCCCATTCTTCCAACCCATTTTTCTCTTCCAAGTCATCTTTAGAGAACATAAGATCATATGACTTAATAATCAAGTCATTTAATTTAGCTATAGTCTCATCATTACGTAAAGTTTTAAAGGCTAAGTTCTCTACTGAAAACTCTCCTTTACTTGCAAGTCCATCTTTCCGCATCTTCATAAGTTTGTCTTTTAACTTTTTAGCGCGACTATTAACGAGACTAAATTCCTTCTCGTCACTAATATTATCTAATAAATCTTCTAAAAGCTCAAGCTCTTTTTTAAAGGATATTGCTTTCTTTTGTACATCTTGATGATCTATTTCCGGAGTAGAATGTTTAGGTTTCTTAATCCATTTGTTATCAGATAAACTAAATAGACCAGAAGCAACATGAGGTTCATGAATGTCTTGAAAATATAATTCAACTTCATGATTATTAAATTGTATGTCGTGTCTCAAGTTCCATATAAATCTTTTTCCATCTAATGCTCTTTTTACAATAGCCTCATCTTCGTTTATGTCAGCAAAGTCTAATAAGATATGAACATCTAAATCTGAATGATCAGAATAATTATAATTAGCTAATGAACCTGTTAATTGTATATCTTCTAGCATCTCTGCAGAGACATGATCGTCGTTCTTAACAAAATCATCTACAATTTTTAAAATTGGTTTTAATATATCATCTCTGAATACAAAGTCATCCCAAAAATTAGGATGCAGAGTATCATTATAATAATTTGCAGCTTCGAAGTATTTTTTAAAGGTCTTAGACATTATTAATTAGTTAGTTGATATATAAACTTTAACTGGATCGGTACTATCAGGTTGACCTTCTTCATTTAAGTCATTTGATATATATTCATGAACTGATTTTATATAATTAGCAGCTTTAGTAACTTTAGCTTTCATCCAGTCGTGTTGTGGGTAATCTTCTGTGAACATCTCATTTAATTCTTGAGCCATCTCTATCACCTGAGTTAATTCTACGCTAGAAGTAATTGGTTGCTCTTCAGATACTTTGTTACTAGAAAATTCAGTTATATACTCATCTAATTTCTGAGTTGTTTGCATATTGTAATTATTTATGCAAAATTAAAGAGATAACCGTTGTCCAATTTGAAGTTTATCAGGATTAGAGAGTTTATTTACTTTAATAATATCATTAATCGATTTTCCTGACTGTTTGGCTATCTTACTTAAGGTGTCTCCAGGTTTAACTGTATAGAAATCTGTCTTTACAGGTTGACTTGCTGTGTAACCTCCACCATACGAGCCAAATAATGCTGCATTACGTTCCATCCTACCAGCAACACCTGTTCCTTCTTCTTTAGATGTTCTATAACCAGCATGATTTAAATACTCTTTAGCAGCTGATTTAAAATCTCCGTTATTGATATGACCTATAGTGTCTTTACTACCAGATAGATCTCCTCTAAAGAAACCATCAACAATAGCATTGCGTACATATTGTGGTAAGGAATTAAAACTAGGAATCTTGTTTTGAGCAGCTGCTATTTTAGCTTTTACATCAATATTAAATAATTGTTGCATTTGTCTTTCAGAAAGAGGTTTTTTACCAGACACAACGCTACTGTAATCCCTACCAGTGACAGTCTTTAACGCTCTGTCATTACGTAGAACAAGATGGCCTACTCCAACGGTTAAGTAACCTTTGTGGTCTTTGTACGCATATCCCGGGCGACCGTCTTTACCTTTACCTTCACTCGGAGCAATATACTCATAATAAGATTGGTCCTGTTTAATAGACTGAGTTATTGGAGTAGGCATTTTGGCTTGTACTTGCCCGGCTCCACCGAGAGTAGCACCTATAATACCTAATGCAGCTAACGCATTCGTAAATGGTCCTTCTTGTAAGATTATCTCATTTGCCTCTGATAACTGATCAAATGTCATTTTAATTATTTATACATCGCAGAAGAAACTTTAGTGTAAATCTCTTCATAGTCACATTCCCCGTAAAAATAATTATCTAATTGTTCTAATAATCTTACTTTAGCTATTTCTATATCAACCTCATACCATTCATTTTTAATTTGTTTAGCAAATCTTTGCATTTGGTATTTTATATTCTGTTCGGCCTTAAGGTATTCTGGATGTTTAATAGAGTAAATTATCTCATAATCTCTAAAAGGAGAACCCGTCTGATACGTTTGCAGACGGGTTTTTAAATTACGAGTAGTTCCTATTTTTATCCAACCTGGCCAAGAGTTATTTGTAATGATATACAGAAAGCCTGGGGACATATAAATATTTATACCGGGGTATTAATTAATCAGCGCTTTTCCAGACCTTATCCACAGCATCAAATTCCCGAGTCTGTTCTCCGGAAACTGGGTCAGTTGAAAGGGCAACATGAATCTCTTTCTTATGTGTTGCTTTATTAACAAACGACCAACCAGTACCAATAATACTTGAAGAAGCTCCTAGTATCATAGCAAAAGAATCTGTTGTTAAGGAACCTTTAGCTATCATAACTCCGCCTGCTATAGTAGCAACGTGTCGTAATAACCCGCCGATCTCCTTTTTGTAACTAGTAATAAAATCTATAACTTTCCTCATATATAAGTATTTATGTAAATAGTATTAAATAATTATATGAACGACATCGGAAATCAAGCAGGAGATGTACAAAAAACAATTGAGTACTTCGTTAGCCATTTGTTTGGGGAATATGGTTGGCTGTTTGTAATGGCGTTTGTAGTCGTATTATTTCAGTCTAGTATTAAAAAGTTGGTTGCTTCCGTATTTGTGTTCACTGGTAATGATTATAAAACAGATGATGTTGTTTATATAGATGGTAAACCTGGAAGAATTATTCGAGTCGGTTACACTAAAACTGTATTCTTTATCTACGATGTTCACGAAGGCAAAATAGTAGGTGGAAGTAAATTAGTTATACAAAATGATAACCTAGGCAAGCTTAAGATAGAAAAACCTCTACCTCAGCTTGACCTAACTAGGTTTAATGGTTCCAAAGGAACTAAAAATTAAAGTCTGAAAAATCAGTTTCAGATGTATCGTGTTTAAATGAACCGACCTTATAAGTTTCTATCTGAGTCTCTTGAGGGGCAACTTGAACGTGCTTACTCTCTGTCCAATTTTTAATCCATTGAATAGGGTTCGGCGTATCTTCAAATACATTTTTAACTCCTACAGCTTTAGTTCTACGATTACATAAATGTTTCATATACTGGATTAAAATTTCATCATTCAACCCAAGCATTGAACCATCTTTGAAAAGATATCTAGCCCACTCCATTTCTTCTTTAGCAGCATCTTCAAACATTTTATGAACTAATGGTTCACACTCTTTTACAATATGTTGAAAACCTTCGTCTTCATTATTTTTTAGATACTTAAGAATATTCTGAGTAGAAGCTAAATGTAAATTTTCATCTCGATTAATAAGAGAAATAATTTTTGCATTACCTTCCATTGTTTTGTTTTGTGCAAAGCAATATGAGCATGCGAATGAAACATAAAACCGTATCCCTTCGAGTATATTAATACTAACTAAAGTTAAGTATAATCTTTTCTTTTTATCATCTACAGATTGATTAGGTATATCTGCAATCAAGTCATCATAATATTTTGTTACAGATGTAGTCCTCTTAATAATTTCTGGGTCAGAGAGAATACTGTCAAATATTTCTGATGGGTTAGGGTATACATTTTTAATAATATATGTATAAGAATAGCTATGTAACGTTTCAAAAAACTCCCACGTCTTAGCAAATGCTTCAAACTCTGGATTACTACAATCTTCAAGCAAATGACTAATGCCTCTACTCTGTACTGAATCTAATAATATCTGATAACCTAAATTTTTTGTAAAGATAAATTTCTGATGATCAGTTAATTGTTCGTAATCGTTTTTCTCTTTACCAGACAAATCTACTTCTTCAGGTCGCCAGAAGAAGCTTAGCTGCTGAAGGAAAAGATCATAAATTTTCTTATAGCGATGTTTATCATATCTCTGTAAGTTTAGACCTTCTCCAAAAAACAACGGTTGCTTTGTGGTATCAACATTATTTGTATTAATGATGCTCTTCATCAGCCTTTATTATAACTTACATGCTCCTCCAGGGCAATCACTTTCTTCAGGAATAACATCTGTCTTACCGTCATCTGTATTCGCATAGTATAATGTCTTTAATCCAACTTTATATGAATTAAGTATATCCTTAGCAACTACTGATATAGGTAAATTATTTTCTTCGTACTTACTAAAATTATAATAATGGTTTGCAGAAATCGCTTGATCAAAATACTTCTGCAGTACTCCGCAAATATTTGTATATCCTACATTGTCTTCCATTTCATAAGCTAATGTATATTTGTTTTTTAATCTCTGTATTTCAGGGACGACTTGAGGTATAAGACCTTGTTTAGATTTCTTTACAGTAACTAAACTCCTAGGAGGCTCTATTCCGTTAGTAGAATTTGTAACAAGAGAAGAACTCTCACAAGGCATTAATGCTGTAAGGGTACTATTTCTCAATCCATACTCTTTAATATCTTTACGAAGCTGAGCCCAATCATAAGTTAATTTGCGTTTAACTAACTTATCTACTTCTTTGCAATATGTATCAATAGGTAGAATACCTTTACTATATTTCGTACGATCAAACCACTCACACTTACCTCTTTCTTGAGCTAGCTTGTTCGAAGCTTTAAGTAAGTAATACTGTATTGCTTCTGCTAATTCATCTACTACAATTAGCGCTTCTTTATCTTCATAAGATACTCCATTCTTAGCTAAGTAGTATGCAAAGTTAGTAATACCAACTCCAATGCTTCTTCTCTTTTTCATATTAAGAGCAGCGCTAACAGGATACAATTGATTCTCAATTACATAATCTAAAGCTGTTACAACATTCTCACATAACTTTTCTAATTGGTCTAGCTTAGTTATTGCTCCAACATTAATAGCAGACAAAACACACAAAGCAATCTCTCCAGTCTCTTGATCATCTATATGAGTAATAGGGGTTGTAGGTAAAGTAATTTCCTGACATAGGTTCGACATACTTACGCTATCTAAAAATGAACTATGATCGTTTACATGATCTATATTCATAACATATATACGACCTGTCTCAATTCGCTCTTGACAAAATTGCATAAACAACTTACGAGCTGGTATTTTCATTTTAGATGACTTTCTAGATGATTCATATTGCTCGTATAATTCTTCGAACAACTTTGTATCACTTATAAAAGCATCATACAAATCTGGTACCTCATGAGGGCTAAATAACGTAATAGATTTATCTTCAACAAACCGCCTATAAAACAATTTGTTAAACTGAATTGAATAATCCATTTTACGAACTCGGTTATCATCAGTACCTCTATTATTTTTAAGTACTAATATTTCTTGTATCTCCCTATGCCAAAAAGGAAAATGGGTTGTTGAGGAACCACCTCGTACTCCATTTTGAGTACAACATTTAGTTGTAGATTCAAACATTTTAAGAAACGGTACTACTCCAGTATGTACTACTTCCCCATTTCTTATCTTAGAACCTACAGCACGAACCCTTCCCATATTTAAACCAATACCAGCTCTATTAGCTGTATAATAGCCTACAGCAGTATTAGAGTGAAATATAGAAGGTAAAGAATCACCTACATCTATTAATGTGCATGAACTGTACTGACGTGATGGTGTCCGAACTCCGCACATAACAGGTGTAGGTAAAGAGGTTTTAAATGTACTAATGTCATTGTAAAAAGCTTTGATCTTACGTAGACGTACATCTTTAGGCTGATCACTGAATAGAACCATTGAGATAAGCATATACATATATTGTGGCGTCTCATACACCTTATTGGTATGCCTATCTTTTAAGAGGTATTTGTCTACTAATTGCTGAAGCCCAGCATAAACAAAAAGATAGTCTCTATTATGCTTAATATAGTTGTCTAATTGTTCTAGCTCCTCTACAGAATATAGATCTAAAAGTTCAGGATCATAAACCTTATTTTTGATATTGTTTTTAATTACCTCAATCAAAGGAGGCATATTATCTGATACACCGAATATTTGTTTACGTAAATAGTAGTTTAATAAATTTGCTGCTACAGTTTGATAGTTTGGGTTATCTTCTGATATAAGATCCGCTGTTGACTGAATTATAAGTTGATGTATTCTATCTGATTTAATCCCATCAAATAATTGAAGCTTAGCATTTATTTCTATATCACTGACACTGACCCCTTTAATATCTTTCGTAGCCCAAAACAAGACCTCATGTATCTTATTTGCATCGAATTCTTCGGTTCTTCCATCACGTTTAACAACATTCATTCGTAACTATTATTTTAATGATTTAATCATGAATAGCAAGTTTATCGTTTTACGGTTGCTTGCCCGAAGTAAAACCCAACAATCGCGGTTAGAGCTTGTCTAATCTCAGGTACTAATAAGTATCCTTCTATCTCTACAAACACTGGCTCTGTAGTAGTACCGAGCAAGCCCCAAAGAATCTTTTTAGTTACCATCTCTTCTACAACGATAGGATGATTCATTAATGTAGTAACAAATGGAGCTAGAATAACTCCGAATAATACACTTACAACTATTAACCTTCTAACCCACTTACCAGCTTCTATTGGTACTCTTTCTACAGCATTATTAGCTGATTCTTCTGAGAACTGTTTGTCTTTTAGTATCATCTCAAAACGCTTTTGTTCGTTTTCAGCGCGCTTTGCGACAAGTTTAAAAAAGAAGCCTACTATAGACCCGCCAGCCATTGTTAATATTTCTGCAGGTATCATATAATTATTTAATAAAAAAAAGACACCCTGAGGTGTCTCTATCTAGAGTATATCTCTGGATGTACTATTTCATACATTTAACCAACTCTTGATGGGCGCGCGCGGCTCCAATCTTCTCTATTAATTTTTTAGCCTCAGCTACAACATCAGGATGCTCTCCAATACCTGCGGCATTGTTTAAATAATTGTTTAAGTTTGCTCCTGCTGCTTTTTCTTCAGCAACATAAATAGCATATAATGCCTCTAATATATCTGTGTTTGTATTACTCATTAGTCTAAAAATCCTTTCCTCTTATCATACACTAATCGATCATAAGCTTTTGCTTTAGCAGTCTTATTTTTATCAGTGTATACCTTTTCAATATCCTCTTCATATTTGATATGACGCATGCCTTCTTTATGAGCGTCACGAGAATTATTGCTAGTGGAGAGATGTTCGAACTCTCTCTTTTCGTTTGTGTATATATCCTTTACTAAGAATTTATATGCGGTCATTACGTGAATATTAATTTATTGTCCTTTACTTTGCAAGTAATTTGTTCTGGCTTCTCTTTTTTCTTTATTATTATTGTAGCGATTTCTGTTTCAATATGTTTCTCAAAAAAACGTTTTAAGAAACGAGCACCATATTTGCGGCTATATCCTTGCTCAGCAATATGAATACGGGCAGGCTCACTCAATACAAAATCTATTTTATTACTTTCTGTTAATTTTGCAACAAATTTTTTAGTTTCGATATCAACTAAGTTATAAATGTCTTCTTTAGTTAAATGTTCAAATCTAATAATTTCATCTAACCTATTTAAAAACTCAGGTTTAAAGAATTTTTGTAACGAATTTTCTAAATCTAAAGAGCTAATTGCTGTACCACCGAAACCTATAGAATTTTTATCAAATAAATCTGAACCTATATTACTAGTAAATGCAATAATACAATTTTTTAAATTAATCTTACGACCAACACTATCAGTAAGCTCTCCTTTATCTAATACTTGTAGAAAAATATTAACTACGTCAGGGTGAGCTTTCTCTATTTCATCTAATAATATTAAACAATATGGATTAGTTTTTACAAAATCACATAATATAGATCTATCTCCATATCCAACATAACCAGGAGGAGAGCCAATAAGTTTACTTACAGAATGTTGTTCCATAAACTCTGACATATCTATTTTAAGATAGTTTTGTTTGTTGTAGAAAAAGTGATCTGATATTAGTTCACATAAATATGTTTTACCAACACCAGTAGGACCTATAAACAGAAAAGAACCTAAAGGTCGCCCCGGGTCTTGTAATCCAGTTTTAACTCTCTTAAAATGATAAAGTATAGAATCTATAGCTCTGTGCTGAGATACATAATTATCTTTTATAGACTTTTCAACTTTATTTAAATCTGGTAGATGGCTACCATTAATATCTGTTACAGGTATACCTGTCTTAGTACTTAAAATTTTCCTAACAATATCTTCTGTAATTATTTTATCAAACTCTTCTTGCTTACTAGCTGCAAGATCTCTTTTTAATCTATTAGACAGAGACAGTTCTCTCTTTTTAAGTTTTAATCCTTCCTCAAATTTAAAATTTTCTACACAAGTAGCTTTTTGTTTTTGTACATCATCTATTTTTTGTTGTAATTTAATTAATTGCTCAGATGTATTACCAGTTTGATTCTTAATAAATGAACCACATTCATCTAATAAATCTAAAGCACTAGATGGTTGACTTTTATCGGTTATAAATCTAGAGGATAAATTTACTATATCGCCTACTATATTTTTTTGATATTTTACATCATGAAATTTTTCATAAAAAGGTATCATTTTATTTAAAATACCTTTTGTCTCTTTTAAGCTGGTTTGCTTTACTACTATGTTTTCAAAATTAGAACTAATAGTAGTAATGTCATCAATATACTTTTTATAGTCATCTGAGGTACAAGTACCTATAAAATTAATATCATCACTATTAAATAATTCACTAAAGTATTCTTCAATATTAGATGTTCCATCTATACGAGTTATTAAAGCAATGTCGTTAATAAACAAAATTACATCATTATGTTTTTTAAGATAGTCTTGAAGTATATCAATTCGAGCTTCAAAATCTCCTCTAAATTTTGTTCCACTAATCAACGTTTTAAGTTTAAGCTCTAAAATTCTTTTATTTTGTAAATGTAATGGTGTGAGCTTCTTTGTAATACGTCTCGCTAATTCATAGACAACAGATCGTTTACCTACTCCAGGTTCACCTGTTATAATAATATTTGTGTTATGTTTCTTTCCAAGTACTAAATATATTTTTTCGAATTCTGCATCTCTAGAAAATGTACTTTGTAGTTCATTCGTAGCTGCTTGATGAGTTAAATCTATAAAATAAGATTCTAAGCTTTCAGGTATATTAGAGTTACTATAAGATTTAGGTTCTATATCTCCTAATTCTTGCTGAATAGCATTCTTTACATTATCAAAGTTTAAACCATACTCGGTTAATATAGAAGTAGCTACTCCATCGTTCTCATATAATAGAGATAAAAATAAATGTATAACATCAACTGTTTGTTTGTTTAGTTTTTGTGCTAAGTTTTTTGCAAAATCAATTATACGAAAAACTCTTGGAGTAAAGTTTGGAGATTTATCTGGTTTGAATAATTTATTATTTTCTTCTATATCTAAAATACTAGTAACTACATCTTTAAGATGGTTAACATCTACTTTTAATTGATTAAAAGTTTGTTCTAAAAATATATCATCGCTCTCTATTAGACCTAATAATAAATGTTCAGTACCAGCATATCTACTTTTAAATTCTTCTGCGTAGTTTTTAGATAGAGCTAGCGCAGATTGAGCTGTAGTACTGAATTTCATCGTACTATTACTTATTGAGTAACTTGTTGATCGCTACTTAATTAAGAACTAGTCTGTATGTTACCTACTTGACCAGGGCTCAATCCAACATATTGACCGTCTCCAGAACTTAATACTTGTTTATTAGATTCAACAACCCAACCAGCCTTTCCACCAATACGTATACCATACTCACCTGAAACTGTACTAAAACTAGATCCTAGATCTGCAGCCGGTAGGGTACTCTGTATAACAGGTACTGTTAACGAATCAGAAGCACCTGCGAGTCCAAGTTCACCTCCATCAAGACCAGACATTGGTAACATGGTCAAAACAGATTGATTAATACCACCACTGTCAACTACAGAGTATGTATTAGTGGCATTAACAAAAGATGCGAAACCACCGCCAGCTCCAGCCTTATAGCCACCAATACTACCAACATTACCGGCACCTATCCCTCCATTTAATATAAACACGTCCTGGAAATTTGAATCTTGAGTAAAGGCCTCTGTTTCAACACCATAGGAACCTAGAGCAGCAAGACCCCCCAATCCTTTATTAGTAGTATGTATACCAGCTCCACCACCACCACCAGAACCTCCAGATAATTTCTGTACTGAAGCATCAGTACTAGCGCTAAGAGGTAAATTACCTCCAGCCCCTCCACCACCACCACCGAATATAAGACCGCTATTATTAACTGATATGGTACTAAAATATGTATCTAAATTACCTATTGCTGGACCACCGTCCTCTCCCATGTGATGAGTAGCACTAATATCACCAGACTCTGAAAAATCAGAACCACTATGCCATACAGCTCCATGACCGCCTCGGCCACCCTTCCCTACTATAGCTGTATCACTTTCAACATTTAAATATAATTTATTACTACTATATACCATTTCATTATTAATAGGATCTATTTGTATAGCAGCTGAAACTGTTGATACAGAAAATACAGATAGTGGAGTATTAACAGTAAAGTCTACAATAAACGGATTAGTAGCAGATAAAGCTTTATATGTCTCATTAGCAGATAAAGCCTCCCATACATTAACACAACTTAACAGAGTATTACTCGTTGTATCAGCTCGATAACTACCAGATATAGCTGATAAAAATAATGTAGCTGTTTTATATTCTTCATCAACAGTTACTACTTGCTTCTCAATACCCGATATTACAGAGCCATCAGATGGATTACTTATAATTACGTCCAATTGAGCATCAGAAGTCTCAGATAAAGTATTAACAGCTGATATATCAAATACTACTGAAGTAATTTGGTCTGTAAAAAATATTGTACTTGTACTACCTACTTGATAGGCAGATAGCTGATAAGGTTCTGTACCGTTGTTAACTCCAGCTAAATCTAAAGTTTTAGAAGATACAGTATTATAAGTAGTACTACCAGAAACGTTTGGAGTATATAAGGAGGTGGTAATATTTGCATTAGGTTCAATTTTAATATTGACAGACGCATTAACATCCCTAAGCACGTTATCTATTCCAGCGGTTATTGGAGTTCGCTTAATCTCAACTCTACCAGTAGACCCTTCTTTAATATCAAGAGTAGCAGCACCTAAAGAAATATTATATATATCTCCTACAGGATTAATTGTTATTGTAGTTTTACTCTTATCTGGATCTATAAGGCAATTAGTGTTCTGTTCTAACACAAGGTCAAATGTTTTGCTTGCTCCCTTGAAGAAGCTAGCTGTATTTAAAGAAATAGTTTTTGATGTTTCATCTTTTGTGAACACTTTAATACTTTTATTACCAGCATCAATATATGAAAAATCACTAGATAAAGCAGTACCTAAAGTAGTGTAGAATTTAAAACTACAACTAGGTTGAGTAGAAAGTAAATTCGTTTTAGTAAGATTAATATTAATTATACCACCGGCAGATATGGTAGCTGTAGTAGAATCTACTCCGATTATGTTAGGAAAATCAGCAGTATTACCTGGTAAATATACAGATATTCCAGATGGCGGGTTTGTATTTAACGTGTGTTCTTTAATTAAATCAAACAAAGATTCTTGTTGAGAGTATAATAATCTTAATGGTCTATTTATTACGTCGGTTAATAGCGGTTCGTTTACTCCAATATACAAATTAGCACTATCTTCAAAGGAAGATGGTTTGGTAAACGCATGTTCATTAACACTACAAAGCGTAGGTACTGCAGCTGACCCTGTTTCACTAGAATAATAACTATAAACTTTTCTTGCTAAGTTTTCAAATAAAGAGTAGTGGTTATATATTAATTTTTTTGTAGTTTTATTAAAAGTTATATTATTAACAATTTCTTGAGGTAGTACTAATATATCTGATAAAGTAAAATAATTAGTGTAAAAATTTTCATTGTATAATTTAGTTGTAGTATGCTCGTCTTCATAAATGTAAGTCGCAACTTGAGAATGAGCAGGTATTGCAACTTTAGAAGATATAGAATTAACCCTAGTAGTTACAGCTATATAATCTATATCTCGATACAAAGCAGTATCGAATGACATAATTTGTAAATCCTTTTCTTTTCCACTTATGTTGAGACCAGAATTATGAAAATTAAAACCAGTGCCTCCGCCAGATAAATTTAAAACCCCTAAATACTGATTTAAATTAGATTTGTAATACTTATATATTTTAGCATTATTACTAATATATAAAATATTTTTTTGGGCTTTACTATTGACGATTTTATTAAAACTATTAACTTCATCTAAACCAGATAAAGTATATAGTTTAGTATCATAAAAATTAAATAAATCTTGAGCTGGTCCAAATGAATTATTTTCTACATCATATTCTATAATTTTCCCTTTAGAAGATAATATATAACCATAAATTGCTTCATTAGTATTAGAATACTGATCTACAACAATAGAGACTAACTCTCCATTATTAAGACTATTAAAATTTTCTGGGGAAAAGATTTCATGTATAAAATTAAAATCAAGATCAAATACTTTAACACTATTATGACCATTATCTAATATGTAAATTCTATTTTTATATATAGATAGGCTATTCGGGTTAGATAATTTATTTTTAGTTTGAGATATACCCTCTCCGCCAATTGTTTTTAGTAAATAACGCCCTGGGTGCTTTTCATCCCTAATACTTGTACGCTTTAAAGCTGGATCATTTGTTATTAAACCAGATATATCAAACTTAAATGCAGTGTTAGCATCTTTATCTAAAACAAATAAAAAGTTATCTACTGTATCAACACTAACTACATTTTTAAATTTAAATGATTTATTAAACTCAACCTCATTACCAGATACCAAAGTAGTAACGCTAGTAATATTTTCATCAGCCTCTAATATAAATGAATTATCCGGGCTATATGTAAACAGAGTAAAACTACCACTATCATCAGTTTTTGAAGATATGTGAACCTCTTGTAAATTAGATAGGCTATATGTACCTGTATCACCTACATTGCCTCTACTTACAGAAGGGGCGGATAATGTTGCTGTGAGAGCTGCTACACCGTTATTTCGTACAGTGATGTAGTTACTAGGAGCAGATGTAGGTGGCATTGTAGTGAGCATCTCTGCGTTAGCTATAAGATACAAATAATTACGATATAATTTACGTATACTATCATTATAGACATCAGATACTGCAAAGTCATTGTGACTTATTGTAATATCTTCAACCGTATATGGTAGATTGTCAGATGGAGTCTTTAAAGAATCTAATACTCTATCCTGCTCATAACCATATGTTGATACTGATGTTACTTCACTATACACTGAACTAGCCATTATTAATTATTTAACAAATTTATCTTGATTTAACAGATTGAAGTTGCAATAATAGAAGTAAATAATTAGGATGCCAAGGAAACCATCCCAAATAAATAAACACAAAATAACTCCAGATTTAATTTTAGACTTATATAAAGAGGCTCAAAAAATGGAAACAGCTGAAAAAGAAGAAACAGTTGCTAAAATAAAAGATCTGATAAAATATATGGGTAAAGAGATTGTAGTTGATTTGAGTGATGTCTAAAACCTATTTAACCTGGCAGGAGATACAAGAAGATTGTCGATATTTAGCTAATGAATTATCTAATCTAGATATAACTTGTATAATTGGAATTGCTAACGGTGGGATGATTCCTGCCACTCTTATAGCTAAACAACTCGGTGTAAACAAATTACTCTCTTGTAATTTAAAATCTTATCAAGAAGATGAACCTCGAGACGGAGTACACAATACTACTGATATAGTAAAAATAAACTCTTTTCCTTCTTCAGATGAAATAAAAAATGAAAAAATATTAATTGTAGATGACTTAGTTGATACAGGATTGACTTTTAAAAAAATAGAAGAACAATTATTTACATGGACTGGTACAAATAATATATTTTCAGAACCATCAGAAACATGGGCATCAAGTACATGTGATGGCTTTCATACTGCTACTTTATATTTTAAACCTAAATCCACTTACATGCCTAATCACACGGTAAGGGAGTTTAATAATGACGAGTGGGTAGTATTCCCATGGGAAAACTAATTGTTACTTCTGATAACCAACAGCTTTTATTGTCCATTGACCGTTGTTTGATTGGCCAAGCTGAGAAAATTTTTGATTAGCTTTAATATATATTTTCAATACACCACTATCATTATGTATAGGACAAAATACTTGAGCAGTGCCAGCAAAAAACTCATTTTTGGCTACTTTAAGAGAAAATGCTTCAATTAAATTCGCAGAATTTCCAGCTGGATCATTTGTCACATTTAGTATAGCTCTAGTATCATTCGCTTGAGTACCTACTCTACCATATCTCTCAGCCATAATACTTAAAATAACAGTACGAGCTTGTGGTGGTATATTAGTAGCTAGAGTAGTTAAATTAAGAGTAGTTACTACGTCCCACTCTCCTGTAGTAGCAGAATTATTATCTGCAGACAAAGAAACCGTAGGGATAAAGGTAGGACCATATCCAGCAATCTCAGAATTAGAAAAATCAAAAACTGAGCTTAAAGCAGTAACTTGAGCAGTACCCGTAATACCTAAAGGGTATATCTTAGCAGCTTGGCCAAGGAACGGAGTAGCGTTATCAGCACTCAAAGCTACTCCAGATAGTTGTAATGTTTCTGATGGACTATTACCACCAATACTAACTTGACCACTTGATAACGATATTGGGCCTGAGATAGTACCACCATGTATTTTATTACCAGAAATATCGTCATCTTGTACCGATAAGTTACCCCATGGTATTCCAGAGTTAACTGCAACCCAAGAGGTGTCAACCGCAGCATTACTACCAGTTAACACCATAACAGTAGCGTTCACTGGCGCACCGACGTTACCACCACCAATTGGATCAACACTATCCCCTACCGCATTTGTATAGCTTGAGTTAGCAAAAATAGCCATGTCTCCTGATAAAGCAAACCCTCCTCGACCAGGGAATGCAGAAGCTTCAGTAAGGTTTGTTTGAAAATTAGTAGCTAACGTACCAGCGCTTACATGTAGTATTCCACCAGTAGATCTACCGCCAGCAATTGATCCATCACCTATAACAACTCTAAAAGCATCAGTAGAATAACCAAGCTCGCCTTCACATAAAGTAGTGGTTTTTCTATCTGTATCAGTTCCACGCCGTAAAAACAGCCTAGCTTTCTTTACCTCTGCCATATAAAATATTTAATATATCAATCACATTAATACAAGTATTATTAAATAATTAAAATGAACAAGAATATGACATATTACGCTATAGCCACTCAACAAGGCTCTTCTGTAAAACTTGAAATAAGAGAAACAGTAAAAGGTAACATTGTCAAGAACTATAGATATCCAGGTAAGGTTGAGGGATCTCCTGTTATATCTGGAGATACAGTAAGCTTCACTATTGCAATAGGTACTTATAAGAAAATGATTATCCAGAACATTAAAACAGGTTCAAAAGTAGAGAGACCTCTCTAAAATTAATTTTAGTTAACTAGTGGGACCTGTCTCACCAGTTTTCTTTTCATGTACTACAGGTATTGCAGCGGTCGGTCCTTGATTGTCTGTTGTCTTAGCAGCGACCTTTCTTACCTCATCTTTGTCTTTCATTAACTTAAGAGGTACATTCTTGAATGGATGTGTGTGAGGATGCGCTTCTACAAAATCATTATCGGCTTCGACAACTTCAATGACTGCAGTATCATTTACATCCCAATGCGCGCCCGGAGTTGTAATTATTTTTAATTTGAATTGCTTACCAGGTACTAATGTACCAAAAGCAACTACAGGTTCTGTTTCTTGTATTTCAACAGGCGCAGTAATATGATGTACACTTAACTCTCCTTCTACATGCATACCGCCACCAATGACAACATTCTGACTCACACCTAAATTACCATCTACTAATACTTGTCTGTTATTCTTATTACGCAGAGTTAGCATCTCAGCTGCAATAGTAACCTTCTTAGAAGAGATGTTAGTTTCATACTCAGAAGCAACATTAATTTGTTGACCAGCAATATTGGTAATAGTACCTCCAATATCAACCCCGCCGGTAGATTTAAGACTAACTCCACCGCTACCAACTAATACGTTCCATTTGTTACCAATGTTTTGAGTAAAGTCTCCACCAGGAAAATCATCTACATGTACATATTCTATAAGAGCAGATTCTTTCTTAGTAGTAGCTACTCCTTTATTAAAAACAGACACTTCATAATTATCTATCTTACCAACTTCATCTATTCTTGTAGAAGGAAAATCATTATATATTAAACCAATATTCTCTACTTTATGTTTAGTAATGTTTATAATCTCACTACCGCCTAGTCCTAATTGCTTCTCTAATTCTATTAATTCTTTTACCTTCAATCTAAAATTACTAATAATTAAAGTGTCTTTATCCTCTACATCCCATGTACCATTATAACTAGAAGGGCTCTCACCACTACCGCCACATACAGGACATGCCCCACTACCTAAAAAATTTGTAGATGTGGTTGGGTTTATTAATATACTATTAGTGTCAGAGTTTGTTGATGTAATTTGTGTAGAGTGATTAAACACATTAATACCATTTTTATAATCAAAACCAGACGTGACTGATGTAAATGTGTAACTATTATTCCACAATTGATCTCTTGTTGTTGGAGCAGTACACAATGGGCAAGGCCCGAATTGTCCTGCTCTAGTTTGACTAGCACTAGTCTTTTTTATAAAGTCATTTGCATCTGTTATACTATTAGCTCTTTTAATTTCAAATAATTGCTTTGCATCAGCAATTGATTCCATTAAATCTCTCCACTGAGTTTGAACATTAGAATTTAAATTACCTATCTTCTTATAATAGTCTCCATTAATTATCTGATCAAAATCTCTACCTACATAATCATTCTTAGTACCCTTGACTGTAAAAAATTCATCTCCTTGTACTAATTTTTGATTATTGCTAGTAGCAAACTCAATATTAACATCATTATTGAACTCTTTAAATGAACCACTGTAGTGAGTTAGCTTTAAAGACTCTCTATTGTCAGTACTGACAATCTCAATTGTACCACCTTTTTGATTTATAACATATTTGTTTCTGTAGGTTTCAGTATTATGATTATAATTAGGGTCTAAATCTTTAGATTTGTTTTCATACGCGCCTGGATAATCTAACCCTTGAGAGGTAAAGTTCTTGTGTATAGATTTCCATTCATCAGCACCATGAGTCGTAGCGAAATAAACTAAAGAGTTTGCATCTCCTCCAACACAAAAACACCATACATATGACCCAACATTAGGTATACTAAAACTACCTTTAGCAGCATTAGAATAGGAACTAGGTACATAATTGTATGCAAATTTATTTAAGTTATTAAATTTAACTTTATCTTTATCAGTAAACGCATCTGATACTTTTAATGAATGAACTTCATATTTGTGAGCTGGCTTCTCTCCTATACCATCCTTGTTTAGTTTATATTTGCTTTCTATATCTTCAGGGTAAGCAGTATCTAATCTGTTAGAGTCAGATATAGTAGCTTTCTGTTCATAAGCATTATAACGACCAGGAGCAACGCTACCTACAATTGGAGCAGCGCACTCAGCCCATGGTAATATCTTTTTGAGATCTTCAATAATGTCTGTAAGGTCACTATCAATATTTTTACCTATAAATTTAAAAGACTTAGCTTCGTCTGTATCATCCCAATTCTTATATACTGTAGGAGAAATATGAGGTACCCATACTTTAAGTTTACCTCCTTTATCCGGATCATTATTCTGAACAACTATACCTAAGTAGTTACCAAAATATGTTTTATTTTGATCTAAATCTGTGTCTGGTGTTGCGTTTACAAATATACTCATATTAATGCAGTTATAGCTGTGATATCTTTTTTAATTTCTTTTTGTATTGTTTTTATAGTACTACCATCAGCAACAGTATAGGAATCTCCTAAACCAGAAAATAACCCAGTAGATGTTGCAACGCTAACTGGGAATGTCTTTTTTCTTTCTAATATCTTATAACTATAAGATATTGATGACTTCTTGAGACCAGTATTTGGATCTATATTATGAGTAAGAGATTTCGCTGTGAACTCTACCATAAAATCCCCAGGGTTTAATTCTTTTACTACCACTCTTCTTGAAGCTGCGAAATTATCTCCTAATAGCATTTCAGTTTTATCTTCTGCTGACGTATTCGTATCTGTATTAATTGAATTTAAAGATTTATTTAATATTGTATCTACATTAGTCTCATTAGATAGACCACCATCCTCTAACATACCGCTATTAATAGTAGCAAAAGTATAACTAGACCATTTTGTAACAGCTGCTTCTTCTACAGGTTCAGTTTCAACTAAAGCAACAATTGTTTCGCCCTCTTTACTTTCTAATTGTTTTTCGGTTTCTTTTTCTATTTCTTTTTTAGTTTCAGCTACCTTCTCATCTACAATTTTACCTGTCTCAACAGGGTCTTGTTGAAAAGTTTTCTTACGATTATTACTTATACCTTCGGATGGAGTTGCAACTTGAGCTTTAACTTCTACTTTAGCTTCATTTAGTTTATCTATAGTTAATGTTTTGTCAGTATCCTCAACTACATTATCTAAACTCCGCTTACTAATAAGACCTTTTAGTTTATTATTAAAATCTTGTACCTCAGCGACACTAGCTGGAGTGGCTGCTGGGCATATATCTTTAATTTTTAATCTTATCCGCTGTTTAAATAAAGCAGTTTGGTGAACTTTAATTTTTTGATATGTTAATTTTCTTAATTCAGCGTCAATTTTAAATTCTAGTTTGTTTCTAAATTTTCCTAATATACCATTTATACGATCTTCGAAGTTAAAAACAAAATCTAACTCTGGGCTCTTATTCATTAAGTCTCTAATCGCAGTATTAATACAACCTAGAACTTGTTGCTCTAACTGCATTACCAAACTAGCTGCTTGACCTTCTATAAAGTTTTTAGCTTGAGCTCCTAAACCATCAATACCAGCTCCTTGACTCAAATCGACCCCTGTGAAGGATTCTAATGTCTCATTAATAACTTGCTTAGGACTAGAATTTAAACCTTCTTTATAGGCAGCTCCTACTTGACGAACTTGATCCGGAGTGATAGCATCTAACACATCAATTGCGGATTGTTTTTGATCTGTAGCGAAAGTATTAAAGCTAAAAGCCATATAATTATTTATTGCTTGACCTTTATTGTGAAACCTCTATAATAGATGGATGACGATTAACGTATCGCACGAATCTCCTATTACTCTTCTATCGGAGTCTTTATTGTACAATGATTATCAATATTGTTTAGTACATTTGATGGAGGAAGTACCAGAGTATAGGGATTGGTTTCTGGAACGATACCGGGCAAAGAGACCAGATGGAGAAATTCTATTAGATAATTCCATTTTTGAACTCAAGGAAGCATTTGATTCAGAGAAATATGCAGAGTGGTGTGAGAAGATAAAGCCGAATTATTATATTGTACCTGACGTATTAGAGGATTCACAAGGTACAATGACGAACTTTCTAAATTTTACACTAAATTATAAGGAGCTACCAGGAGCTACAATAGGTGCTGTACAAGGTAAAACATGGACGGAAGTCGTTGAGTGTTATAGGTTTATGTCAGCTCACGCTGATTATATTGCTATTAGTTTTGATTTTAGTATGTATGATGTAACTGGGTTTAGTAATCCATTAAACCCGGAAAAACTAATGCGTCAAACAACTGGCCGTCAACAGCTTGTAAAGAGGCTTATTGATGAAGGATGGTGGGATTGGGATAAACCACATCACTTGTTAGGCGCGTCTCTTGCAAGGGAGTTTAAATGGTATGTAAATAATAACATCTATAATATTAGAAGTCTTGATACCTCTAACCCAGTAGTAGCAGGATTGTTAGGGTGGGAATACAATGGGGACTTTGGTCTTAACCATAAGCCTAGTCAGCTATTGGCAGATCTTATTCATGCTGATCCTGATGAAGACGCAAAAGAGAAGATCAGATATAACACAAGCCAATTCAAAAAAATTATCAAGCGATGAAGTGGGTAGCATTTTTTAGTCAGACTGGTTCTGAAATTGTTAATATATCTAAAAAAATAAATAGATATCCTGATCTACTTGTAACTAACAAGCAAGATGATAAGAGTACTAACATACATATAATACATAAGGTAAGAGAGGGAAATACAAATCTTGTTAGACTCCCTAAATGGCCGAAAGAAATAGATTATCTTAAAGCAGCAGATGCATTAAATTATTCTATATTAAATGATAGATGGAAGGAAGATGTATTTGTAACATTGCATGGTTATCTAAGAATATTACCAGACGAATTTACTAAAGCATCAAATATATATAACGGTCACCCAGGATTAATTACAAAGCATCCAGAATTGAAAGGGTTTGATCCTCAGAAAAAGGCATGGAACGAAAACCATATAAGAGTAGGGTGTGTAATACATAAGGTTATCCCGGAGTTAGATTCAGGAGAAGTTGTTGCTGAGAAAATACTACATAACAACTTCGAGACATTTATTGACCTAGTAGATGCACTACACGTTGCCTCTTCAGAGTTATGGATAAATTTTTTAAATGACAGACTACGACACAATTAAAGCAACGGTTGAAAAAGATTACCCTAAAACATGTGACATGTTAAAGGATCTTTTAGAAGAAGAATATAAACTCTTTATTAATAAACAATATGACTATGGTCCCACAAATATATCTGTAGGTCAAGACTTATCTAAACCGGAAGGTCGGGATGTTGCTAAGGCTGGACTAGTATTCCGTCTTAATGACAAAGTACAGAGACTCATTAATCTCGTCATTAAGAAACGTACTGACGAAGCTGCCAATGAACCTATTGTCGATGCATGGAAAGACTCAAGTCTTTATTGCAAAATTGCTCAGATAGTCGATAATGGTATATGGGGCAAATAATATGCTAGTATCATTTACTGGACCGCAATCATCTGGAAAGACGACTCTACTCAATCACTTTAAGACGTTTAATTTTTGGAATATAGTTCCTGAAGTAACTCGTAAGGTTAAGCGTAGAGGTTTTTCAATAAATGATGAAGAAGAAAATTATACTGATACTCAAACTGCTATATTAACAGACCATTTAAATAATATATTCTTATATTCAGAATCGGATATGAATACAATTTTGAATAGATGTATTATAGATGGTTATATCTATACAAGATATTTTAGGAAACAAGGTAAAGTAAATGAATTTGTAGATAAAATGTATTCTTATATGCTCAAAAGGTATGTAACAAAATATGATTGTATATTTTATACGAGCCCATATGACGTGGGTTTAATTAACGATGGAGAACGATCTATGAGTGAAAGTTTTCGTAATAGTATTATTAAATTATATGAAGAATTAATCATAGATAAATATCCTAATGTCTATGTGCTTGAAGGTAGTGTAGAAAGTCGCTATAATAGGATGGAAGAAGTAATTTCTAATGTCAAAACTGAACAATAAAAATATAAGTAAACATCTAGGTCAATCAAGTCAGTATAAATCTGATTATGATCCAAAATTATTAGTAAGAGAACCTCGATCTAGTAATAGGAAGCATTTAAAGATAACTGGTAAAAATTTACCATTTATAGGTTGCGATGTTTGGAATGGGTATGAAGTATCAGCTTTAACTACAACTGGTATACCTGTATGCGGAGTAGCAAAGGTTGTATATCCTAGTGATAGTAAATATATTGTTGAATCAAAGTCCATGAAACTATATTGGAATAGTTTTAATATGACTAAGATGGGGGAATCTTCTAATAAAGTCGCGAAAAATATAGAAGAAACTGCAGCGAAAGACCTTAGTAAGTATCTACAAACTGAAGTTCGAGTAAAACTGTTCTCTTGTGATACTGACTTAGAGGGCGTACATAATCCATATACAGAAAATAAATGGGAGAGACTTGAGAATAACGTAAAAGACGATGTGTTTATGGATGTTTATACTGAGGATCCATCTTTACTAGAAAATAGATATCCATCTAAAAAGCAACTTAATAAGCTGAAAGTAATGTCATCTTTACTCAAAAGTAATTGTAGGGTTACTTCTCAACCTGATTGGGGTGATGTATTTATATCTATAGAAGGACCATGGTTACCAGATCAACTAGAGTTACTTAAGTATATTGTTTCATTTAGAGATGAATGTCATTTTCATGAAGAAATTTGTGAGACTATGTTTAAGAGGTTATTAGATAAATTTGAACCTCGAGGGCTTATGGTAGCTTGTCAATATGCTAGACGAGGTGGTTGGGATATTAATCCTATTAGAACTACTCATGAACATTATATTGATGAATATTTTTGGGATGAAACTATCCCGTGGATTAAGACCTTAAGGCAATAATCCTATATCGTTAAACATCATAACAAGACAAAAAAAGGGCGCTCTTTCGAGCGCCCTTTGCATTTAATCTTATACAGATTATGAATAAGATGGGTTACCAGCAGCTGTGGCAGTTCCCAGACCTTGAACAAATACTACATGGTAGTAGTTTGCTGCACCAAATAGGTGATCAACAACGCCGTAACGTGTCAACATACCAACCTTTGGATAGAAGGAATTAGGATCAATCGAACGTTGAACCATAACTGGGATGTAAGGACAGTAAATGATACCAGTATCATAATACTCAGGTCCTTTGTAACCAAGTAACGCATACTCAATCTTAGCAGCTTCCGTAGCAGCGCCTAAGTTATAAGTAGCTTCTGTGCGGGTATCGCGGTAGATGTTAAAACGTCCACCAACATTACCAACCTTAGCAACACCAACTGGCTGTGTGTTAACGTTACCGTCAACTTGCATCCAAGAGAACTCAGGGAGCATCTCAAGAATAGCGCAAACACGAGGAGTTGCAACGACAAAGTTTGCAGCACCACGACGGTTGCGAACAGCGAGCCTATTGGCTTCTATGATCAACCTCTGATAGAAGTCTCGGTTTCTTTCAGCCATCCAACGAGCATCAGCTGTTGAAGACTTCCAGACGGAATAACCAACGCCCTTACCAGCAGCGGTAGCGGCTTTGATCATACGAACAATCATTTCACGATCAATCTCAGCTTGAATCTCATATGACATAGCGTTTGTTAACTCAGCGTCAACATCAATACCATTCATATTCTTAAGATCCTGCTCAAGTTCAACGGACCAACGAGCGTTCAACCTACGAGTACCAGCTTCAACAGCTGTTTTCTCGAAGCTCAACTCAACAGTTGGAGCGGATTTAGCTGCATCAAGCTCGAAAGCTGACAGAGCTGCGGCAAAACCTGTATCAACATCTGCAAAACCACCAGATATCCAGTGACTAGATTGGAATCCTTGATCATCTCCAGTAGCATCTAATCCAGAAGCTAAAGCAGAAGCAGAAGCTCCTGTAAACCCTGTATCAAGATTGTTGTGACCTAATTCACCAGTTTGACCAGAATCTCCTGTACCGGGTGCGCCTGTTGCTGTTGCACCACCGTAACCTTCGAAACCTTGTTCACCGGAAACTCGAGCGCTACCATCAATCTTATCACCGCTATACTTATAACGTAAAGCAAATGCAAGACCAACTGGACCACTCATTGGCTGAACACCAACGATTTCGTTAGTAATCAACTCAGGGAACGTACGACGAATCATCGGAATAAGAATTTTCGGCAAACGAGCATCATTAGCGGCATAATTGTCGCCAGAAGCATAACCACCGTCGCCACCACCCTGATTAATGGATGATGAACCAGCGTTACTACCGAGAGCACTAGAAGCGCCCCCAGATCCACCAAAAGCCGAACCATTAGCGCCGGCTGTATTGGATTCCCGTATACACCATTCTTCTTGGTTCTCAAGGAGAATGGCGGTGTTCAAACGCGTATGCGCGTTATCAATAGCATCAACTTTGTCAGAGGTATAATCCAAAACTGGACTCCACTTCTCCAACAATCTTTGAGCTCTATTATTGTCAATATAATTTTGACTAGGACGAGTTTTTTCTTCGTTCATAATATTTCTTTTTATAATTGTATCCACATTGGAGAATCAGGTAGTAAATACCTCAACAGTTAAAGATTACCTTACAGTCGCATGTTAGCTAATTCTTGAGCATACATACTAGTCGCCGATGTTGGTGTCTTAGAGTTCTCTGAGACAATCTCCACCTGAGCATCTTGTGTTTTTGTTTCATGAATAGCTTCTTCTTTAAGAATGTCAAGAGATTCTTGAGCTTTCTTGTCGAACATGGTCACAGTGTAATCAAAATTTTCTTCAATAAAAGAAAGATCTTTATCAGCAAATGTCTTTCTTGTAAAATTAGCTTTTTTCTCATCGAAAGCCGCAAGTTTCTTTTCTAAGAATAAGCTCTTCTTCAAGCTTTCCACCTCATCTTTCATGGATTTATTCATGTCAGTGAGTTCAATTATTGATTTCTTAGATTCGTTAATGGTTTGTTTTCCGTCTTGTACTGCTTCTCTAATAGATTCATTAGCAAGTACCATATCTACTGAAAGCATTTTACGAATATCACCTAATACATCCATAGCTCTTTTATTCTTTGTAGCCTCTTCAATAGTAGCTGTTGGAACTGCTTCGGCGATATATGAGTCAAGATAATCAGAAACAGATTCAACAACAGTATCTTTTAAACCATTGGCTTCTTCATTAAGGGATGTTTGGAACCTACGGACAACATTTTTAAGTTTACGAGTCCTATCAGCGTCAACAGCTTCAACAACTTTTTCGAGTTTTTTAGTGTGGTCTTTATCTATTGATTCAATAAGCTGTTCTAATTTCTTAGAGTGCTCGTCATCTTGAGCTGCTAACGCTGCTTCAGTGGCGATTGTTGCACGCTCTTCTACTTTTGTATCTACAGCCTCAGTAAAGACTGTTTCGATTTGCTCAAGACTTTCTTCAGTAAGAACGTCTTTAGTAGCCTCTTTTAGTAAATCAGTTATCTTGCTCATAATTGTTTAAAATAAATTCTTTTTTGTAGCCTTTTTAATATTAGCTTTTAGTTTTGATTCTACAATTGCCTTTAATTCCTTATTAGCAGCTGCGTAATTCTTGTCAATAATATTACTGACAAACGATTTGATCTCTTGTGATTGATCCATCATAATTATTTATCGTTTCCGTATAGTTTTTTTTAGATGTTTTTAATAAAAGCAATGATTTTATTAGTTAGGTAATCATTAACATCTTTGGTAGGTAATGTCTTTAGACTCTCTTCAAAGGCATTATAATGCTCTTCAAATTCCCCTTTGCGATTTAAAATCCATTGTTTAGATTCTAAAATACCGTTAACAAACGCATCAGAATATGAAGGATCTGCTACACAATCAATCGCAACAAGTTTCATTTCAGTTACATGACCTACTTCAGATTCACTTTCTTGATCGATTTTACCTAAGGCTCTTGAAGACATACCAACTCTAACACCATCTAAAACTAAATTCTTTACAATCGTACCTGTAGGGGTATTCAATACTTTACTCTTACCATAAAATATATTACCTTCCTGTTTTAATTCAGTAACTATATGACAAGCTCTTTCTAAATCTACATCTGCAGTAGTTGGGTGGTTTAATTCTCCCATAGCTCGATCTTGCTTGATCATTTCTTTTTCATACCGAGCAACTTCAGTAATCATACTTTCTAGTTCATAAACCCGTTTGTTTTTATTAACCTCTGAAGCCATCATATAAGGTCCCTTTATGTATAGCCGCTCTCCTGACTGGGCGTTTTTTTCCTCCACTATGTATTCAAACTCAGATGGATCGGTTTTTTCGATTAATAATTTAAAGGCCATAACTGTATAAATTATTTATTGTCTCTTTTAGCTTTTTCCGCTAAATAATTGCTTTTCTGTAAGAATTAAAAATTTGTATCCATGGTCATCTGCCCAGTGTTTTGCAGCTTTCCACTTAGCTTGATTAATACTATAAGTAGCTTGCTCATGTAATAGCGTACTTTGTTTCTTTCTACCTCGCATTACCGGGCGTTGGGTTTGACTATAAGGTTTAATCTCTACAAGGTACTTTACTCGGTGACCATTCTCATTTAATATAAGACTATTGTCAACATAATACCTATGAGTTTTAGTATCAACCGGACTTATATAAGGTACTATAATTCCTTCACTAGTCCATTCTAGGACATTAGAATTATAATCACACCATTTGAAGAAACGAAGTTCCCATGAACTTCTATATTGTGGGTATTTTTTACCGAGAAATTTCTGACGGTATAGTGGTCTATATATACCTTGTTTAAAATTACCTTTTTTAGGAGGGGCCATTAGCCTACAAAAAACATTGGTGGTGCTGCGTCACCGAATCCTGGAGATGCTCCTTTCATTAACATCTCTTCTAGTTCTTTTTTCTCAGTTAAACCTTCTTGAAGAATGGAGGTATCTAAAGTCGTACCACCAAACAACTGAGCGTTTCCAAATTTACCACGCACTCTACCTAGAGTAATTTTTGTTAAAGCTAATGCATATTGGTATACCCATGGTTCTTGGATTAAATCTACTACAGGTTTTTCTACATAACAACTCACAACCCCGTAAAATCTTTCTCCTGTTTTAGGTTCAGGTATCAATCGCATATGTTGAGTACGTTCATCAAAAATAAAATATCGCTTTGTAGAAAGCATTTTCTCTCGAGTCTCTAACCACTGTTTTAATATGTACCAACTAACTAAATCAAACCCATAATTACCCATTGCGTAACTAAAGTAAGTTTGCTGAGCTAAAGTTTGTTCAATTGTAAATAGAGTATTCATACTATCACTAGTTGATTCCTCATGACTATATATGTCTATTACTTTTCTACTTTGCCTAGTTAAACCATCCCATCTACCTACTCGAGAAACTGTTGACGTAAGAGCTGTAACTGTTGTTTCATCTACTAAAGTATCTTGCCGAGTAGCATTAATAGTACCTGCTTGAGTAGTATTATCATTTAAAACAATACCAACTGAAACGGAATTAGTATGACTACCACCATATTGCTCGGTAGCGTCTCCAGGTACAGCGCTAATATCAAATATTTCTGTAGTCGTTGTAAATACATCACCGTATTGAGTTAAGCTAACATCTACTCCAGATAAAGAGGTATTTACAGAGGACAAGGTAACAACTAAAGCTTTAGAAACATGAGCGTTACTATCTGCAAGATTAACTGTGATAGTATATTCAGAAGGATCAATTACAGTATCCCCAGCATTAAACGCAAACACGGGTATAAAACCAGTATCGTCAGCTGCGAACGGTATAGAAGTGACTGAGGGTAGAATAGAGCTCTGACCAACAGTAACTTCTACCTGGTCAGAATAAGTAGCAGTAAGCTCTGGAGTAAGAGTTAATAGCTCAGATATATTTAGCCCTTTACCTCTCGTGTATTTGTCGCTATCAAATACTAAATGTTCTTCAGTATAACCTGCGTATTTGCTAAACAACTCTGTTGCTAACGCTATGTTTGTATATATTTGATTACCATGAAGTTCTAAATTAACTATAGGGTAACCTAATGCATAAGAAATTCTATCCCCTAGACGCGCGTATCCGTTAACGGAGTTAGCGAGATATGTAGAATATAAATGACTACCAGCGCTTAAGTATGTATCTGACCATGTATCTGTTGCCACATAATTATTTATGTTGGCAACGCTGAAGTTTCTCCACCTGGTGTGGGTTCTGGTGTGGGTGCTGTATCAGGAACTGCGGCGTCTCCTCCACCAGCAGGGCCCATATCTGGCGGCATTTCCTCTCCTCCAGGGCCGGCTGGGGCTCCTCCACCTGCTGCAGGAGCAGCTCCACTACCCGCTGCCCAATCAGCACCACCACCTCGGATCTGTTCTAACTCATGCTGTACTGCTGCATCTTTACGTAACCATTCGCGGTTAGCTTTTATTTGACTATCAGTCCAACCTAGGTATTCTTTTTGTCCGTAACCTTGAGATATAGATTCGTTAGAAGTTATGTTTGTAAAATTGTTAAGTTTAAGATCTAAGACTTGTTGCCGACGTAATTCAAAATAATTACGAGGTGGTACAAATTCTAAATCAAAACCATTCTCTCTAAGTTCAAATTGCTTCCAAGATCCTCTCAGTTTTAAATGAGTAATAAATGCTTCTTTAATACCAGCTGCAAATTGAGCTTGAAGTCTAACAACAAAGTTTGCAAACTTTAATTCTTCTCTCAATACATTAGCATCAGCGCTATATTGAGAGTTTTCTGTATCAACCCTGTTAGTTGGTACCTTGAGAGCTTTGTATAACTTTTTAACAAAGTAAACTAAATCCTGTAACTCTCCTAAATTCTGACCTCCAGGTAAAGTACTAACTTCTGTACCTGTACTACCTTCTCTTTTTGGGAACCAATAAGCATCTAAAATTGATTGTGGGTTAAAAGACTGTACTCTGTTGTCTCCGTCTAAACTAAATGATTTTTTACTCCAATAGTTTTGCATTAACTTACGAATATAACCTTCGGCTTTAGGTGGGCTCATTGTGCCAACATCTACATTGAATACTAATCTTTCAGGAGCCCTTACAAGACGATATATAATAATAGAATCTTCAATTAATGATAACTGTCTATAAGCGCGGCGAGCATTTTCTATAAATGGGATTCTAAAAGTTCTATTTTCATTCCATGTACCAGAATTGATATACGTAATCTGATTACGTTCCATTGGAATGAAATCTTTATCATCCATTGAGTTATATTGCTGATCTGCTTCTTTATGATGTTTAGCTTTACGGAGCAAATAAGCTTTTATATGCATTTGTTGGAAGTTATCATATACTGGATCAATTGCCTGAGTAGGTACAGGTATAACTCCTAGTATACCTTCTTTGACATGTTTCTCGTGGATAACATTCTCAAAATATAACTCTCCATCTACTAATAAACTTCTTACATACTCCCAAGCACGTTCTTTAAAATCAAACAAATTAATGAACTTGTTAAACTCTTCATGTAGTTGTTTGTTAATTAAAGGATCAAACTCTCTATCGTCTCTCAACTTAAGATTAATCATACTTCCTTGTTCATCTTCATTTAAGAATTCATCACAAATTTCATCTAAAGCATCTGCAACTTCTGCGAACTGAGCCATAGTGCGATAGTCTCTAACTCTGCGATACTTATCAGCATCTAATGTCGCGTACATTAATTCATTATACGCTTTATCAGCTAGAAAAGAACCTACCGGGTGAGAAGATTCTGCAGTCTTGGGTGCAATAACTGAATGATGAGCTAACAGCTCTTTACGCATTGAACCTGCCTTATAGAAATCTTCAAACTTAGGGTTTTGTTGAGTTACGTCATTTATAATTGACGCAGGTGATCTGTATGGTAAATTACTAGAAATAAATTTCTGTAAACCTCTTCCGAATGTTCCTTTTTGTCCGTCTGGCATTTTAATTTATTGTTATACCTGTTGTTCCTACATCAGTACCAAAAATACCATACCCAGCTGGATTAACTGCTATGATATCAACGACACCTGTTGCAGTTACTGTAGGAAATGTAACTGTCATTGTGTTATAGTTATTTAATGTATATGTTGTAGTAGGATACCCACTAACTTCAGGATAAGTCGCAGATAAACCTGACACAGTACTGAAATTAAATGCGCTCACACTAGTTAACCCTGAAGCACTTGTAAAGAGAGGAGCACTATCAGTACAACTTAATAATACATCAGTAACAGAATCAAAATTATAACCTTCAAGAGTATGTAATGCCGAGAATCCGTTGTTTAATGTTGTATATTCATTACCAGTAAACTCAGGTCTAGCAGATAATTCTCTGTTTACAAAATTCGCACTAAAAGATGTTACATCAGTTAGGGTACTATCTAGTTTTATAAATTTACTCATAATTAAATCCACTTACTGGGACGAAGTTTTGATCAATAGTAAATATGTTCTTTGTATCAGAGGTAGGCGGCCCTTTGAACAACCATCCTTTGATTGTAAAGTTAGTATTAGCTATCACTCGAGCTGGTTGAGTACCAGATACTTCTATAGGATAATCTAAACTTACATCTCCTGACCATAATACTTCAGATCTAATTTCATAATTACTAGCTAAATTTTGTGACGTAGGAATAATCCAACTCATAACAATATATGGATTATTATACGGGGCGAAATTACTTATAATCTGATCCATGTCTGTTTGAAATTTAGTCATAATAGACATATTAATACCCACGTTTACTGGTAACGGAGTTTTCAAATGATCTGAATCAATAGAACCAGCACTAACGCTAGGAGCTTTTGAATAGTAGAATCCAGATATTTTATTAAACACTCTATCTGGATCTCTAGAAATAGAACTATAGTTTATTGCTACTACAGGCAGTTTTAAAGAACCTGCTTTGTTAACTATATCATGGATTGCTCTCTCTTTAGGACCATAATAAAAAGAGCATTTAATTTGATCAACAACATCCTCGTTTTTATTATAGCGGTTTATAACAATACTATTAAAGGCAGTAATAAACTGCCTTATCATATCTTTTAGCTCAAAGCCATAGTATTGGTTTTTCATTGTAAATATTTATTAAACAAACCGGTCTATAAAATACTCTGGCAACAGATTCCGGTAATCAGGTATTAATTTTCTTATACCAACTGCATCTAAAACATACGTAACACTTGTGTCATCTTCACTTCTAGTACATCTACCACATTGCTGAATAAATGTAGTAAACATCTTATTAGTGTACCATTTATTATTATTCTTTGACATCTCTTTGATACGAACGTCTCCTAAATCTGGCCATGGACATTTTAACACAATACAAAAACGAGCTGCTGAACCCTTTAAATCAACTCCAAAATTCATAGACGGGCTTGCTAATACAGTAGGGTCGTCTGTCTGTAAATGTTCATTTAATATATCAACATTATCTTTACTACCTCTAATTCTATATAACACCCTATCATTTTTTAATTTATCTTTAAGCATCTTAGTAATAATATTAGATTGAGTATGTATTAATCCTTTATCATCTTTATGCTCTTGTAATATTTCTTTAACACAATCTACCACTTTAGGGAAATTATATTCTAAATTCTTTTTATTTAACTGAAAGTTACCAAACAATATAGGAGACTTTCTTGGATCAAATGAAGAAGGTAAGTCGATATACTTATAATCATCTTGCTCTATACCTAAATTTCTCAGCACTTGTTTATAATCTACAAATGTAGCAGACATAAGGATTACATTATCTGCATATTTAAATATATGTTGAGCGAGGGAATCAATCTTCTTTGGTATTAGTTGTATGTATAACTTATTACGTATAGTTGCTTTGTTAATAATATACTCTGACTGATGCCATGTTTCAATTACTAAGGATAAATCTCCTTTAAGGTCAGATATAAACTTATGCTCTCTTTTTACGTCATCGCCTAATGTAGAAGAATGCTTATCAAACATACGAAGTAGTTCTATATACCTATCTTCTAAATCAGTTTTTAAATTCAATAACTGTTTGTAGAACGCAGTAGAACTTTTTGTATAAGATAATCTAAAACCATACTTAACAAGTCGACCAATTTCAATACCACAACTAAACCGACTCACAATGACATTTTCTAACTCTGAAGCCTCATCGCAAACTATTAATTGTCTATTCTTTAAATGATTCGGTTTATGGAAAAAGCTAGAATAATTTTCTACACTTATTTTAGAAGCAATAGATTTATTCCTCGCTTCATAATAATCACAACGATTACAATCCCAGCATTCCTTCTTTAACTTACTACTAACAATACACGGTGCTTGATCTGCAGCGCTTCTATCATCAAGATTACAAACATATGTACTTTTACCTTTAAGAGTTTTTATATCTTCAAAATCTCTAGTATATTGATCTTGGAGCGCTTTAGTAGTCGTTAATATAGAAGTACCGTACCTCTTACTTGAAAAATCATCTGCATACTCATACGTTAGCTTACCATTATCCCAGTTAGTTTCAAATGCAGTATAATCTTTTACTAACTTAGTAAGACGAGATGGAGGTTTATTAAGACCGTTTGCAATAGTTTTAGCTATAAAACTCTTACCACAACCTGTAGGTCCTTGAACAACTATAAACTTATATTTCTTTAATGCGTTTTCAATATTAGGTATTGCATAACGTTGACTAGAGGAAGGTTTATAATTTTTCGGGAAGTTTTTTATACCCATACAACTATTATAGTTGTTCTATAGAGAGAAGCAAGTCGCAATATTTATTACGATGATTAGTTATCATTCTATTTACTTTTGGCTTCCATAAAACATCTTCTCTATGAATATTAGTCAGAGTATAGTCAAAATAAATTATACCATTCTCTTTAAGAACATTAAATGGGTATACTATTTCTATCTTCTTACCTGTAGTAAATAGTATTTTGATATTGAAGTCCTTAATATCAAATATTTGGATCTGACCAGCGCCTAAAGTTCTTTTCTTTGACGTTATCTTTACTGTACTAAGTAACAGACTCTTTAAAGTATTTTCTACAAGTTCGTATGTCATGTATTCATAAACGCCATTTTCTCTCCTGCCGACATAGGTGAGATTTTTTCATTTAAATAAGACCAAAATGTATCATCAGCATCAAGAGTGCTTATAAGGTCGACAGTATCACAATTGATTGTTCTAAAGCCTTGCATTAATATATCCCATGTTATAATTAAATTTTCTTGATTAGGATTATATGCTGGAGCTTGTCTAGGTGGCTGATAATTTAAAACTGTTCTACCTTCAACTGAATTGAGTAACTGTACATTATTTGTACACAACATTCTTCGAGAGGCAGGTCGACCAGGCTTTGTATTACGGCGAGCAAATTTTACTTCGCATACCTTACTCAAAAGCATAGACTTTAAATTACTCAGCCCTACTATCATCTCGATTTAATTCTTCACAAATCCCAAAAAATCTATCCTCATTTAAAAATAAACAATTTCTAAGAGAAGAATCAAAACCAGCAACAGATAAATTATCGACTTTAATTCCTTTGTCATCTGGGAAGCAGACAATATCATTAGGTTTCGCAAATTGACATTTAGGGCCTGCTAAAATAACTCGAGCCATTCTCCATGTACGCTTGACATGAGCAAGAGGAATATAAACACTACCTCGCTTTACTGATGTACCAGATTCATCTAGATCTACATACTGGGCTAAAACAATATCATCCATTACTTGGCTTAGCTTATAACCATGTAGGCTAAAACAATCTGTATCTTGATATGTATCAAGATCAATAAGACCTTTTTTTACAGAATGGTCAAACGCATCTCGCTGACTGTCAGTCAGATCCATTTTATCTAACGCTGCATCATATTTCTTCTGTTGACTACTGTTCATATTTGTTAATATTTACTCCAAAGTTTTCCGAATACAATTGTATTTCTCTCCGTGAGAGTTCATACAAATCTGCAGTTCGCTCAAAACTTTTTTTATCTTTCTTTTTCTTTTTTACATACCTAATAAACTTACGTTTAGTTTTAGGTATTAAATTGAATAATAAATTATAATGTAATTCATTATTGTAGGCCAAACCGTGTTTGTTTACTGTATTGTTTATTAGTAATGTACATTCTTTATTAATAAACGTAATATACCTATTAGTAATATAAGCGGAATATAATTGAGAGTCAGTAATGTTAATATCAATCGGGTTTCTATCGAAAGCGATATTATTTACAAAATCAAAAAAACTATTTACATTTCCTTTCGGCATCCTGATCGTTGCCATCTTATATGGCTATCTTTTATAATTTTTTTTGTACAAGTCTTGGACAACCAACCATCTATAATAACTTTCTTATCTTCTAACTCTTTATAATGAGTAAAAAAGTTTAAAGTCTTACTCACCCAATGAGCTTCAAGGTCTTTTATAGATCTATATTGTTTAATATGACTAGTCGGTACACAAACTACTTTATAATCCTTATCTCCGTTATCAGTCATGTCCACAGTCGCGATTGGTGTTACTTGAACTAGAGCTCCAGAAATAATAGGTGTGTTGTTATACACAATGACATCTAACGGGTCGTCATCAAGAGCTAACGTCTGAGGTATGAAGCCATATGAACCTGGATAGTTCATTGAACTATATAAGCTACGATTGAGCTTAATTACATCTAACTCCTCATCATATTCATACTTTGTACTCGTACCTTTTGGTATTTCAATAATACAATTGATAATACATGGGTAGTTATCTCCAATTGGTATTCGATTTACTAAATTCATCTTATCTACAACTCCCTATACTAATTTTATCTTAATTTTGCAAAAAAAAATTGGACCATGAACTCGACCTCTCTCAAAAAAATCCTTAAAGGAAAATTACGCGAGTTTTGCGAAAAAAATTTGATTATAGGATTGAGTCTCATAGGGTCAGCTTTGTAGTTGCGATGAATGCGTCATCCACCATAGAATAGTAGGTGTCTACCACTAATTTCATGAATTCTTCCACTTGATTATCAGTTAAATTTGTGGAATAGGCAAAAACTGGAGCGTTTCTACCAGCAACAACATTAATGGCAGTATGACCAATGGCTACATTGTCTTTTGAATACGTAATACTTACACTACACTTACCTTTTGGTTGAATAACTCCGTTCTGTTCGAACTCCTTATGTACAATTAGGTCATCTCCATCTACTTCGATTGGAGCTTGCAAGTATTTCGTTGACAACAAGTTAGCGATTTGCGTGTTAAGTAGTCTTTGAAAGAATACAGCACCGAGTGGACATAAATTAGGCAACTCCCAGCAAAAATTAATAGCATCATCAGAGTAAATGAAATCATTATTAAGAAGGTCTTCATTATCAATCATTCCCTCGGTTTCTACTTTCATCGGAGCTCTAAAAGCTACAATATTACCAATAGGGAGGGTCTTTTTCCGAAAGTATTTATAAGCAAACCTACCGTGAATTAAATTACCATCATACAGTTCGATGTCTCGTAAGATCATACAGATATAATAATATATCTAGAAAATTAATCAACTCATTTTTCCGTTGCGTTGGTTTCTAGTTTTATATTTTTTTATTATGGGTTGTTCTTCATCGATTTGACTATCAAATATAGTTTTCTTTGCTAAAAATGGAAACATTACATATGAATTATAATATCGTCTAGAAAATAATGACAAGCTAAAACAAGAAATAGCTCCATCAGCAGCTACTTGAATCGGTATAGAGCTAGCGAGAAGTTGCTTTGCCGATCGCGCAGTAAGAGCATAACACACCGCACCGCCAAACTCTTTATAACCGGTATAAAAATATTTGTTTACTTGTTTACGAAATTTAGCTAATGGGTTGTCAAAATCATGCCAAGAATGATAATGAATTATATCCCAATCCTTTGGTATATGATCTTTCCAATCTAACACATTATAAAGTATATCTTTATCAAAAACAATATCGTCTTCTACTACTAAAAAATTCTTACAACCATCGGCAAGAGCTGTTTTGTACGCCTTTAAATGACCGTATGAGCAAGAAATCTCTCCTAAAGAAACTGGTAAATGATTTTGCTCAGGTGTTGCACATGTTTTACATTTTCGTAATACCCATTCTGATCTTAAGAATTTAAACCTAGGTATCTTATCATGATAAAAATTTTGAGGTGAAATGCTTCTCACAAACTTATAATTTTGTATACCTAAGCTAGCAAACGATTTTTCAATATACTCTCGACGTAGTGGGTCTCTACCCCATACAACATAGATTTTATCAAACAAAAAATCTATACCAATACTATCAATACTATCAAAATTAATTATGGATGTTGCTGCAGGTTTTAAGAACATACTTTTATTGTTTCATATATTTTTTTAGTGTCTATACAGGGAGGTAAACAATCGTGTTCAAGATGAGAAGTTAGAGAAGGTATAGGAGAATAACACTTATTAGATATATACATTAAATTAATAATGTGGTCATAAAACGTAGTCTTATTTATATTAGTAAATATACTATAATTTTTATCAAACATTTTTTTAGTGAATGCAATAGTATATGTTGTACTGTTTATTGATCGCCAATGCCGCTGTCTCTCCCCCATTGGAAAGCTTTTACAAATTATTATATCTGTAGACTTACCGTTACCAGTCTCATATAAGTTCGGGTAATCAACTGGGTGACAAAAATAGTCCGGATACTCAGTAAGAAAATCTTTTATATAAACCAAGCAATTGTCATAGTGTAAATAATCATCTTCACACAAATATATTAAATCGTTTTCATTTGTTATATTATTAATAATATACAAAATGCATTCGTTGTTAATTTTTACAGCACACTGATGATTAAATTGTAGAATTTTATAATTAATTTTATACTTAGTACATAGAGTCTCTATAATATTATCTGAGTCGTTTCCGTCTAAAAAGAAAATTATATTATCTTGTTCTGACATCTGCTTGAGTAATGAGATCAAACATGTTGTAACAATGTTAGAAATATTATTTACAATAGGTCGAGTAGGTGGAGACCATTCATCGTCTCTCTCTTCCCTAAAACATATCTTGTATAATATTGTCATACATTAGTTAGTTCGAGAAATAATTTTTTAGAATTTTGTTCTATTAAATGTTTAAAGAACTTGCGGACTAATTCTGGCTTATGATTCTCTAAATGTTTTTTGTAATTGAATACTTCTTCGTTTAAAATATTTTGATCAACTTGCCATCCAAATTGGTGAGGGTAAAAATTATCTCTTAGATTAAAATAACTTATTTTCTCAGAACTTCGAATAAAATTACAATCTAAAAACACAACTAGTTCAGGATCAATCCACTCTAAAAACATAGGAATTTTGCTAGCGTACACTAACGCGCCTGTTGATAGAGCTTCATATAAATAATGCCCCCATCCTTCATAATAACTAGGGCATAAATGTATAAAGTTTCTGTTAAACTCTAAATTCATAGCCTCCTCAGTAATAAAGTCTTTAATGTAATTAAAATTAGGGGTATTACATAACTTATCTAATGTACAACCTCCTCTACTTTCTATAATAGTAATAGGTAAGTTATTATCAGACGGTATAAAAGTATCTAAAATACATTCCGTTCCTTTTTGAGAGCTTTTACCTAAAGCATGAATAAATTTATTTTCTTTTTTAATTGTAGAATTAAATCTATCTTTAGAAATAAACCCACAATTAATTACATTTTTATTATACGGGGATAGTAATTGTTTTGCAAAAGAAGATTTAGTTATAATTTTATCAAAATGCTTTAGAGTAGAAAGTTTTGGAGATTGTAACCATTCTTCATTAGCTATTAAAATGTTTGTTTTATTTCGAGATAGCCATTGTATATCGTATTCTTGAAAGAAAATACCTACATCATAATCAGCAAAAACTGGCGGAGGTTCGTTGCCCGGTAATGGTATGTGCTGTTGAGTGTAGTTAATATCTATATCATACTCATCGAACAATAGATCTTGAATCAAAGAAACATCAGCTACTAAACCAACTCCTGAATTTGCTGCATAAAAACAAGCGGAGCGTTTTTGCATATGAAATACTACCTCAAAAGATTTTCTTTATAACCAAGCATTTGCCATTCTTTAGTATCAGCTTCCCAATATACTACAATACCGATCGGAAGCTCTGCTGTATCGACAAACTCATCATCAACAATACCTTTTTTAAACTTTGCAGTCTCAACTAAGAAAACTTTCTCTTTAAAATACACTGCGCGAGTTTTTCTTTTGTATTTGTTTTCGTATGCCTCTTTATCAGAGAGCTTAGTCCAGTCCCAAGTTAGCGGATTCCAAAAAAGGGTTAGATTATCTTTAACTTTTGCTTGTTGAGTTTTAACTCCAAGGAACTGTATCTCCTCTACTGCCTTAGTACCTGGCTTATACTCGACACCATTGAAATATATGTCCATATCTATAATTAATTATACATGTCTGATGATCTTTCAACTAGGTTTTGTGAACACCCATGGACGTTTCTAGAAATACAAGATAAAGGGTTATATAATTGCTGTCCGAGATGGGTTAATCATAACCGAATTGGAGATTTAACTCCAACTTTAGATTTTTACAAAGAGTGGAACAGTAAAAGAAGTAAAGCTTTTCGTCAAAGTATTTTAGACGGTACTTTTAGTTTGTGTAATTCAGAAGAATGTCCTAAAATACAAAACGGTACCCTACCAACTCGAGAAGATGTACTAGCGGGTAAGTATGGAGACGAGTTAAAATTTATTTTAGAGTTTGAAATGGATGTAGCTCAACCTCCTAGTACAATAAACCTCTGTTATGACAAGTCTTGTAACTTAAGATGTCCTAGCTGTCGTAAAAACTTAATACAATACGGAGAAAAAAACCAACCAGACAAATATAAACAAACATTAATGATTAATAAACGTTTGTTAAGAATGATACATAGTAAACCACATAAGGTACAACTTAATATAACAGGGTCAGGAGACCCATTTGGTTCACCATCCTTTTTTGATTTGATGAAAAAGATTGATCCAAGAAAGAACCCACAAGTTTCTATAAGCTTACAGACAAACGGTGTCTTGTTTAATGAACAACGATGGAGTAAACTTAAAAATTTACATAAATTAGATGTTTCAGCTATAATAAGTTTAGATGCTGGTATAAAAGAACACTACGATAAGGTTAGAGTTGGAGGAGATTGGGATAAGTTAATGAAAAATTTAACGTTTATACGTACCTTAGATTTAAAACAAGTTAGATTAGATATGTGTGTACAAAAGCACAACTATACAAGTATTCCAGAATTTATAGAAATAGCACAAGCCCACAATTTTGGTTCATATACCTCAAGAATATATAACTGGGGAACATTTACAGATAAAGATTACAATTATCATAACATTTTTGACTCTAAACATCCTGAACATGTTAAATTTCTAAAAATATTAAACCAAGACTATCACTATCATAAACATGATTGGGGTAACTTAACAGACTTTATAACTGATTAATGAAATTAGCAGTATTATTATATGGACAACCTAGATTTTGGGACCTAAGTTACAAAAGTATTATACAAGAAACAACTTTTGAAGGGTGTACTACAGATTATTATTTTCATTTTTGGGATAAAATAGCTTACGGTCACAATGATCAGGAGATTAATATATCAAAAGAGGATAAACAAAAAATTATTAAGGCATATAAGCCTAAGAAATATGAATTTACTGACTATACCCCATTATTGGATAATTGTGAAGAAGTATTTAAAGTAGTAGAGAAAATAAAAGGTGGTTTAAATTACTTCTATAAAGAAAATGGCAAAATGGAGCCATTAAATTTAGGTAAAAGTATATTTGAGATTTGTGAACCGGAACATTTAACTTATTATCTAGGTCAGTTTACTTCATTAGAGCGGGTCGCTAATTTAGTAGAAGGAGATTACGATTATATTTTTAGAATAAGAACTGATCTAATGTTCGTTACACCTGATATGTATGAAGATGAACGGTTCTATAGATCAGATAAAAAACTATTTTACCATCGTTTAGAAAAGCAGGAGAAAGGGGTATTTTGTAAGTATGGTGACCTACAAATATGGGAAGGCGCTGGAGATGTATCAGGTAATAATACTGATCACCAACCAGTAAACAGAGTTACATACGAACAATTCTCGTTTTTGAATAATAATCTATATGCTAAAAAACGTAATAAGTCAGATTGTAATATTTACAATTCTAAAACTCAATACTTACACATGAAAGATTGGTATATTGTTGGTAGTGGGGAGGAAATGTTGTGGAGTATGAAAAAATATATTGATACTATACTAGTTATGATTGATAAATCTAGAAATTTCCTTAAAACTAATGGTATAGATATTAATTGGGCGGCTGGTGAGATAGTTTGTGGTGAAGTATTAGGGTTAAATGGTATAAATGCAGGGGAATTAGGGTATGAATATATAAACAAAATGGTTATACCTAATAGGTTACTCAAAATTGCTAATAAATTAACAAAAGAATGTATATTAGATAGACCTCATATTAGAGTATTAGCAGATTCTAATATACCATTAAAAGAACAGTTTATAAAAAACAAGCAATGATAAAAATATGTCATTTAAGAGGAGATAAAAATTATTGGTCCCCAGAATTAAGAGATGTACGACCAAATAAACCTAGGACAACTTACGGAAACCCGACTATAATATATATGTGGGGAGAATTGCTTAATTTTAATTACTTAACATATCGAAAAAAAATACGAGATATTGTAAAAAATAGTATAATAGATAGTAAAGAGTATGATATCATTTGTGATAATGATGAAGAGTTTAAAAATACTATAAAAACTCTTAAAGACTCAGATGAAATCATAATACACTCCCAAGATGATGATGATATATACGTTGGTGGTGTAAAAGAAAATATACCTGACGGTATTTACAATACCCCGTATACTAAATTTGAAGAAGGTTCAGTGTACCCTATTTTAAAGAAAAATAATTTTAAAAAAACAAGCATAACAGCAGACATGCTTTATACTTTAAACAAACCTAAACACGGGTCGTGTAATTTGTTTATGAAAGGTGCTTACTATCATTATAAAGATATTTTAAACAATATAGCAAACAGTTCGTTTAACACAAGACAACGATTACGTACTTTTATTCATGATACAAAACACAATATCAATGTGTTTGAATATCCCTCAATAATAAACGTTGAAATAAAAACTATTTGGAGTTTAACAAAAGCAAAAAAAATAAATGGTCATTTAAAAATGTTATATGAAATAGATAAAGAAATGTTTAAGAAAAGTATAAAAGGAATTTTTATGAATGATTATTATATGTTTAAAAACATAGATATAATAGATATACCTAGATGGGGAGAGATGGTAGAAATATATGAGGATTTTAAGCAAAACTTACTATGAAACCATTACAATATAAAAAACTTAAAAAAGTAGCAGTTATTTTGTACGGTCAACCTAGATTTATAGATATAAATTATAAATCTTTGAAAGAAGAATTTTCTTATAACGGGGTAGAATTTGATTATTTTATACACTTTTGGAAAGATGTAAGTTTTTCTCCAGAAAGTGAGAGAAATTATAGATCATACGACTATACAGAACAAATAAAAACAAATTGTAATTATCTCAACGTCAAAAAATTAATGATAGAAGATTATAACATACTAGATGAGTATATATCTAATATTGAAAATGTCCTTCATATTATTAAAAAACAAAAATTTTATAAAACTAAAAAATTTACCGGTACGTCTCTAAATAGTAAAAGATATAAATGGGGACAACATTTAAGTTTATTAAACGCTTATAATATGTTAGAAGAGTATGAAAAAAATAATAACATGCAATATGATATAGTGATAAAAGCTCGTACAGATTTTGCATACAAAAATAAGCAATGTTATAAACACGAACAAGATTATTTAAACGACAAATACGAAGCATATTTAGACTTTAAATTAGATACTCCTATTGTCAAATCTAGCGGCGCACAGTTTCGACAATATAATCCAACTACGAACAACTATATATTACACCCTGGAGAATTTAAAAATATAAAAAAAGGAAAGCTTCTTAATTTTAAACAAATAAATTGGGTACGAAATAAAAAAAACTTTTTTAGATTAGCAGATATTAGTCAAACATCAAACAGAAAAGCAGCAGATTTTTATTTTAAACAACACTTAGCTATATATCTACGTGTATTTTTAAATAATTATTGTAATAAAGATTATATTACATTTGATAAACACGACGCGATACAGGGAGATATAGCTTATTATAATAATATAGAGGTTTATAAAACGCAATGTCGATATCACCGACTTGTAAGAAAGAATGATTGTAATAACTCATGGATTGAAAAAAGAGGTGTAATATTTCCAACTAAATCTGACGAGACACATGAATTTGTAAACAAACAATTAAAGGAGTTATATGAGCACAAATGAAATAGAACAAAAAAAATATAAGTGGTTAAACCAACACACAAGTTATGGCAAAGGGTTTCACGGGCAGGATTGTTTAAACTTTGTAAGAGGGTTAAATCCCACTTCTTTATTAGACGTAGGCACCGGGAATGGGAAATTTTGTAAAGAAATTAAAAAATATGTAGATAATGTTTATGGTTTAGAATGGGCTATAGATATCTGGGATGAAAATAAAGGAGATGGTATTAATTATTTTAAATGTGCAGCGCAGGAAATACCATTACCAGATAAAAGCGTCGATGTAGTCACATCTTTTGATTTTTTAGAACATATAATACCTCAAGATGTACCTAAAGTTATGAAAGAAATGGTTCGAGTATGTAAAAGAGCAATGATTCATAAAATTGCTACTAAACCATCTGGTTCTCACAAGAAAAGATTAGAACAAATATTTGGAGATGGGGAGTTACATCAAACTCAACAACCAAGACACTGGTGGTTTGAGCAATTTGAACTATACGGACAACCATATAGTATAAAAAGCGGACTCTACGTAGTATTATAATTGTTATTTCAAATAGGGAAAAATATAATCATCGTTTAGTTGCTGAAAATCATTTATTCTTATAACAGATTCATTATATCTTTTTTTATGAAACTTTCCTTTGCAAGATTTCCCATAAACTAATCTTTTATATCTGTTAGTGTCTACCCCATACATGTTTACTTTTTCTCTTAATAATAGAAATTTAAACATTGTATGTAATCTATTGAAAATGTATTTGTAAATAAATAGTTCGTTATATTTTTTATATAAAAAAATAAATTTTTCTACCCAGTTTTCGTATAAAATTTTTGCAGTTTGTAAGTCTGCAATATTGTATATATCAGAGTGTACCGCGATCCATACGTTATCATGGTTATATATGTCAGTATAGTCAATTTTTTTAAGTACGTCTTTTAACTTATTACCTGCAGATAGAGTATATTCTCTACTTAATAAAACCTTTTCTATTATGTAACATTTATACGGTGGCACAATACAATTTTTTGTATCAGGAGCAAAATGTTCAAAAGGCTTTATATAAAAATTATATTTTTTATTTTCCCTTTCAAATTTGTATAAAATATCTGTTCTCACTTTTATAACAATATCATACTTTATATTATTTTGTTCTTGATACTTTGTAATTAAATTAAAACATCTTTCCATAGATAAATGTTGACCTAATTTATATCTTTTAAGTCTTATATTTATCTTCTTATGAATATAACTTATAGTTTTATCTAATTCGGTATAATCTTCTACTATATATTTTTTTGTTCCTATATTGTTAAGTAATTGTTCTAAATTATCAATATTATAATAATTATTTGTTTTGTCGTCCTCTGGACCAAAACCTATATCCTTCCAAAAATGCGCAAATATGTGAGTTTCGCAATTTTTTATCGTATATTCTTGTAAAATATGACTATATGTATAGTTAAAAAACCTAGGTTGACCATATAATAATAATGCTATTTTTGGTTTATACATTATTCAAAGGAATACGGGTAGATTTAGCATAAAATTCTCCGTTAAAATATTTCAATTTCTTATCCCAATCTCCTATATGTCTGAACTTCATCGGCGGGTTTGTTATTTTGTTAATTAAATTATGTTTATTAAACAGGTACGTAAATACTGCTTCCTCTCTTAAAAAATTACCATCCTTTTCCCATAATTTTTGTATTTCATTTAAATTAAGTATTTTTTCTAAATTAAAACTATAATTTTTATTTATATAAAAACTACCAGCTTGTACGCCCTTAGTTATTGTTGTATCACCTAAGTGCGTACGAGCGACACTTATAGGATGATGTATTCTTTTTAGAGTTAAATAAGGCTTAACTTTAAAACATAATTCTCTCATTAAATTTAAATTAGAAATTTTTCGTATATGTAAATCACAATCTAAATAAAGCATAGATTCATAACTAGAATTAAAAAATTCATTTATTAAGTAAAATTTCGTATTCCAAGCTTTAATAACATGCGTATGAGATGATTGTATTAACTGCTTATAATATTTTTTATTTGAATTATTAGTATTTTTGTGTAAATTTTGTACTGTAATTAAACGATCATTTATTTCATCTGGTATAAAATTAATAATTTTAAAATCAGTTTTTATATTTGATTCTTTAAGCAGTTTTATATACCTAGATATAACATTTTCAATAAAAAGATTTTCTATTTTTTTGTCCTCATAACAACACAAACAATACACAACATTTTTATTCATTTGATTTTCAAGTTATTACTACATAAGTATTTATATACATGATTAATATTGCAATATGCCTTAGTGGGGAACCTAGACATTGGGAAATTGCAGCAAAAAGTATAAAAATTTTAACAACATCAATAACAGAAGATGTAAATATAGATGTTTTTTTTCATATGTGGAAAGAGACAACGGAACGTGAACAAAAAGACATTAATAATCCTATAGTTCATCCCACGAACACCGAGTTAATAACAAAAAAACTCAACCCAACTAATTATATATGGGATTGCAAAGATGAATTAGACTCAGATATAGAAAAAGCATGGGAATACATAACATCATTTGATTATAAAATACCTAATTATATTAATACAAAAGAAAAACTAAAAAACGTAACTAAGTATTCTAATGAAAGTC
>Ga0209337_1000177_pt1 | contig 51378 bp, 72 predicted proteins | sample LinPmetageLP53_FD_184044 | JGI IMG/M metagenome (GOLD analysis project Ga0209337, IMG submission 184044) | Marine viral communities from the Pacific Ocean - LP-53 (SPAdes) (version 2) | ecosystem: Environmental > Aquatic > Marine > Oceanic | place: Pacific Ocean | collected 2010-02-08
TTTGGATCTCTTGATTCTCTTCGAGTTCCTTCTTGGTGTCGTCCCAACGAAAGAAGAAGGTCATTGAAATCAAAAGAGAAATGATTGCAATGCAAACCAGAAGTTCTAGCGTACTAAATGCTCTCATCGGTATCCTTGCCTCCACTCGTCGTTTGCTGCGTTTGCTTCATCCTTCGCGTACCATTCGCCGTAGATGATCAGAGACTCTGGATCAGGAGCAGGACCACGAGCGTCTGCTTCGACAATCTCTTGTCCTCGTTCAGAAATCCAACCATCAAACTCATCAGTCCATCGACACAGATCATTCTTGCCGATAATCTTACCAGTAATAAAACAGATGTCTTCCATACCAATCCATTCTTCTACCATACGGGGCAGAACCTTTACCATAGTCTTGTCATTCATACGAGCCACTTACCCCTTTTGATAATACGAGTAGTCTGAATACACTCACCGCGAGCGTGCATCTTTCGCTGCTTGGTGATTCCTTTACCCAAGCGAGAAGTGGGAATGCCACCGTGTTGACGAATGGCACCCCCCTCTTTCTCGGCTTCTAAATCGAACTGATCGAGATGTCGCTTCTTGTTCATTCACAAATTATACCACATCTACGGTCCGTGTCAAGTCCTGTCAGGTGGATAGGCAGGAATATTTTCCCCCATATCATTCCATCCATAAACTTTCCAAACATCACCCACCTGAAAATCTTCGGGTGCTATAACTCTCGACCACCAGACACCCTTGCCATACTGTCTACTGCCATCTGGTGGTTGAACTTGAGCATATCCCGACACATTGGCAGAGTCTGTTGCCAACTGGTGAATGATTTCTCCATCACGGTAGATCTCAATAACCCATTTTGCATTCGGGTTTGCTTCGGCCCATTCATCAACAGTCATTTCACCATCAGATAAGTTTACAGATTGATATCCGTAACATCCTGCTGAAATGGCGGCTGGTCCTCCTGATCCCGTGTCGTCTGCGACATCGAAATCACCCTTGACTAGATCAACCGCCACTCCGCTTTTGGGACGATGAAATGCCCTCCTCGGGCATTGTCGTTCGGAGTTTCGTTCATAGTCAAGAGTAGAATATGATCAGCAGTCTCCCACAAAGGATTGAAGTCCTCGGTAATCTCGACTGGATCATCAGGTGGATCGGTGGGGTCAACATCACCCCCACCGTTCGCTGCTTCGATCTGATCCTGCCAAGAATCCGAGATGGCTTGGAATAGAATTTCCATGTCCACCATATCCACTACACCATCTTTGTTTAGATCATATAGAGGATTGTCGGTTCCGAGTGCGCCAATCAAGAGTGTCTGATCAAGTTCATCGACCCAACCATCACCATTGAAGTCTGCAAGTTGTCCTTCGAGACGAGTTACGATGTCCCATATAACTGGGACTTCGATATTTTCGCCTGCTTCTACACGCTGACTCACGACGGTAATGATTCTCTTTGTGCTGGCTTCCCAACAAACTAAACCAGAATACTGTTCTGGAATAATAGGAATGATACCATCACTGAGTTGAACAGTAAGACGAATGCTCATAGTACGAGCAACTGAAGTGCTGTTCGTCCATTCGACTGTACCGTCTAGACCGAACGGTCCAACATAATCACCCATTGGTCGTTCATAAACTGCAACTACCTGTCGATCCCCCACATCACCTTCAGAAACGGTGAGAATGGATTCTACGCCTTCGTCGCTCAACTGAGGAACTCTAGTCGTTGTAGTTGGTTTGGGCATCCGTGGAGGACAATCAATGTCCTGTGCGAATGCACTATTACTTGCCAGTACGGCTGCTAGCGTTAATGATTTCGAGATCATCTGCTGCTCCCTTCGCTGATACCTTTACCCATGCTCTACTCCAGATATAACTGCACATCACTGCACCTGCGACACTCCACATGGCGATCTCTCCGCCCTCTGTGACGGGCCAGTTCTTTAACCAACCCGTGCCTTCAAGAAGTGGAAGTCCACCAATTCCAATTGCTGCCCAAAACTCCGTGGACTTAATACCGGGTTTTGGATCTGTCGTTGTCTTTACTGTAGCCATATTATGCTCCTAATAATTAGTCTGATGCTCCAAATCCCCACTCGTCCTCATTTGGATTTGCGGGTTTTCTTTCCTGTGCTGGTGGTGGTGGGTTCTCTGGATCGTAAGTTACCATTTCGGCAGTTACGCCCCACTTAGCAAAAATCTGTCCCATATCACCAGAATCGATTCTACCATCTTCATTGAGATCGAATTGTTCATAGTAACCTGCTCCCTTCATACCAAAGGCAGCAAGAACATGTCCGAGATCAGCAGAGTCGATTACACCGTCGTTGTTGTAATCCATTCCTCCACCACTGAGTCGTGCGACCTTCCAGTCGTAACCAGTAGGACGCTTATCACTGGTTGCACCTTTGACGAAATCGACAATCTCTTGTGTCGATTCACTGTCTTGTGTCAGGGGGAAACCACCCCACTTGTTTCCAAGCCAGTATAGTTTGCCGTTCTGTTCATCCTTAACAAAGGTAGGAGTACCAGAATCACCGCTCCAGATTGCTTCTCGTTCACCCATGATGTCGTCAACTTCATATTCAAAGTCATAGACGCGAGGGGGACGACCGCCGTAAGTGATAACCTTACCACCCTTAGTGTACATGTAGTGAAGCATACCCTGATTTGTCAACTGGTAAATCTTGCTTCCAACTGGCACATAAGCGATATCACATCCTTCGATTGGCGTGACATCTTCGGGTAGTTCTTCTTTGAATGTAATGATAATACGATCACCATTAAACTCGGTAGTTGATTCCCACTCAGGATAGTAGATCTTACCACTCTTGCCCATGAAACGCTGCTTGCGTTCTTGTGCAGGAACAGTTCTCCAATAATGACGGCAACCAATTGCGTGCTTGGGTGTAATCAAAACTGTTGCCCAGTAACCACTGTTCCAATTGTTGATGTCGCTTAGGTTGTTGTTACCTGCTTTATTATTGTATCGGCGATTGCGAACATTGAAGGACGAAAGATCAAGTCCGTCTTGCATAGCGAACGAACCCTTCTTCCAACCAACGGGAATACCCTCAGTTCGTGTTGGAGGCGCGCCACCGATGTATGTTGGTTCAGGATCGTAAGCGTAGCAATCGCTCTCTTCGTATGTGTATTGTAGTCTCATCGATGTCTCCTTTAATCAAAGCCCAAACACAAGTCGGATTCTTTCCCACAGGCCAGGAACATCTTCTGGATTGTTTTCTGCACGACGAGCAGCCCTACGAACCTCTGCGTCTGTAAGTAGAATCCACACAGGATGACCATCGACTCGAAGTCGAGCAGGCCAGTAGTGGGTTGCTTCTTTTTTAGTTTTTCTTTCTTCGTTTTCTTTGCGAGTATCCATAGTAGTTTCTCCACTACTATTTATAATCAATACTGAGGACGGGACTCGAACCCGTATGTCCGTAAGGACGGCAGATTTTAAGTCTGCTGCGTATGCCAATTCCGCCACCTCAGCGTTTGTTGCTATAGTATAACACACACCGAGGTAGTGTCAAGGGGTTTCCATGTAGTAGTTGATTAGACCCTGTGATGCTACGATATCCGTAGTTGGTGCCTTAGAACCAATTACATTTATCTTAACCTTTCCACTATTCGTCATTCTATAATCAACGTCACCGGCAAACCATTTACGATCATTAAGATTTGCTTGCCAGTAGTTCTTCCCCGCTAAAATTTTAGCCATATCTTCATTGGCACCCTTCGAGGCATTAAACTTCTTTGCAATTTCTCTACAGAAAAATGCAGTGACAGACTTGGGTAAGTTCTTGACAACAACAGCATCAACGCCGGAATAATTCTGAATGGCTTTAACTACCTTGTTAGTAGTAGGAGTCATCTTTCCTTGTCGCAATGGTTCATATACATCCGCATATGGATCTTTGATTTGCGTCTTAGAAAATCCCAATAGTTTCCTAATACCATATTCGTAAATTATAGGTTTTGCTTTTCCTCTTGGTCCACCTTTTTTCGCTATTGCTACAGTTACTCCAAGAGACTCTGCAACTTTAACTATATCTTTCAATGGAGAATTTGACAATGATTTAGAAGGCACTGATAATGCCTCAGGTAATAAGTTAGTAAAGAATGATGCAGCAGCACCCTTTCCATATTTGTTTGATACGGGAATAATTGAACCATCTTTCATACAGAAAAATACATCAACTCCACTGAATGCAGGATCAGTAGGAACACAAAAACGTGAAACCTTTCCCTTACCACTTAATATGTTTGGATGAAATGCCCTTGAAGCATAGGTGGACATACCAATCAATCCTGTTATGACTTCTCCTGCATATTTACCAAGTTGGTTCATTTCGTTTTTTGGAATTGATTCATTCCATTCAAATCGATTCCATTTCTTGCTCTTTTGGTACTTCTTAAAATCTTCAGTGATATAGTCTGGTACTTTAGAGTTGTCATCAAGACCCTTTACCATAGATGCAGCGATTTGATCAGCAGATGTAAAGGTTCTACATTCTACATCTTGAGTTCCATATCTTACTTTTTCTAATTTACCACCCAGAATTAGTGTTTCGGCTCGAACACCCAAAGTCTCAGACCCTGTGGGTCTATTCATTGTACTAGCAGAAACCTTACCAGATTGTCCCTGTTTACCAGCAGCACCACCAAACTCTGTTGACTTGGACATATAAGATGCCGGGATAAAATACTCTTGCTTTTCGCTAGCGTAAAAACCATTGTAAAATAGTTTACCAGTGAAACTAGAAAGTTTCTTAACTACAGCCGCTCTCTTTTGTTTTGTATTTATAGCAGTTTTAAGAATCTCTGTATCTCTAGTACCGACACGAAAAACGATTCCATTTATCTTAAATGTTTTGCTAGTGGTCGTACCATCAGAATCTTTTTCCATGATAAAAGAATGTCCTTCACTGAACAGCCTGATCAGTGTTTCAATTCTCCCATCTCTTTGTTTGAGTTGGGTAAGTCCGAGAGCAGCCATTTATAAACTCCTAATCAACAATCCCACTTACGAAGTGCTAATGCCTTACGAGTTGGTCTGCCCTTCTCGTCTTTCATGGCACCCTTCATCCCACCCATTCTAGCACAGAATGACTTGCGTCTCTTTGCTGCCTTACCGTCTGGGTTCTTGCTCGCAGTCTTGGACGATACGGGTGCTTTGAGATCACTACCGGGGTTCTCACGCTCGTAGGATGCTCTCCCTGCTGCGTTGAGACCACCCTCCTTGTTCTTCCCCTCTTTACGTTGCCATGCACCAGACGCTTCTCCTACGTCTTCCTTATCAGGCATATCTCTACGCTTGGTAACGGTAGTCTTACCGCCTGGTCCAACGGATCGAACCTCATAGCCTATCTTCTTCTTGGGATCGAGTTTGACCTTGATCTTTTTCTTTGCCTCTTCAACTGACACTTCTTCGTTGCTTTTGTTCTTCTCTGGTGCGGGGTTATTATCTTCTTGTTCTTTTCTTCTGGCACGAAGAGCAGCAAGGGACATTCCGCCCTTTCCACTTTTTTGATATGTGTGTCTATGTGATCCTTGTGGATCTCTGGTTCCTGTCATAACTTCATCGACCTGTTCCTCAGTCCCTTCGTTTCGAGGAACACAGTTAGGGACAACCTTTCCGCCCTTCATCTTTGTACCTCGTTGAACATGACTATCCCAACATGCCTCATCAACCTGCTCGACATCTTCGTTCGTACCATACGACTTCAAGGTTTTGGCGATTGCATCATTGCGACGAAGACCCTTGTGCTTTGGATCAGTATCATCAGTAGGACGTTTTGTTCCGACACGATATCTACTACCAGAATCGGAGTTTACATTAAATGCTTTTTCTCTTCTCTGGGCCCTGGCTACCTTTCTCTGAAGAGATCGTCTTGCTACGTTCTTTTCAGAAGCGGGCAGATCCTTTCTATTTGAAATAGCAGCACCGATTCTACCCGCATCCTTAGAACTAACGTCTTCATTAGTCCCATCACAACCACAATCCTCTACCAACTCATCACAATCATCATGAGAATTCATCTTTTCGTTTAGGTAATCAGTGAATGATTTCATTTCTTCTTTTCCTTCTTGTAGGGAACTACACGGTCGTCCATCGCATCATCTGAGTTTTCTGCATCGAGAGCAGCATCATTTCTCTCTCGTCGCTTCTTCTCTTCTGGTGTCTCGTCATCATAATACTCTAGAAAACTTTTCACTTAGGGCCTCGCAGTCTCATCTGAAGATCTCGCATCTTTCGTGGCTTGGTATTACCAGGCTTTCCAGCCTTGTCTGACTGATACTTCCTGACATAACGGGCGCGTTCAGCATCAGTTGATGGGAGTCTTACATTCGCCACTGTATTGCGAGTTGGGTTGTCTCGGTGCTTTCGATCACGCTCCTGTGCGGCAGTCATATCCTCAACACCTTCTCTGTTATTGAGCATAAATTTCTTATCTCGTTCTCGTCGTCTTGCTTCTCTATCACCTGCACTTGATTTCTCTGGGTGGCCTGGATTGTGAACATTCTTTGGTGTTCTAGCGGCTAGAATCTTTGCTGCTCTCTTGGCACTATCAGCCATTCCCTCGGCAACTCCATGCTCAACATGATCCTTGGTGAGACGGGGGTTTCTTACATTGCGGGAATCGTATGGTTTAGTCTTGGGCTTACGAGCAGTCTTAATAAGTCTACCAATGTCGTTTGCTTTGATGGGAAGGCCAGGACTATCATCCTTGTATGCAGGATGACCGCTGTATTTCGTGCGAACCTCTCCACTCGTTCGTGATCCCTTCGGCCCGCGATCTCGTTTGCCCTTACCAGTGACCTTACCAGTAATACCCTGATCTGGGTGAGCAGCGTCATACTTGATTGCTTCACCTACGGTAACGCGATCCATCGGACCCTTGAACATTGCACCCTTGTCGTTCTTGATGTGAACATTTCTACCATCAATCTTTACGACCTTACCCTTGACACCAGAACCACCTTTAGTGGCGTGTCCGAGGTGAACGGTATCACCGACCTTTGCTTCAATGACTTGTTCAACTTCTTCTCTCTTAAGTTCTGGTTCTAGTTTGTTCTTGCGAGCATCGAGACGAGAGAGTGCTGCAACCACGCCCTTTGCGGACTTGTTAGTTTTGGGGGAGTGTTTGCCAGTATAAAGATCACTCTGGACTTCTCCTCTTCTCTTGTGAACGTAAGAACGAAGAGTCTTCGATGAGACTTCATCAACCTGTTCTACATCTTCCTTGAAGACTTTCTTCATGCGAGGGCCTTCGTCGGTGCGTAGTATTTTACCACCATGCTTCTTCATGATCTTTGCCATCTGCTGATGCGCCCGTGTTGGACTACCGACACCTGCTCCTACTGGACCCTCTGTTCTGACCTTACCGTCACTGGTTCCAGTCGAAGATCCTAATCTTTTCTGTGAGATTTCTCGCATGAACTCTTGTGCGGTTTCTTTGTCTGCGAACTGAAACTCAAAGGATTCCGTTAGTTCGACATCTTCACCCATACGACCCCTGTAGTTTTTACCGAGGATCTTACGCATGTCGATATCAGTCTTCGCCTTTACCACACCCCTTTGTCGCTTTCGCAACTTGTCCATCTCACCCTTGTCTGCTTTCATATGACTTGGTTTGTCTGCCATTCGAGTGACACGCTGGGTGTTGTCCTTCTGTGCCTTGCTGATGTACGATCTTAAGGTTTTTACCGTGAGTTCATCAACCTGTTCAGCATCTTCGCGGGTATACTTCTTACCAATCGCCTTCTTTCTACCCTTAGTGCGGTTTGCCAACTCACGCTCTAGGTCTGCTCTGTGCTTATCAGAGACTGGTCCGAGTTTCTTTGCCTTCAAGACGTTCTTGATACCTTCGATGTCACCTCTTGCCTTATCTGCATAAGATCCGAGGGTATCGCGGTTGAGTTCGTCAACCTGCTCGACTGCTTCCATGACATCACTGACTTTCAAATATATGTCACTATCGGCATCATAATACTTTCCTGCCTTTGTATCATAGTAGAAGACTTTACCAGACTTCTTACTGCGGTATGGACCTTCGAGTCCTTCTTTCTCACGGTTGGGGTTTCTCGCACGATCGATTGGTGGAACGATAAACTTTTTCTGGTATGTCTTGTAGTGTGCCTTTGCAGACATCTCATCAACCTGTTCTACTTCTTCTCTCTTAAGTTCTGGTTCTAGTTTGTTCTTACGAGCATCAAGACGAGAGAGTGCATTAACAACTCCCCTGTTGTTTTTCTTGAGTTTAGAATCGTTATGTCCGCCATCTTCTCGGGAAAGATCCTTGACGGTTTGCTTTCGTCTCTTAGTAACATAAGACCGAAGGGTGTCTGACGAGACTTCATCAACTTGCTCGACTGACTCATACTTGCTACGGATACCATCTTTACGTTCCTGTTCAATCTGCTTGGCACGGGCTGCTTGATCCTTCCTGACCTGAGCATAATACCTCTGCATGGAAGGAGTCTTCTGTGCATCCTTCAATCCATCCTTGTGAGCAATTCCTGGCCCCATGGCCTCACCAATCTTTAGATTGAGTTTCTTATTGCTGGGATGCTGCGAACCCAAACGTCTTACGCCACTGGTTCTTGCCTTCTTGCGGTGGAGTGAATCCATTGCTCCGTGCATATCCTCGGGGGAATATGGCTTTCCATCCTTACCGCCATCCTTGCTCATACGATACTTGGTGCGGAGACGAATCTCTTCTGCCGACTTCCTTGAGTCGAACTCTGCCTCTTCTAGATCTTCGCCTGGATGATCATGCTCAACGTGATCGTAGTGTGCTTCTCCTAGATGGATCTGTAGGTCGTCCGTAGCGACTCCCTGCTCGATTCCATGCTCGAACATGACATCGTACCAGTCGATGTCACCGAACTCGTCAGGAGCAGCGTGCTGCGAGTGAATAGGGTTGCCATGTCCGAAGTCAGCGTGTTCAACATGGGTAGCACAGAAGTGAGTGCCCTTTGGATACTTGCCATGTAGTTTGGTGATTCTCTTCTTCTTTGCCTCACTGAGGTCAAGATCAATCAACTCATCGTCGATTTCGAAACCTTCGGTGTGGACGATCTTTCCGCCCTTTGCTTCGACCGAGATCTTGGCGCCCTTGTTATTGGCTTTAGAGAATGCAACAACGTCCTTTAGTTCTCCGTGTTCAGCACCACGGAAAGTATCGACTACCTTACCACCCTTAATGGCAACAACAGTAAAGGGACCATCCTTCTTACTTACCTTCAACGCTTCATCGAGATCGACTTCTTCATTGGTGGATTCCCAACTACCACCAGCGGCCTTGTAGTGCTTCGATGCCCATGCGTTAGCATAAGCAGAAGGATATACTTCAAACTTAGATTTGGCAGCAGAGATTGACTTGGTCCATAAAGCAGGATTAGTGGGTTTGTTCTTCTCGTTGAGAAGATCTTCATTAATCTGCTCATTAATCATGTCGTTTAAAAATTCTTTTGCTGATTTCATATCTCGATCTTCCTTCTTAATATTGTTTGAAACGTTGATGGGTTTATTACCCGTTCCTGGCCTATCTGTATCTGGATCTTGTGCTTTCTTACGCTTCGCAGCGTTTCCGATTGCTTTCTTTCCGCCTTGAGACCGTAGTTGTCTTGCCTTCTTAGGAGATAAGCACTTTGGTTTACCTTCACCTGGCTTAGAGTCACCACACTTACCGACTCGTTCGCCTTTAGTGTTGTATCTATCCCAACCTGCTTCTCCACCTGCGGATTGTCCGAACCACTTACCGAGTCCAGAGTTCTTATAGACCTCTTTCACAGACTCGCCAGGTGTATCTTTCTTATACTTCTTCAAGAGTTCTTTAGTTCCAAAGAACCCTGCTCCAGCGGGTTTGTCTTTTTCACTCATCTACAGTCTCCTGAATGTATGTATAAAAAATTAGGTGGCCGAAGCCACCCAATTCAAGCCTGCGTTATCTGTAAGATACGTTCTGCTTGTAATTCTACCTGTGCAGTTCTTTGTGCGCCAGGCCAATATAGATAATCCTTATCTCCGTTCTTCTTCAGATTGATCAGAAGAGGAAGAACTAACTGCTCAATCTCATTCATTTTGGCTGCAAGTAGTTCATCGTACTGTGCTTTCACGGCACCAGCACCCTCACAGGTACTATTCATTTCAACAATCAACTGAAGTTTGTCTTGAATAGCAGAAATTTGTTCTGGCGTTACTTGCTCTTCTTCGGTAACCCCACCAATGAGATCTTTTAGTTCATCTTCATTAACGGCCATAAAACCGAAAGATTGATTACTATCAAAACCATCCATAAATTCTGGATTTGTGTTGTTTGTCATTACTTAAACCTTTCTGAAATATTAGTATCAGTTTTCTCTTGCATTTCCATCCCGACTTTACCTTCACTACGATAGATGGGAGGCCCTTCTACAGTCCATTTATTATCTTTTCGCTTGAATAAGTTATAGTCAGTATTATCAGCCCACATTTCTCTACTACCGTCCACCGAAATGATAAGAATTCTATCATCCTTTACTTCTTTTATAATCACAGTTTCAAGTGTGTTGCGATTGAGTGCAAACTTTCCTGGCTTAAATTCGAGTTCCATTCATGTTCCATTTCTAGCATCCCATCTCTCGAAGAGAAATGAATACTTTTAAATACTGCTTTACACCAAGGCATACAGAGACAACAAGGCTTAGCGATTCTCATCTCGCCAAACCTGTTGAATCTAAAGTTATATAGGTGAAGGTTTTTACGCTGTTCTGTTTTCAGGAGTGCATTGAGTTCACTATGCATTTCTGAATATCGATATCCAATAGCCTTGGCAATAGGATGTGTCTTATATTGATTGGTTCCAATTGAAACAATTTCACCCTTCGAAACGATGATCGAAACGTGCTTCTTCTTTCGATCTAAGTTCATGCAAAGAGGTTTTGCAATATCAATCAGTTTTTCGGTAAACATATTTATTAGTAGAAGGCAGAGTATTGACCCACTGCTGAACAATCTGACTAGACAACTGTTCGGCTGAAATATTGTTATAAACAGCGAAGTCGATTAATGATTTGAATTTATCCTCACTCAGTGGAATGTTTACTGTAATAATTTTATCAGACATAAAATGAACCCTTTGTAAAATGAACTCCACGGGCTGGACTCGAACCAGCAACCTTGCGGTTAACAGCCGCACGCACTACCAATTGTGCTACCGTGGAAACACTGCCCTCCGAAGGAACATGGGCGGCAGGACTCGAACCTGCGACCTGCGGATTAGAAGTCCGCTGCTCTATCCAACTGAGCCACGCCCACTTCAATTATCGCAACTTCTTGCCATTACCGCAACGAGCGGTTTTAGCAGCAGCATTGCCCTTCTTCTTTTTAGAAGAACGAGGGCGTCCAACGTTCATACCACGGAACTCATCCTTTGCACGCATACTCTTAGACATTATTAATCCTTATCAGTTAGTGAGTTTAAGACCAGCGGCATCTACAAGACCCTGACCCTGCGGACCCTTGGGAACAACAAGTCCATTACCAAACTGAGAATTATAATGATTCTCAAGTTCAGGCTTAAGATCTAGAACAAACAAAACAAAGTCGTCTGGAAGATCCATACCATCATCAGCAACGTTAGTATAAGGCATATAAGGCATCAGCCCTACAGATCCTTCTCCAGTAGGAACAAGAATCACGGGACTATCAAGATGAGCAGTCCCACCTTCATTAATCGTATACTTTCCAATCAGTTCCTCACCACTCTTAAGTCGAACAAGTTTCACTTCACTCATTTTTTAGAATCCTTTTTGTTTGAGTTTTTTGTGTTTTTCTTTTTACCGAAAATCGCTTCATAGTTTTCGGCGTATTTCTTGCGGTCTACGGCTCTATACTTTGAACCCTTACCCGCTGCATGTTTATCACCCATTATTTTCACTCCATTATTATACAAGGTACAGTGAATAAGTCAAGTCATATACATATATATCGAGGAACTAACTAAAGGAATTTCTAATGGACTACTTTGGAATTAAAGCAATTGACGCAGGTGTAACGGCGACCGACAACTACAAGGCATTTTATGCGAGTACTAGTTCTAGTATTGTATTTACATCAAAAGCAGGAGATGAAATAGTAACAGTAACCGTACCAGCAGGATCAATTCTTCCTGTGTTTAGTAGAGCAACTTACCCGGCATCTACTGGTACATTTTTCGGTCTTTATTGAATTTGTGTGACCCCCGTCGCACGGAAGCCCGCTGATGACTTCACACATCGGCGGGCTTCCCTCTAATTAAAAATAGGTGTGTACCCCGAGAAAGCCGGCTGAGACTTTATCTACCTCAGCCGGCTTTCACTTTATATCAATGGGACTCAGGGCTATTGTATACCTGAAGGAAACAGAACGAACGTACAATGTCTGTAGTAATCTGTTTCCACCACTCTACACATCCCGCTAAGGATCATCTCATACAAGCATTTCTGCATCATACGGACAGGTCGCTAAACCATTTAGAGTTTGCACTATCCCCATTCGTAGAGGATTATTATGCGAGTCCCGTGCAAGGGGTAATTAGTCCCTTACAATTTTTTTCCATTTCACATCGAGAGTTTTGTCATACATCATTAGATAACGGTGCTTCCTACTTCTGTCTCGCCACTCGCCTTCGAGTCCACTCATCTTTCCTCTAGAGTGTTTAACGAAACTACCATCTTCTTGCTTGATCCAGAAATCCTTTTTAGGATCAGAGAGTCCATAGTAACCGAAGTTAGACGCCCTGTAAATAGTTCCTTCATGGAATTCTGAATCAGCATAACTTAATACTGCTCGCACTTCACAACTTTGCCGCAACTTCCGCAGACATTTTGCCACGAACCATGACGCCAGATTCCTTTCAGAACTCTGTGGTGTCGGGTGCAAACACAACCGCGAGAGTTCAAAGAGTCCTTGCTGCTCCGTTCGCTTGAGTCCGAATGCAGACTGGGCGAGTTCTGGAACTGGGAGGCCAGTGAAGATACAGACTCCAAGAGGGCCTTCAGCGGAGATGGGTTCGTCACGAAACAATCCATAGTTGTAACCACTTTTGAATCCTTTGGAATGATCCTTCAGGTAGTGGTACTTGAGAAGTAATTGTGCGGCTTCTTTCTTACCGATGGGTGAGATTGTGAAGTCACTTTTCATAAAGCGGGTGGAGAGAATCGAACTCTCATGAGCAGGTTGGAAACCTGCCGTAATGCCTTTATACGACACCCGCTATGGGGTCGGGTGGGGAGCATTCCCCACCCGACGATTTGGGTCTGATCAATTAAGATCAGAGAGAGAAGCGGTTGCCCTCGGCGTCATAGCCGTAGGTGCGGTTGCCAGGATGAACATCATCCATGAAGTAACGGGTCATACCAGTAGCGGTAGATTCGCTAGTGATTTCCCAGTTACCAAACGCTTCAACCTGCGACTTGATATCGCTAATGGTTGCTCGGAGGTTTCCGACGCCGAATCGTGACTTCGCCTCGTTGGGGGTGAGACCCTTGCCGCCGGCAAGGTAGTTCATGACGCGACGACGCTTGGTGAGAGTGTTACTAGACATTACGCTGATTCCTATTGACTGGATAAAGAAGAAGTAAGTGTTGTGCGTACCAGTCCTTCGCACTCGACTTTGTATATTGTATCCGAATCTGGTTGGTTGTCAACCCTTTGATTCGGTTTTTCTCAAAAAGTTGCGGGTGGCGAGTCCGCGTAACGCCAGGGTTTGACCTAAGATCCCTAAACTTGGATGCCTGTTGCTTGTTCCGAGAAGGTCGAACGATCTCGGGCTGAACTATAGGTCAGCGGGACTCATTTATATAAATCATATTATAAGTTAGGCTATTAGTCATCGGTCGTTACGGGATCTTAGTCATTGAGTTCGTCTCCACTTGTGAAATAGTATTATACCATACATCGACTCTTTGTCAACTCACCTGAAGAGAATCTTCCCAATTTTCTGAGAGATACCAGTTAGGCACATCGCTGTGTTTCCAAGAGGCAATTGCCTTTTTTTCTTTCAGGTAATACTGCCTATAGGCAGAAACTGCGTTCTTAGGCACTTTGCAGTAGTCAGGCATAGCCTGTGCAAATGGTGTCATCGTGAAGCAGTCTAGGATCCCTTGTGGTGCGTTCTGTTGACACCAGTCGAGGATGGTCTGGGAAGCGTGACGACGACCGTAGCGACGGGTGTACTCGTTACAGAGAGCGATCCCGTGATCAACCAACCACCAGTAGTTCGCTACCGTCTCTCTAGCCCAGATGGTACAGGGATGGTTCACCATCGTCGAGCGATAGAGGAAGTTCTCTTGGGTAGGATGAACCCATGTCCTGATCCTTCTGCCATTCTTAGACAGCCTAATTGTTTCATCTCCATTCAATACTCGATGAATGGTCGAAAGCATTTGGGCAGTTTCAAGAGGCATTTTTACCACATGCTTGTCGCACATTTGTTGTGCCGCAAGCCATGGGTTCTCAGACAGTACAAAAATGTTCATTACTATTCCGCGAGAAAGTAGGCGAGATCATGTTCACTCATGGTTTCACGAAGTCCGTCGAAGTCAACCTTATAAAAAGTCTTTCCTTCTACTTCCTGAACCTCTACGATTTTACCTACTCGTTTGCTGTTGGAATGAATTACTGATTCGTTTAGATTGTAGTTACTCATCGTTTTTTACCTTTACGCTTTGCTTTAAGATGTTCAAAGTCATGATACTTATCACGATCTAATGGAAGAAGTGCTGCTAGGGTTTTTATTATAGTAGCAAGTTCACGATAGTCAATCAGATCGAGTAGATATTTTTCATATCCAATTACCGCTGCTTCGCTGGCCTCAACAACACTCTGGACCCACTGTTTCTGATCGGGGTTCTGATCGGCTTTGTAATTCATCACTACCCTCCTTTGCAGATTCAAACAAACACGGTGTTTCCGCATCCGTCTTCTTTATATATTCCGCAGCCTCTCTGAAAATATCAGAGAGTTCATCAAGAGTATCGGCGTCGAATCCATCAACCATACTATCAGCATTAAAGTTGAAGAGACAAGCACGCCAGTTGTTGTGGTTCCTTACGAGTTCAATCCGAGGAGTACCACAACCAACATAGTCCCAAGGCAATTTAAAAGTAGGTGTAAACATTTCAATCGTTCCTTTCATCAATACGTCGGTTAAGTTCATCATAATGTTGATCGCGGCCGCGGACTAGTTCATCATAGTCTGAGGCACGATCTCGTTCAATGCGACCGATCTCATCATCACGTTCCCATTGGTTTTCTCTGTCGCGGGCCGAGACGCACATGAGAGCAATAGCAATTCCTACAAAAACGTAGAACAGATTCATTTGATCAGTCTGCTGCCCGTAAAAGGCAAGACCACCAAAGATTACGGCAAGATTAGTTGTGCTTGCAAGTTTAAACATTATATTAGTCTCCTAGTTTTTCAATGTTAGGGGTAAAGTCAATTACGGTTTGCATGTCAAAGGATCTCCAACCATTTTTTTCGATGTCCCAAACAATCAACCGATTTCCATCATTCAAGTCTTCTACTGACATCTTCTCTCGTACAAGAACTTCAGGCGTCCATGTGCAGTACATCACACGCAAAAGAGCGTTTGATTTCTTTTTAAAGATTACTCGGCAAATTCCTTCTTCAAGAGATGCAACCAATTCTTCTGGTGTATACGTTCCCATCAATTATCCTTCTTGTTTAGATTTCGCATTTTTTCACGAATGCGTTTGTTCTCGATCCGAGTCTTTTCTAGTTGTTCGTCTCGCGGGATTTGCCTTTTTGTAAAAGATCGAGCAGTTTCTCGCGGAACCCTGTTGTATTCTTTATCAGACATTATAGTTTCTCATTTCGGAAGTGGTGCTTCGTAAAAGATTTTGATACCCAATGCTCGGGCAAGAGCAAGTTCGGCGTTTGCGCCCCTACTCTTCTCCCAACCAGACATCATGTAGATTGCCGTACACTCATCACAAATAGAATCCATATCACGCTTCAAAGCAGCACGCATAAACTCATGGTCTTCGTAACAATTGTCTGGGTCAAACTCGTAAGAGGGCGAAGTAGGTTTGCCCTGTTTACGATCTAGTTCTGCTGGATTAATTACATGCCAACCCTGCTCTAGAAGGACACGGGCGCATCGATCAAAAGCAGGGTAGTTGTAGTTCTCGAACCCACGCATGGGCCCAGCGACGTAGATTGTTGGTTGTCGTTCCATCTTAAATAAACTCCAAGTGAGTCGGGGGAGACTCGAACTCCCGAAAATAACGTTATAAGCGTTACTGCTGATGCCATCCGCTTCCGACCCTCGTTTTATATATTATACACTTTGCTCGTTGAATGTCAAGCGAGTCTTCTTGTTATTTACATGACCTTCTTCGTTCTTGTTGAAGTAGTTCGACTTCTGTCGATCATCATCATGTCCCAAACGATAGTTCATTCCACTAACAGGTTCGTCAATCTTTGAACGATTACCAACATGAACAGCAATAGAAGAAATCATATGGTTAGCAATACGAATTGCCTCATTCTCATCTGTGCCTAGTGGGATATCAATATGCAGTCTATACTCACTCATCAACAATTTCCTTTCCAATGGAAGATACACGATACGCGATTTGAATAAATTCTTCTGGTGTCACTCGGGCCAAATGATTCTTACCTTTACCAAAGGGTACAGTTCCGCCATCTGAGTCTTGAACTGTAACCTGAACATTGGGTATTGAGAATAGATCTAGAAAATCATTATGGTAAGTTTCGGCTTCAACGTTAGAACAATCCTGATCCGTACCCCAAGAGGCAGTGATACTATATGAGTTATCAAAAGTTAAAACAATTGATGTACGACCACTCTGTAGTTCAACATTGAATTCACTACTCATTATCATACCTCCGTATGAACGCAACGTACGTCAGCATAATGGCAGTAGCAATTAGCAGTAGATCGTATTCTGTTTCCAAGTTAGAAAATCTCATTAGTGTTTTTAGTATTAATCATTGAAACCGCTACAAGGGTAATTATAACATGAAGCGAAAACGTGTCAAGGAATATTTGTCGTAATATTAGAACTGACTTCTGGAGCATCCTCGCTTCGCGGATTTTCACTATTCTGAAAGAAAATATCTTGACCAGCACCATTGATAATATGTTCTATCATTTTGAACTGAGGGATTTGTTTGTTAGGTTGTTTGAATTTAAACTGATCGATAAATTCTCGAATCTTTTGATCTGCTAAAATTGAACTGGTGAAATCACCGAACAAATATTCAGATATGATAGTAGGAGTCACCGACTCATCTAGAGGTGATCCGTAGTTATAACCATAACACACCCAAACACGATATACTTTTTCTAATGCCATCACATTCTCCTAGTATATTTAGACGATGGAGATTGTGCCACCACAACCATACGCCAAATCGGTTAATTCATTTATGTCGATACTGTCTTCATCATTCCAGAACAGTTCGATTGAGTGTGTGTCACCACGATGGACACCACCAGTTTCAATAATCGGGGCCGTTCCTCGAATGATATCAACGAAAGACATTTTCAGTTCATACAAAGACTGTTCAAATTTGTTTCGATCATCACGGGTAATAAAAGTAAAACCTGCTTGCATTCTATGCTCCAATAAAAAGAATCACCAGAGGGGATCTTACGATCCCCCCTGGCATATGTCACCTTCGGTTAACGCGGAAGGCGGTTTCGATCTCTCGGTAGAGAGAGTCAGTGGAACGAAGCCACTTGTTTTGGTGAGAATTGATATCGACGATGCTCGTCTTACCATTCTCGTCCGTGGCTTCGGTGATGTACCAGATGGTATCACCATGCTCCATCAGGTAAGTCACCTGAGTGTAGTGGTGCCGAACCACGGTCTTTTCAAAAACGCTAGACATGATATGTCTCCTATGCGTTTTAGTGAGGAGGAGAGAAACGTTCTCTCCATGTCTCATCCCACCCAGCAAATCTCGGATGGGTTGTTGTTCCACTTCTTACGATCCTGCTTTGGCGACTTATCTCGTCCCCAAGTCTTGGCTCGATTAGAAGGGCGTGCCTTGTCTCCACGCCATTCCTTCTTTTCGTTTTTCATACGCTTTCGACGTTCCATAGAATCCTCGAATCATCTGGGTCTGCACGAAGGGTCATGATGGCATGATAGTCATCATTACCAAGATTCTCATCGACCCACTTGTCTTCCTCTTGCTCCGTCATATCCTCGGGCATAGAAAGAAGAGTCCAGTCTCCACCAAACTTGGTGATATCTCTGAAGTAGATGTCTCGCCAAACCTTGGGCTGTCGCCTAGTTGCTTCGACTAGATTCTCTACTTCATCGAACGTCGTTTCGTTCGGGATCCACGACCAATACCGATAGCCGTACTCTTCTTCTACAAGGATTTTGAGTTCTGTTGAAATCATCATGTTTCCGTCTGGTGTGTATATCGTTGCTGTGAACATGTATGTATTATACCCTAAATCTCTCATGCGTCAAGAGCATACTCCGACATATATTCATAACCAGACTTATCCTTGAGATACTCTGTCATGTTGTCTTCCATTTGCTTTGCCATTGCTGGTGAGTTCTTGGCAGTCTCTACATCCTTGAGAAAGTAACCATCTTGAGTGAGTTCTTCCCAAGCCTGTCTGGCATGAGATTGCACAACGTCAACAACACTCTCGGTGTGGCCCATCATGAACCGAACCTTCTCGCCGTTCAGCATGTAGATGATGATTCTATAATGTTGTCCGTCATTACCACAAAGAAGGTAGGTAATGCGAGTATCCCATGTTGCTTTGTATCCTGCTTCTTCGTTCATCGTTCAATCCTCAAAAGGGCATGTCGGAGCGGAGCAGCAAATCTTCGTCCTCGCGGCGCCCCTCCTCGCGGAGGCGGCGGGCGGATTCCACGGCTTGACCATAGGTCTCAGACCACTGGTTCTCAACACTGAAGTGTTCCCGCTCCATGGCGCAGTTGCTCATGAAGATTTCCTTCGCCGCTTCCAGCGAGATCGGGGATTCGACGGTATCGTCGTTGGTTCGGACGGCGAGCATGAACTGAATGTCCACTCCGCCCAAGATGTCGATGCACCCGTTGCTGGTGATCAGGAGATCCATCACGCCAGTGACGGAAATTCGGTGTAGTACGGTATCGGTCATGGGTTTTTCTTCCTTCGTTTCCAGTTCATGATTTCCACGATGTACGGGGGCGGCGTGATGTCGGGGTTCGCGTTGAACCACTTGATGAGTTCTTTGCGGAGATCCCAGTATCGTCGGGCGTCGGAGGTATCCTGCACCTCTCGGCTTCGCTTATTGGCGGAAACGAATCTGTATCCTGTGTAACTACGCATATCACCATCCTTCGTTTGAGTCGTGGCGGGACACAGCGTCCCAAGTCGGTTCGGGCGGATCGTAGATGTAATCATCATCGTTGGAGTCGCACGAATTGTACGGCTGCTGCATCACCAGCAGATCGGAGAGATAGTCGCCGAGGTCCGCCTTGGTGTAGATCCCGTATCCCGCCCAGTGATCGAGATCATCGATGAGGAGGAAACCACCCTTGGCATCGGCGTTGATCGTCTTGATGTAGTGACGCAGATCGACGGCATCGGCAGTGGTCTGGTGGTTGTGTCGGTCGTTCATATCAGTTGTCCTCCGTGAAGATACCGCTAGCGGCACAGAAATCTTCCCAGTTCTCATAGGTGATGGTGGAATCGGGATTGATGCAGAACGCACGAGCAGCGGATTCAGAGATCTGCTCTTCTGTACCGTTGTCGGTATTGACGATCATGAAGACTCGCGTACCATCGTCGTCGCAGACGACGACTTCGAGGAAGTTGTTGATCGGGTAGTAGTTGACGATGTTGTCCATGTTTGGTTTCCGTTAGGACCAGTGAGTCGTCCCCGCTGGGACATGTATATTATACCATACTCAGGCAGGAATGCAACCCATTGAAGGAATATTCCCAAAATTGGGGACAAATTGTGGATAACTTTTAGTGCCTATTTGACGAAAAATGGGGGTTTTTGGCTTGACTGGCATTATCGGACGAAAAGGAGGAGCCCGAAGGCCCCTCCCGTCCGTCCAACCAAATATTCAACCCAATATCGATTACTCTGCGGGCGCAGGCGGCTGTTCGAGAATCATGTTGGTATGATCGTCGATAGGAATAGGCGACTTATCGTGTTCGCATGACATATCTTGAGGCAAGACATATGAGAATCGTGCGATATCACTAAGTTCTGGTTCCTTACCTTGTTCAAAACACCAGTTGAAGTAATACTTGTAGTTATCAAAAACTTCCTGTGCCTCGTCTATTACGCCGTGGCGGCCCTTCTTGAAATTTCCTCCCGCTGGTTCTCCGCCCAGACCGAGGGTCATGTAAGTCGGGCGATGTGTCGGGTTTCCCTTGTTTACATCACCATTACGAAAGCGTGCAACTGCCTTTCCCATCTCTCGCCATGCAGTTGCATTCTTCAAGACGGATTCGTAACCCTGCTTGTTGTCATTCCAACTACCGCCAGTTCCGATACCATGATTTGCCAACATTTTCTTAGATTCTGTGGCATCCCATGACCTAAATTTAACTGGAACACCCGTTGCTCGCTTAACCATGTTCCGAAGACCTCGCTTAAAGGTAGCGCCTCGTTCGGGACACAGTTGATCAATCGCGGCATCAATCTCTGCGTCGTTGTTCTTATCGATCAGACCTTGCTCGCAAAGGTCTTGAAGGTTTAGAGCCATCTCCGCCTTTGTGGGTTCCTTACATGGAAGACCAATGTTCAATGCCTGCTGGAGAATATTCTTTTCCAAATCGCTATGGAATTCAATCACTTCACAATTCATTTCATAGTCTTCACCCTCCACGGCTTCGGCTGCGTCCGTGCTATGAAAACCATCAAACAGGCAAGGATTGCCATTCTCATCTAGATATACGACTGGTGGGTTAGATCGCTCGATATAACCAATGTTCGCAATAGAGTCTTTAATATGAGCCCTATTGTCAAGATCTTCACCACCAGCGATTGTTCGTGGTACATTGGTTTTTTTGTCCCGAAAGATATCCTTAATCTTATACTTTCGGATACCATGCGAGGTAACTCCACCCTTATCGATAGCCAACTGAATCCTAAAATTCTTACTCGTCTGACTCATTTGAGTCTCCTATGTTCTGTCGTTAGATCCGTCTGTCACAACGTGTGAGAGATCGTCCTTACAACTGTGATCATTATACACTAACTGTCGAGGGTGTCAACCCTCATTCAAACTTTTTCTCTACCCTGATCGGACTACCCCATGCGTCCTCTGCCCACTCGTACTTTTTTCTCTTCTCCGGTCGCTTTTTTTTCTCCACGGCCAGCAATTTTTTCAGCAGCATAATACTTTCCTCATGCCGCCGAATCTGCTCAATGATCAGTTCTTCCATCAGTTACCATCCCATCCGAGTTTGCGAAGTTGAATCTTAACCTTCTTCCAGTAACCGAGCGTGCTATCCTTACGATAACCATTCGGCCCGCCATTGTGAATGCGTGCAATGTCCTGCACCGTTACACTTCTTCCCAGTCTCTTTTCGGTAGCGTATCGTTTCATGTACGATTTCACAATGCGTTCCGCATACTTTCGATCGTAGCAATCTCGATACTCGCCGTTGATCCCTGAGAACTCCGTGGCATCCATCCAGTACACTTCCCAGATCTGGAAAGCACCAATCGCATTCCCACCATCACCGACGGCACGATCGTCCCCACTCGACTCTACAATCCGAATGGCGTTGAGTACCATACTCATATCATCGGCGGGAGGAACGTTCGTATAACCGAGAACACACGGGAGAATGAATTCAATCATTTCTTTTCCTGTTCCTTTTTCTTTTGTTCTTGTTCATCGCGTTCACGCTGAAGGTCCGCCGATTCATATCGATCTTCCATCATCCATCAATCCTATATTCTTCGAGATCGCCCTCTTCCAACTCATCACACTCATCATAGAGGTTCGAGAGTTTAGTCTCTTGATCATGGAACAATTCCATGTAGTTACGTCGAGCCTGTTCGATTGCTTCTTCTTTGGTCATATCAGACATTGCCGCATCTCCAGTATTCATCGGCCAGTTCGTATTGTAGTTGAGTCGCTTCACGTTCGCCTTCGCCCTTCCATGTTCCGCGTTCCCACTGCCACAGATGCACGCATTCGTGGAACACCGTAGCGAGCGTATCGCGTACCGACTGATCGACTGCAATGTCAATCACATAATCGACACCGCCCTGATCCCACTCGTAGCATTGTCCGTAACACTCGATATCCTTGTACTGTCTGGCGTTCGTGGTGATCGTGATGTCCTCATGTTCACCATCGAAGTCGTTGAGTTGCATGTTGTATCGGTTCAGGAACCATCGAATGGCGTTGACGACCATGAGACCCTCATCCTTCGTACAACCCGAAGCGGGATACCCGATAATGTAATTCTTTTTCACGTTCTTCATGGCTTATCGTTTCGCATAGACCAGATAATGAGGAAGGTAAATACCAAGAAACAAACGGTAACGGTGTTGAGAATAAGAGAGATGCTGTCTGTCATTTGTTTTCCTTGAGTGAATGTCGAAAGGCAATTTGATCTTCTATCAGATTCATTATAGTATAACCGATCATGGTGAAAATTACAATGATACTCATGATGATTTCCGCAGTAAATTGTGATTCAATATCGGCGATCATTGATCATTCTCCTTCCGCCACTACGCTTTCTTTCTTTTCTTCGCTCGATTGTGTGATCGACACGCTCGAAGAGATGATAGAACACGAAGAGGATACCCGCGAGGAATCCCACGATAATATACGGAGCCAATTCATCCATCATTCGATCCTGTGCCGTTTGGATTACGAAATCTTCGATCATTGCGAAAACCCTTTGAAAAAAGGTATTTGGGGTGAAAAATATCCCCGGAGAATTTTTGGGATTTGGAGTCCCGTAAAAGTTTCTGAGAATCCCTCCGAGAAGAAAATAGGGACCGATCTGCTAGCGATCTGGAACCGCTAGGGAACCTAGATCGCGTGGCACTGTTAGGATGGTATTAGGCAGTCATCGCTCGACCGAGAACGGTATCCGTCAGCACATCGACGGCATCACCCACCACATCCTCGCAGCATTCGCCGGCGACATCTTCGACAATGGTAACGTGATCAGACTCTAGTGCGTCTTCGTTCTTCATGTTACGATACGATGCGAGTTCTGGCACGCTATACAAACCACGCTTGATAACACGCTTCTGGTCCTTCACGATCCAAGCAGGCGCCCATGCGATACCATGATCGTTGGCGATAACCTTGAGATCCTTACGGGAGAACTCCGTGGTAGTCATGCTACCAATGGATTCGGCGATGCATCGAATGAATGCTTGCTGCTTCGCCTTGAGGTTGGTATAGAGGGAGGGATCGATGTCGGTCATGAGATTGGTATTGTTGTTCTGTTCGTTCATGTGATTCTTGTCCTTGTTCAGAGTGATTCGAGGGCGTCAGTGATATCAGAGGCCCATTCAATAAATTCGCTAATGATTTCTTCTTCGGTGTCAGTGAGGAACGATTCCCCTACTAGGGAGAGAAGTCTAATAGTCATCCCTACCTGCACCATCTGTACGCTAGCATCGATGACACGATCGCTCAATGCTTGTACTTCGGGGTCTTGTGGGTCGATGGTTTCCATCATCTGTACCATGACGTTCAATTGATCGGAGATGTCAGCAGTGTTATCTACTTTCACAGGGCGAAGTCCTCTTCGTGAGTGTTGATCGGCTCGGCGATACCAGTACAATGGTAGCAATCGCAATTAGTGGTGATGACCATCTGGCCGATGGGCAATCCATCGTAGTTGTCTTCGATCGCGGGATCGAGGGTCGGGTCGGATGATGCGTCGATGTACGGATTCAGCATTGAATGCTCCAAGAGAAGTGAAATGGTCCCGCTCGGGCTCGAACCGAGGACTGTCGGCTTAAAAGGCCGCTACTCTACCAACTGAGTTACAGGACCGGGGGTTGGAGGATCAGAAGGGCGACGTTTCCGCAGCGGTGGGGTTGAACTGGTTCCAGAAGTCGGGATCCAGATTCACGGTCTCGGCATTGGTATGCCACTTTCGACGCTGATCGTCCCACTTCGCTCCACGGTTCTTCACTTCGTCCTTCTGGCTGAAGGAAGTGTCGAGGTACATAACCGTCGAGGGATCGAGAGTAGCAGTGTTCACGCTAGTGTCGATGGTATCATCGAGTTTCGCGTAGAAGTCGCGGAATGCGACCTTCGTATCGTCATCGAATCGGTTCAGTGCCATATCGATGGCAGTCTCACGCGACTGGAAGATGGCGAACGCCTTGACCACGTTTTCGAGTCGGCGGGTGGTGATGATCTCATCAATGGCACCCTCGCGGAATGCTCGGCGGATCATGTCTGCCCATTCCGTGAGACGACCAGCGAAATCCTTGTCTTCGCATCCGAGCGTCTTCATCTTCTTCAGAAGAATACGCTTCTCGGTACTCTTAGGAGCATATTCCTGCTCAAGAGTCCAATCGAATCGGTCGAGCATGGCTTCATTCATGATATTCGTACCAGCGAATCGACCATCGTCGCTACCCTTGCCCTTCGTGTTCGCAGTGGCGAAGATTGTGAAACCAGCAGCGGGCTGCACCCACTCGTTAATCTTCTTCAGGTAGATACCCTTCCCTTCGAGAACCGACTGAAGACACATCATCAGATGCGTACCGAGGTCGATCTCATCGAGGAGGAGAACCGCGCCACGTCGCATAGCGTTGACCACGGGACCATCCTGCCAGACGGTCTCGCCGTTGATCAGGCGGAAACCACCCAGCAAATCGTCTTCGTCCGTGGCGCTGGTAATGTTGACGCGGAAACACTCACGATTGAGGTTCGCACAGGCTTGCATGACCATCGTGGTCTTGCCGTTACCAGACAATCCCGTAACGTACATCGGAGCGAACATACCGCTCTTGATCACGGTTTCTACCGTATCATGATGGCCCCATGAGACGTACGTCTTCAGACGATCGGGAACCAGACTAGCAGCGCCGGCGGTCATACCACGAATGGCAGACAGTTCCGCAGTGACCGGGGTATCGTTACCCTTCGGAGCGGGGGCAGCAGTCTTCTCCGCAGCATCGAGCGCCATGGCTCGGTCGAATGCTTCAGCATTCTGCTCACCGATCGAGTCTTCGAGATTCGGGATGGTAAACCATCCACGATCGACGCGGAATTCGTCCGACTGGACGAGCCACGAAGGAGCGTACTTCTGGCCCATGCTGTTAGCGACGGCAACGAGGTCGCTACGCTTCGCAGGACTGGCAAGACCAGCGGCTCGACATGCATCGACGAATGCGGTTTGCTTCTTGGTGAGTTTCATTATCGGATGGTTCCGCTTGAGTCTTCGTTTTCGAGGATCATTTCCTCGACAGGTAAATTATACCACAACCACGCCCCAAGGCAACCCATTCATGCGATATAAAGCCCAGATTGGTGAGATTTTGACGTAAACCCTTGCCGAATCAGCAGTTATGGGTCGAAAAGAGTTATCCACAAGGATATCGGACGTTCGGAGGGAGCGACTATAGAAGGAACGCGCCCGCACGCACGCGAATACCATAAAATTGGCTGCTTGTCAACCCGATTTCGACAAAAATGGGAAAAATAGTCCATTTTTCACCGGATTTCCTTGGTTTTCCACATTTTATCCACATTTTGAGAAATATCTTCCGTATGGGTTGCCTTGGGGCGTGGTTGTGGTATAATATACGCATGAGCAACACGAAAACCATCCTCGCGGGTCTCCTCGCAACCGAAAATCTCTCGGTTGTGCATGATCCAGCCGCCCAGACTGCTTCCTTCGATCTCAAGAACCGAGTTCTTACGCTGCCAGTCTGGCAGGACATGTCGAACAGTCTGTACGATATGCTCGTGGGACACGAAGTCGCCCATGCCTTGCATACTCCGTGCGATGGTTGGAAGGATAACATTGAAGAATTGTCTTCGATGCATGGTCTTCCCTATGCTCACGTCCAGCAGTACGTTAACGTGGTCGAGGATGCACGAATCGAGCGATTGATCAAGAAGCAGTTCCCCGGACTGCGCCGAGACTTCCTCGATGCGTATGTCGATCTCATGAACCGCGATCTCTTCAGCCTCGAAGGTCGATCAATCTCCGACCTCGGTCTCATCGACCGACTGAATCTCGAATTCAAGGTGGGTATCCATGCTGGTGAGACGATTCCGTTCGCCCCTAGCGAAGTTCAGTGGATTGACCGAATCAAGTCTGCCGATACCTTCTCCGACGTTCTCGACATCGTGAACGACCTCCTCGCATCGATCATCGATGATAATGAGGAGCAGGAGCAGGAGCAGGAATCCACCGAATCCGAGTCGGGCGACGGCGACGGCGAAGGTTCGCCCGAGTCTTCCGACGATTCGGATGACGATTCGGGTGAGGATCAGCAGCAGGGCTCCGGTTCAGCCGGAGACGACGACACCGAAGACGGTGCCGATGCTGATTCCTCACCCGATGCGGGTGACGATGCATCCGACGAGGATGCTGGCCGGCAGGGTGCAAGCGTACCTGAGTCGATCACCGAACAGGCATTCTCGAAGGTTTCCGACGCTATGCGGGACGGAAGCGGCGCATCGTATGATAGCGGCGAGAAGACGATGGAGCGGGTTGACCTCGAACGTCATATCATCGACTACAAGCGTTTCCATCGTCTTCTTGCTGGTTCGCTGCTGGTGAATGCTGCGAAGGAAACGAGCGATAGGGAATGCCGCCATTTCATCGTCCGATCCAAGCCCACGGTTAACGTACTGACGAAGCAGTTCGAGATGAAGAAGCAGGCAGATGCCCACAAGCGGGTGCAGATTGCCAAGACTGGTACTCTCGATACCGTGAAGATGATGAACTACAAGTGGTCCGAAGATGTCTTCCGCAAGGCAACCACCGTCCGCGATGGTAAGAACCACGGGCTGGTTATGTTCCTCGATTGGTCTGGTAGCATGTGCGACCAGATTGTCGAAACGATGGAACAGGTCATGCAGTTGGTTCTCTTCTGCAAGAAGGTGAACATTCCCTTCGAGGTCTACGCCTTCACCAGTGCCATGCCGCACGAATTCGATGAGAATCGTACCGAGAAGTCGGATAACGATGCATGGCAGGACACCGAGTACCGTTTCGCCCTGCTCAATCTCTTCTCCAGCCGCATGAACAAGCGAGAACTCGACGCTGCTATGCCGCAGTGTTACGCCCTCGCCAAGTCGCAGTCATGGAACTCCCGAAACCCGCTGCCGACCGTCGGACGCGAGTTCGGTCTTGGTGGTACTCCGCTCAACGAAGCGATTCTTGCTGCCATCGACATCGTTCCTTCCTTCAAGAAGAACAACAATGTCCAGATTGTGAACAGCGTTTTCCTCACGGACGGTAGCGGTAACGGGATGCACGTTCCTCACAACGGTACGCTCAAGATTGAGGGAGACCGCATCGGAACCCGCGTCAACCAGCAGAACGCCACGAACCTGCTCACGAAGATGCTTCAGGAGCGTACTGGTTCCAAGGTCGTCAACTTCTTCCTCGCCGACTGGACTCCTGCGAAGTTCGAACGCCACTCCTACTACTACTTCCGCGACCACGATAAGATGTACGCGGGACTCGAAACGTGGAAGTCGGATAACTACGCTATCGCCACCACCGATAGCATGGGATGGGATGAACAGTACCTGATCCGCACCGTCAAGGTTGACACTTCCGACGCGATGGATGCGGTCAAGGATACCGATACCACCGCCAAGAAGAAGAATGCTTTCCTTAAGAGCATGAAGGGTCGATCCACCTCCCGAGTCGTCCTCAACCGCTTCATCGACATGATCGCCTGATCCGCTCATAATCAGGCACTGAAACCCCTTAGAAATAAGGGGTTTTTGTTTGCATTCACACATTGCCCTGCTAAGGTATAAATACCTATGGAGATATACCATGAAACAGTTGAAACCAACCTATCCCATCCTAGAGGTGATATGGATAGACGCCGAGGAGTATGGCGAAACTGGTTGGAATTCCACCAAAGAAATACTCAGAGAAGCCAAGAAGGCATGCCCCCATATGCATTCAGTAGGTTACTGCATCCACAGAGACGATGATCACATTACCCTACTCTCCTCATGGAATAAAGACCATTGCTCTACCATAGAGAAGATCCCTACTGGCTTCATCCATAAAATCACAGAACTAACCGCTAAGGAACAAACCGATGCCGATCTATGAATATACATGTAAAAAGTGCAATCACATCCATGACTCCATGCGACCCATTGATTCACGAGATTCCCCTATTGATTGTCCTGAATGCGAGCATAACGAATGCTCTCGGAATATAACTGGCGCTATGGGTGCTGTTGATACGCTATTGACGCCTGATCGTGCTACTGGTGGTCAATTCTCGCAAATGATCGACAAGATCAAACGTGGCACCCCTAAATCTTACCATAAGAATCTAGATCGCACATCTAACCACAATGGTTCCATCTGGGGAAATAACTGACATTCTCTCCGTTCCTCATTACATTACCCCCATTTAGCCCCACATTAACCCACCGTCCCCCACACCTACAAATATAGGGTTTTAGCATACAATGAAGTACTTACACACATATGAGTTTGATAGTTGCATCTTTACCAAGAAGGGTAAGGCTGCTGTTCGTAAGGGTGAATTCATTAGTGGTAAGAAACTATACAAGTATACCATTCCCTATGAAATACAACGTTTTAATAAGATTATTCATGATATTTCATATTTGAATGATAAGCATATGATCATGGTTTCTCCTCCTTGTATTCCATACGTTAAGGCGTATCTTTCTATCCGTGGACTCACTGGCATCAACATTGTAAATGTTCGTAAGATAGGCCGTGATAAGTTTGTTGCAGGTTTGGAGCGTAAGGGCTTTAAGATTCATACATAGAATAGCATTTGTCATATGGGGTTATTATGCCTATTCTGTATCATCCACAAGCATCATACGAATTTTATATCGCTCCTGGCTCTAGTAGTGTTAACATCACTGCTTCTATCTTCAACCTTGGTGGTGTGACGTTAGATGTTGAGACAAAGGCACAATCAGTTGCAACAGGTAACTGGGAACCATTCAGTACGGCTCGTAGTGAGATTGGGGCATTGTCGGCTGGACAGGTGATTGACTTCGGCACACGCAAGTTTGCTGCATCCTTCTCTGATCATGAAGCAGAAGGGATCAACCTCACTGCACGGAGTGTGGGGATTAGTGGTGGTCGATTCAGCATGGGCAAGACGGCAACATGGGTTGATGTTGGTGATGGTGTGTATGCGGCAGATCATGACTTCAGTGAGTACCGAAGTCCCATGATGTATATTATGGATGAGAATGCTTCATCCAAACCAAAAATGGCGATTGATCCCGCATCTCCCGCCGATATGGACATCTATCGATTTGTCTACAATGGTAATTGGTTCATCGTCAACAACAGCAACAAGGGCATCACCAACGGCGTGGTGCATACCGTTGGTGGAGACAACGATAGTGGGTCGAGTATTACTGGATGGACAATCACCGATGCGTCACTCAAAGCAGAAGTCAACGCTTTCCTCGCCGGCGTGACTGCAAACGCTGATGCAGGGCCATGGACATTGATTCATAGTTCTGCGAACACCGTGGCTCCTGCAAGGATCACTCACTGGGATAACACTACGGGTGGAATAACACTCGAATCATTTGGTACATCCACAACCACTACTTATAGTGGAACCTACCTTGAGTTTGCTCTGTGTGGTCTACCAGGCCAGACTCTAGAGAATGGTGAATACATGATCGACTTCACACAGGGTGTGACTACGGGTCGTGTTCTCTATAAACCAACAAACGGCAATGCGAGTGATGGACGTATTCCTGTCTCTGATTATTGCTTCAAAGTCGGTGGTGCAGGAAATACATACACAATTAATAATGTGACAATTGAAGGACAAGGAGCGATTGGTTCGGCGCCTGGAGCCATTCGAGACGACGGGGCGGGCGCCTCCTCTTGTACCATCACCAATTGCACTATCTCTGAGGGATCTAGTTTCTTCAGAATCAATTACACTCCAATCACAGTGGACAAGTGTTCGCTCAAGCGATCCACAGGCCGTGCTGGTGCTGTGGTAGCGGGTAGCACATTCACAAACAATGTGGTCTTCCACGTTGAGGGTTTCTCTGGATTCCTCATTCAGTGTCAGGATGGTGTCACTGCGATTCCTCACACATATTTTGCAAACAATGTGATGTCCCTAGAAGCATCTACTCACGGACAGGGTATGTCATTGTATAAGGACGCATGGCGTAATGCGACAGTTAAACACAACATTTTCTATAATTGTCAAAGGGCACACTCTTTCCAGCCTGGTACTACACAGAGGCCTAATACAGAGGCATATGGGTATAAGTTCGAGAACAACCTCGTTGTCGTCGATAAGGTTCTTGATATTCAGGGGTTCGCGTCGGGTCAAAAGTCTTTGGCATTCAACGGAGCAATAGATACAGGACTCAATGGGAGTAACGGGGCACAAACAGTTGATATTAGATACAATTTATTGTATGTGTCAGATACCGTTCCCACCACGTTCACGTTAGGTAATAAAAAGCAACTCAGTTCTATAGATATGTCAAACCTTAAGTACTCGTCCGTATCTGTGGAGAGTAACATTGCGGCAGTTATCTCTGCGTCGGCAACCGCAGATCAGAACGCTGGACACACGCACGCAAATAACTTAACTACTTTCTACGATAGTAACAATAACAGTGTTTCACTTACAGATAAGTTGATTCACCGTAACAGGGACGACTTCCTTGAACCAAGTACCTTCCAAGGCAAAACAGTCGCCGGCGGCGCTGCTGATGGAGGCGCACTTGGTATTAGGTGGTCTACGATTCCAACCTCCTTGCAGATTGAAAACATAATTACAAACGATGATGTCAACTGGGCGTCTACTTATCCCGCACTAACATTACCAGCGGGTGGATCTTATTCAAATGCCAGTTATCAGAAACTTGAATATGGTCTAACTGGTGGTGGTACTGGTGATCTTGGATTCTGGTCTGATAGTAATGCTTCGTGGGATTCGGGCGGTGGCGTTCATACATGGGCAACTGGTGCATCAATCATGGGTGCTTCGGGTTGGTTGCCAGGTGGTCACCGAATTCACTGTAGTCCAAACTATGGTGGAGATTTGGTGATGTTCCTGTGGGACTTTGGTGGTAGAGAAACAGAGAAAACTAGATTCATAGAAGGCATCTCCGCCGAGTACCTCAGACTATCGGTTACAGTGACTAAGGGTGGTAGTGGAAACAACTCGGCCGGCGGATACTATGCGGGCAACACAGGTCAAATCTATAACTATTACTGGTGGCCATCAACAGTATCCTCGTTCTCAACAGATGCGGCGAGATGGAAACTTAGTCAACTCGGGACGGGAAGTAGTGAGTGGCCAAATGGTGGTATGACTGGATCACTATGGGGAGATAACCCTCTATATTCAGTGGCCTTCCAATCTACACCATTCCCCGAAGCAACAAATACCTACACATACACATATTCAATAACTCACGATAATTACGGAGACTGAGTTTAATGCCACAAACAGATACCTATCAATGGACAATCAAGAGCAGTGCCTCTGTCACATCAGGAACATTCTTCGATGGTACGCCTTGGATTGTTGACAATGGTGGCTTGACTCTCACCAACGTGACACCAGCACGAGTTACGACATCAATTCACCCAGAGGGCTCGACTTTTACTGGCGAAACGATGATCACCGTACTAAACCCAGACTTTGGTCTATTAATACCAGCGTCACAGGGTATCACTAGTGACGTGTATAGTGTGTCTACCACCAAGACGTATGCGACTGGACCATCTGCGGGTGAAGCAGTCACTCAGTCGAGGGTGTTGTCTCCATTCGACTTTAGGGCAGGAACATACACAAATGGTGGAACTGGAAATGTTGGAGTAGGATTCGATTCGACGCAGGGCTTGACTCTTCCTGGCGAGTATAAACTATCTGCGGGTGACATGATCGTCACGAACTATGGATATACTGGAGACATTACATCTGATGACTTCAATAAGCCATGGACCGAATCATATGGGTGTCTCACGGTTCTTGCATCTGCACCAGGCGCAAGTGCGTTCCGACCTCCCGTGAACTGGGATCCCAACGACAAAGTGAATCGGCCTGTGTTTTATGAGAACGACACATTCTCTAATGATCTATTCACATATCCAAACTATAGTATCTCAGGCGCCTCTGCTTGGACGAACACATATATTGCGTACTCTCCTACCAACAGCGACATAAATCTGGACAGACCAGGCACCATCACACCATTCCTGGCTGGGAGAGATCCTAGTAGTGCAAGAGGTACACTAAAGATACAGTCTTGTGTCGATAATGAGTACGGAAACTATCAAGCAATAGCCGAAGATGCAATGATGTTGTCTGTGTTCGATCCAGCAGTCGCAGGTGCAACCAGAGATATATTCCGCAGAACAATAGCACAGAGGGGTATTGATACATGGGGACAGATTGGCTCTATGGGCGCTCCGCTTCGACCAAATGGTGGACACAACCCAGAGTATCATCCCCGCGTGTTCTTCGCATGGTGTGTGACTGGCGCCACGGCAATGTTGGACTTCCTCAACCTCACTGCATATGGTGCTACTGCAAGTGGAACTCGTCTCAACAGACAACAAAAGCCAGGTGAACCATTCGGACTGGGTGATTATAATGCCGATATTCACGAACAGGCATTCGTCTCGTTCGGAAATCAAATGTGTTCTTTCAGACACTTTGATGTTCCTGTGGTGTCTCAAGGATCTACGGCAAATGAAAATTGGGTACGAATATCTCGTCCTGCGACTAAAACTGATTATGAAGGAACAGGTAAAACGGGTTACGCTCCAATTTGGTTGAGTACCACTCCTACTGCAAACGCTGGACGAAACTGGGGCTTCTGTGACAACAACAAATATGTTGGGAAGCAAGGTCAATTCTCACAAATTAATAGTGGTTACATAAGAATCAAGGGAACCAGTGGAGGTTCAGCGTACTCGGCGACGAGTCGAATTATCTGGACAGATTGGTATAACCAGAGTGGTGATCTAACAACCTCCGCTGAAGATAAGAGAAATCCATACGAGGCACGTTTCTGGTTACAGGACAATGTGGTTCCAACTTCTGGAACCATAACCGAAGTTGATTTATGTGACGCGATCCAAGAAACCAGAAGTAGTCACATGGCACGGCACATTACATACACGTTATCAAACTTTACCGCAGAATCTGCCACACAGGCGTACACATACTCAACGATGTCGAACCTGTTATCCGCATGGAAACTAGTTCAAGCAAAGGGTGGTAGTGGTAGTGTTCCCTACTGGGGCGCACGAAAGGCACAACATGCTGAGTATATGGCTGGTGATATCAGAGGTAAGCAGATGCTGCTGTCTAACTGGAGCGGCGTATATAACTGGGGTGCGAGTGACCCTAAAGACAGTCTCTACTATGCACTGATGCGACAGGGGCCAGGTGGAGGTAAGTCTCTCGCGTACACTCCATATGAATACACCAATGGTTACGCTCCAACCACACCTGGCACAACGGCAGAAATGTGGAATGCTGGTTACACACTATCGGCTTCTGGTACATGGGAAGAACTAGGTTTTGATCTTGATAGAATCAGAGTATGGACTACACTGAGAACTAGCAATAATAGCGACGACTATTATCGCTACACTCAATTCGGTGGAACTGGTGGTGGTGCAACTGGAACCACATTCACGGATGGTGTGCAATGGACAGTTGCCTCCTACAAGACTGACGGAAGTCTCAGTGTGCGAGTACGAAGCAACGGTGTTACATGGGGTATGTTTAATAGAAATGATTGGTCTACATGGGCTTGGACTAGAGGATTGACTGGACCAATAGGTTTGACTTTAGAATCAACCACCGCCACAAATGATGCCGACGCCAGTTGGGATTCATACTATGTTCCAGTAAATCCCGTGCCATCAATGGACTCTGCATATCCACCCCCAACAAATTCAGGAACAACTATTTTATGGGCAGATAATACATGATATCATTCAAACAATATATAATGGAGGTATCCCCACCTGGCTTCAAAGGTACAGTCAAGGCTATGAAAAAGCACAAAGAGATTGACAATCCTTATGCTTTGGCATGGTACATGAAGAACAAGGGTGATAAGTCTCACTACACTGCGGATGGTAAGAAGAAGAAATGAAAGCATTTAGTAAATATCTAAGTGAAGCCCGTTTAGTGAATGTCAAGGGTTGGGCAAATGGTCGCAAGAGAAAACTTGTCCTTTGGAAGCCCAAGGCTAGTCATGACATCAGACCATACCATACTCAGCACTTAACAAACAATCCAAAGGACTATGGTCTGAAGGAAGAGGACTTTCTGAAAGTCTTGGCGAGATCCTATGGTTTCGATCCCGAGGACATGGAAACACTTCGTGCGTTGGATGGTATTAAGTCTGGTAAATATGATCGTGATAAAGACATCGACAACTTTATGTACGGTCAAGGATGGGCCCGCATTGTGTTGAATGATGGAATAGGTTCCATTGAAGGACCAATTAAGGCGAACCTACACGCCGCTGCGAAACTCATAGCAAAGAAGTTCTCATGGGAACAAATCGACTTCATGGAAATTGGTGACGTTCTCAAGGATAACGCCGAATCGATCGGCGACGAGGACACATGGAAGAGTTATCTGAAGACAGGTCGAGTTCCAAAGCGAACCACTATTGGCTCTACGATGGCACGCTTTCGTGAACAGGTTGATCTATCAGAGGCATACAAGGGTAACATGCTCATTGGGTGGGTGGACCCCAAGAACAAACTAATCCTGCACCCCGAGGGTGGTAGAGGATGGAAGTTTCATACTCAGGTTCTCACCAACAAGATGTCGGCAGAAGAGTTCCGCAAGTTCCAACCAAACAGAATCGGTGTGGGGATTGCAAATGATATGGTCAAGTTCGTGAAGAGTGGTGACATGACCGAAGCACAACTCAAGCACATCATTGATAAGTCATACGAAAACATCTACAATGCACTCAAGTCAGGTAAGTCTGATGGTGACTATGATGCTGAGTTGAATCTAGAGAAAGCAGGATGGGTCAAGATCCGCATTGATAGAAAACCCAATGGTCGTTCTTCTGTTCTTGGTGATCTCGATCGATGTCAAGCAGCAGCAAAGGTGATTGACAAGAAACTCGGTGGTTGGCAGGGTATCAAGACCGATCAGTTCTGGGTGAGAGACGGCGGCACAATGGTTGCAGATGAGAAGACATGGGACACATACGTCAAGACAGGACGAGTACCAAAGCGAACCGACATCGGTAAAACCATGTCACGATTTAGATAAACCCTCAGGCTGGCACTATGGCAGGTAGAGTGTTTTTGGTAACATTCCCACACGCCTATTCTCTGCGCCCCACGGAGAGTGTCAGTCTGAGGTTTTTTATTTGTATACATACTTTACTGAACAACAGGAGCATCCTCATGGAAGTATCACGAAAAGTAACTGAACAAGATCTACAAGAGCGTAGTGATCACGAAGAGAGAGAACTTCATTTATATGCTGATAACCACGCTGATCTACACAGACAGCGTACTTCTATGGTTCACAAGAACCTTCGTAACAAGATGGCTTCTGGCTCCTACGACAGCAACAAGGCACACCGTGCCTTCGTACACGTTGCCAAGGATGCTGCTGGACGTTACGACAAGGAACACAATGCAAAGGGTGGCAAAACATTCAGTAAAGATCACATTCACAACGTCGCAAGGAAGATGAGAGACGACTTTGAAGGCGAAGCAAAGGGTGGTAATTATGATCACCTCCTACACAAGAAGCATCAGAAGAAGAAGACTAAGAGCGAAGACGTAGAACTAGACAACGATGCAATCCTAGAAACAGTAGAACTCACAGAATACGAAGATATCGCACTACGCATTATCGAAGACAGACAAGTCAGACGATTCGACAATCTTATCGAAGAAGAGATTCTAGAAGAAGGTATTGAAGTAGAACTAGACGAAGATGCAATAATCGAGAAGATGATTGAAGCAGGATACAGTGACGAAGAAATCGCAGAAGCAATCGAAGAACTACAAATAACCGAAGAGTGAGAAACTAAAATAGAATAGATGTTGTGAATGTGGGAGGGCCTAGGCCCTCCCAATTTCATATATAAATATAGTAACAAGGAGAACGTTATGCAACCAGGCCCATTTAACGCAAAGAATCAGAAGTTCTATAATAGCATCGCAGATGCTATGGCTAAAATCAATGCTGATAGAGAGCAAGCAAGAATTGATGATAGTCCCATCTCTGAACTTAAGATGCCCGCTAAGGACGCAAAGGGTAACGTCAAGAGCCGTAAGGTTCGTGGTGCTTTTGCAAAGGGTGCAGACAAGGCACAGGGTGCAAGTAATCGAGCAATGGATAAGGCTCTTGGCAGTAAGGGCGATCGACCAGAAATCGACTCGACTATCGACAATATCGACAAGTCGATCGCAGCAGACGACAGAAGAGACGATCGAAAGCGAAAGGCTCGTAAGGAAGAAGTCGAAGTCGAAGAAGGCAAGTTAGTGGATCGTATTATGCGAAAGCGTAAGCAAATGAAAAACAAGGGAACTATTCCCGGATCGGATGGTTATTGAAATGGATATGAGAAACTTCTTTGGTTGGGTTCAAGGAATTAGAGCCAATGGGGCAGGCAAGGATAACTATCAGGCTGCTCAAAACATGAATGGCGAGATGTCAAATAATGGATGGAAACCTGAGGCTAAAAGCGTCGAAGATGTGTATATAAAGATGCAAGGTTTAGATAAACCAGTTGACAAATCTACAGAATAAGGTATAATATTTACATGATGTATCAAGGTAACTTTACGCACGACATGGTAGAGGACATCGAGCCTCTTTCCACGGTGCAGGATGAAACAGGTCGGTTCTACAATACGCCACATGGCAAAATGGCAAGCGTAACAACCGTTACAGGGTGGGAAAAGCAGAAGTTCTTCGCAAAGTGGAGACGGGAAAACCCCGAAGAGTCTAAGCGTGTGTGTTCACGCGGCAACTATCTCCACGATGCGATTGAACAATATCTTCTCAACAACGAGGTGACAGAGGATCAACTGCCAGGTGGCAGTAAGTATCTCTTTGCACAAATGAAAGAAAGTTTAGACAAGATCAGCAAGGTTCGTGCCTTAGAGGCTCCTCTATGGAGTCAGGCTACGTCTCTCGCTGGTCGCGTTGACTGTGTTGCTGACTACGAAGGTGAACTATCGATTATCGACTTCAAGGGTTCGACTCGCAAGAAGAGAATCCGAGACATCGACAACTACTTCATGCAGGCTACTGCTTATGCAATCGCATGGCAGGAGCGAGTGGAACAGCCAGTGAATCAGATTGTGATTCTCATTGCGTCGGAGGAGGGAACCAATCAGGTTTTCAAATCTACTCCACAACTACATACAAAGCCTCTTCTAGAGGCAATCAAGAAGTATAATCAACACTTCGCTCAACAACAGGGTCAACTATGGTAAACTTCACTTCCTTTCTCAATGAGGGTAAGAACACACACCTTACTCATGCAGCCGATCTAGTCTTCGAGGGTTATGCAAGGACTAACCTGGCTGTGAACTTCATTGAGAGTGTGGCTACCATGCTGGAAGGAAACTCCAAGTCTAAACTCAACGTCACACGCAAGTGGGACGGCGCACCCGCAGTGTTTGTGGGGATCAACCCAGAGAACGACAAGTTCTTCGTGGGAACCAAGAGTGTCTTCAACAAAGGCACACCCAAGATCAACTACACGAACGCAGATATCACCCGCAACCACGGACACGCTCCTGGCCTCGTAGAGAAACTCAAGGTTGCTCTCAAGGATCTCAAGAGCGTTGTGGTGGGTGGTATCTATCAGGGTGACATGCTCTTCACCAAGAGCGACCTAGAGAAGCAAGAGATCAACGGTGAGTCGTTCATTGCGTTCACACCGAACACGATCACCTATGCGATTCCATCTGACTCTGATATGGCAAAAAAGATTGCTAGATCCAGCATGGGTATCGCATTCCACACCAAGTATACTGGTAAGGACATGGCGAGCATGAAGTCATCGTTCAATGTTACCAAGAAGAGTTTCAAGAAGAGCAGCAAGGTTCTCGTCGAGGATGCCACATACTTTGATCAGAGTGGTAGAGTCACGTTCACTGCTGCTGAGATGAAGGTTGTGACCCGAGAAGTTACCAAGGCACGACAACTCGCAGACGCTAATAAGGGTGGACTCAACTGGCTCGCCGGCGAGAACAAGATCGTTGCACTCCTCAACATCTACGCCAACTCTACGGTCAAGGCGGGTGATCTCAGCATGCGAACTACAGACTTCGTTGCGATGATCAAGGAGCGATACGAGACAGACGCAGCCAAACTCAAGCGAGAAGCAAACCAGAAGAACAAGATAGCACAAGGTAAGCAACTGATCGCTACTATCCAACGAAACAAGAAGAGTATGGATGGGATCTTTAAACTACACGCAGTGTTAAATAAAGCAACTCTACTCTTGATTGGTAAACTGGAGGGAATCAAGAGTTATAAAACATTCCTCAAGCGACCAGACGGCTTTGAAGTTACTGGTGAAGAGGGATTTGTAGCGAGTGATCATTTAGGAAATGTAATTAAACTAGTCGATCGTCTTCAGTTCTCCCGAGCAAACATGACGATTGACAAAAATTGGATAAAGGGTAAATAATGAATAAGCAAGATATTAACTTGGTCAATACCCGCACTTGGGTTCTTTGTAACGATGGTACAAATCCTCGCGGATTTAGAGAAATGTTTATGAAAGAACACGGTGGTAAGTTTACTATGAATAGTAGAAGGCAATGGGTATGGAAAGATATTCAGGAGAAGAAAGAACCAAAGGTAATCTACGTCGTAGTTGATCCAGATGGTAATGAAATTATTCCTGAGAATTTTCAGGGGTTTTGTCGAGAAAATGACCTAAATAAGAGTGCGTTGTATGGTGTAGCCAAGGGCGACAGAAAGCACCATAAGAATTACACATGTTATCGAAAGGAAGTATGATATGGAAGCATTACAAACAGCATTAGGCACGGTATTTTATAGTATCTTGCTATTCATTGCAGGAGCAGCAGTTGGTGTTCCAGCGTGGGCCTGGGTAAGAAAGTTCTTTCCTTGGAATCGAGATTGATAATGATCCGTATTTCTACGGAGGTCGCTCTTAAAATAAACAAAGAGTGCAATATAAAGAAGTACGGATCATAGGAGGGGCATCCCCCCTCCTATCTTTTTATACATATAATATGAAAAAAGCAGCATTCACATTTGGACGTATGAATCCACCACACATCGGTCATGAACTGGTAGTGGAGGCTGTTCGTAAAGCAGGAGGAAGAAACTCTTTCCTCTTCACTTCACAATCAACTGATCCGAAAAAGAATCCCCTCAACTACCGCAAGAAGGCAACATACCTTCGTAAGATGTTCGGTAAGAGAATAAAGGTTATTAGCGATGCCAAAATCCGTGACGTTCATGGCGCCCTCGAATACTTGTCTGACAATGGGTTTACGCACCTGCGTATGGTTGTTGGATCAGATCAGGTTGAAGGATTCAAAAAGGCTGTTATGCCATATATCGACGATTATGGTATTGAGTTCTTTGAGGTGGTTTCCGCAGGAACTAGAGATCCCGATGCTAGTGATGTCTCTGGTATGTCCGCTTCCAAACTTCGTAAGATCGTGGCTGCTGGAGACTTCGACGCCTTCCAAGTTGGAATGCCTAGAACAATCTCCGACAAAGACCAGAAGAAACTATACAATGACCTCCGCAGTGGCATGGGTCTGAGCGAAGACACAGAGTCATACTGGTTCGACTATGAAGAGTTTTCTATCTTCGAGAAGATGTACGATATGACAGAAGATCAGGACTTGTTGAAACAAGTTACAAATTTCATTGGTGAATAAAAAACCCACTCTTGCGAGTGGGTTTTTCAGTGATAGGATTTCAACTTACTCACCTGACATCTTTTCCAACTGATATCGAATCCAAGTTAGATCCGTTTTAATTCCCGCTAAATCGGTGGCTATGTTTAATCTTATAACATCAGCCTCATCTAATCTTGTATCGAGTTCTTTGATGTCGGTCTCAATCGCAGATATTCTGGAAGAATAATTAGCATCTTTAACTGCTACATTCCAAATCAATGTTCCAAATGTAAGTACCCATGCTGTTAATGACCCAATCACTGCCCAACTACTTTTACGAGCCTCGGTCATCATATTCCTCCATTAAGTAAGATATGTATGAAAATTCTTAAGTCATGGGTGGGAATTGACCCACCCTATAGATATCAAGAACCACTGTATTTATAAAAAACTCGAAATAGTCCTTGATATACATACTATGCTTTAATTAAGGAACAATCCAATGAGATACAAAGAACTGCTTAACCTTTTAGAGAGTGAATACGACGTACAAGTCGGGGGTGCCTCTGGCGTCCTAAGATCTGCACAAAGTGATTTCGGCACATACCGTGTCGAGAATGCTGCTATGATTACAAGAATAAATGCCTTTATTCATAATTATCTAAAGGAAGCATGTCTTGAACCAAAGCAAACTATCTTTGGTCTTCGACAGAAACTCAATCAAGTTGGTCTTGACTTTGAGTTCTCGAATAAGAACACTGTCGCTGAAGGTACAATGAATTTAAAGTTGACTCGCTTCGGTGGTATCTTTGGTAAGAGTGATACCACTCCGTTCGATCAGTTCGACAACGAAGATGGGTTCGAGAAGACAATGGGTCATGGACTTACTCTTAACCTAGAAATGAGCATCAGTGAGAGTGGTCTCTACAAGTTAGAAGGTAAGGTTGTTCCTACTATCTCCGAAACCTCTGAAGAGGTAGAACTCGACGAACTCGATAAATCAACCGTAAAAAATTATGAGCGAAAAGCGAAGATCGGTTACGATATTGCCAAGGACATGTCAAAGCATGAACCAGATAAGGATGATCGTGACGAAATGAAAAGAGTCGCAAAAAGAAGAGCCATGGGTATGGCTAGAGCGTCTGCACGAACAGAAGAGGTTGGTGTAGAAGAAGCCAAGGCAAACAAAGACTATGATGGTGATGGTAAGGTAGAGTCTGGAACTGATGAGTGGAAGGGTTCTAGAGATAAGGCCATCAAGAAATCAATGGCATCTAGAACTGAAGATGTCGAACAGGATAAAAAAGACTTTAAACCTCATATGATGTATGATCCCAAAACTGGCAAGGGTTATAAGGCAGATACCTTTGAAGATCATCTCGATATGAAGGAAAAGGGATATGTTCATAAGAAACCTGAAGTTGAAGATACCGAACAGGTTGATGAACTCAAGAAGTTCACTCTCATGAGTTACAAGGATAAGGCTAAGAAGAGTGAACGAAGCGGCAGAGACACAGGGTTCGAGGGTGAAACCCCATCCGAACGAGAAGCAGGCGTTCGACAGGTAAAGAAAAGAAAGAAGGGTATTGATGGTGCAACCAAGAGACTCGTCGCTCGTCAATACGATAAAGAAGATTGAACATATTGAGATAAAAACTATACTATGAATTTCCCTTTACTTGATGATGACAGTTTTATGATGTATGCAATGAAGATGTATGAAAATCCTCAGTGTACAGAACTATCGGAGTTCTATGAGGATCTAAACCGCATCAAGTATATCAAGAGGTTGCTAGGTAGATACCATACGAAGGGAAGTTTAAAGGATAGACTAATATTAAACCATATAATTATTTTGGGAAATGTTTTCACTCCGACTGGAACTTCTCGAATGCTCTTTCTGAAGGTAGAACCGCATCTACACTCGTACTTGAAAACGTTCTTAGTGTTCCTCAACTATCTACCAAACAGCGTACCAGAAGTTCCGTCCATAGAAAATATACCTTTTGATGGTTTCATCCTCAAGACTCTGAGAGAAAACTGAAATGAACAGACTAGTAAATGCATTCGTCATATATCAGTTTATTCGCCTGCTTATCAAACCATTTGATAAAACCGATGCGTTCAAATTGGGTATTATCGATAAAGATGGCAACTACCTTAAGAAACAAGGCGACCTAAAAACAATGGAAGAAAAGAAGGCGAGTAATATATTTACTCGCTTGGTCTGGAACATCAAGAAAATTCTAATGAAGATTCCCATAGTTCGTAGCAAACTTGGTTCTTTTGCTACTGCACTATACCTAGTCAGAGAACAAGCCGAATATATTGGCGCCGATGGTGATGTCATCGAAGAAGTTCTTATTGGATATTTCAATCAGACATACCCATCTATAATATCAGAGTTAAAAAGTATGGATTTTGATTATGATACTATTCTTATAGAAAACCTAGAACTAAATCCAGTCGGATCATTCATGGGTATTCCCATGTATAGAGTAGAAAATAATATTGTCTCAGCAGTAGAACTAGATGAAATCCTAAACGTAGCAGGTGGTAATATCGGCGGAGCAGAGGTTCCAAACCCATCACCAAACATCAAAGGTCACAGTAAGCCTTTGATGAAGGGTGTTGAAGGTTTCACCTACGGAACTCCTCTCAGTAAAACTACTATGCATAGACGAGACAATCCCATGTTAGTCGGTGGTAAGAAATTATCATTCAAAGAGAATCGTGATGTCTTCTTAGGTAAGCAAGTATTTGAAATGGATAACCAAGACTACTACAACTGTGTCAATGGACGCAAGAAGTATGAGAGATGGTCTAACAAAGTAAACGTAGAAGACATCGAACATGCCGAACTAAAGAGACGTATTCAGAAGTTCGGAGAAGCCATAATCAAGAATAAGATGACTGGTGAAATGTGTATATTTAGAAATGTTGATATTCAGGAGGATTGATTATGTTGGAATCCTTTTTAACCACCGAGTTCCTTTCACTCGTAGGTGGCAGTATTGCAGGGTTTATCTTTAAGAGCCTTGCGGAGAAACGCCAAGATGAAAAAGAAAGATTCGAGAGAACAATTCAACTCATCGACAAAAAGAAAGAAGTCGCCGATGCTGCCGTTAAAAGAGTTCCACTCGAAGCAGGTAAGGTGGTCAGGCGGATTATCGTGCTATGCATACTCTTTGGGACGATCATCGCCCCATTCATTCTACCTTTCTTTTCCATACCAACAGTAGTAGAACTAGAAGAAAGTCGCTACGCACCCCTTGACTTCTTCGGTCTGTTCGGCAAAAATACCTACATCTCGTTCCAGACGATTAACGGATATCTGTTTACTACAGAAAACAGGCAAATTCTCGTCACAATCGTTGGTTTTTACTTCGGACAGGCGTCCGCTAGGGTTAAATAGGGTTTAATTAGAGGTTAAGTTATGATCAGACGAATACTACATCATTTTACTATACAAATCGCTCTATGGGGTGTTCTCGTCCCTCTCATGGGATGTGCGGGTGAACAGGTACTTTTAGGTAAAAACGATGACAAATCAAGGGTATCTGTGCCTGCTCCAGAGGTTATCGGGGAACTAGGAGCATGGTATCCCGTGATAGGCTATACTGTTTGGGTTCTTTCACTCACATGCATTGCAGCATTCTGGTGGTGGTCAGGTCGTCGAGCCGATAGTTCCGAATAGATGCTTACAAATGTAATATGAATCTACAATGTCACCAACAGGCGATCCAATCGCCTTCTTGTTTGGTGTCATCATCCGCCGAATATCAACACCAGTTTCTTTTAAGAAGGATTGATACATATCATCCTTTGAGGCGTTACCCTTACCAGTGGCAAGTTTCTTCACAGTAGTGGGTGGTACGACTTCGAGAGGTTTTCCTGCCTTCCATAACTTATACTTCAGAACGCCAGTATTCTCAGCGATCTGAAATACTCTACCAGTTGCATTGAAAGCATAACCCTCTAGGGCAATCTGATCACAGGCGAGAGTCTTCTCTTCTGCCCAATCTGCTATAGATTCATAACGTTGCTCTTGGGTGTCCCAGTCAATGAAACCTTGTCCGAATATATTAGACTTGTAGGTTTTGGCGTGACGTTTAGTTTCCGTCAGAAAATAGAAACTACAACCTCTGTAAGAAAAAACATCTTCATCATTTTCTGAAGCAAAAACACAAATGGCGGGACATGTTAAGGAATAATCTATACCTGCAATAATCTTCATGTAAGTATTTAGATGTTCTACAGTTCACCTATTCTAGAACATTTTGTACGTTGGTGAAACAACACCATAGAGTTCCCTATACCAACTAACATAGAACTTTTTGTACAGATTATTATACATATCAAAACTAGTAAATTCTCCTTGATAACCCATGAGTCGATATCTCATCTTATCATTATCAGAGAGAGTCCCTGCACTCCAACCCGCAAAATCCTTCCAATAATTATTATCATCGATAATATTAAATCCAGCAATATGCTTCATATAATATGGAAGAATTGCGGAACGTTCTGGCAACAATTTATCAGGATTATCTACATCATTTGCTCTTGTACCACCGATACTACTCACATCAGGATACTCCGCCCCTAGTGAAATGTCTGTTATACCATTATTAAAGGCAATGTCCCACTGAGAAGGACTGAGACAATTTAGAGAAGTATTAGAATATTGTGGGTTCACCATAAACAAAGTCTTGTCTCTAATAGGTCTGTATGCTTTAGAAACTTGATCAATTACTCTTTCAAAACCAGCAGTTCCTGTCCCTGTTGGGAATGACCACACATTACCAGCATCTGGTTTATCTTGTTTCGCAATTGCAATTGTGTAATCTAAGTTATCACCACTTGGACCAGTAACAAACAAACCAGAGTTAATCCATTCATTGTTGATACGCTTCTGTGTAAATTGCATCCACTGATCGTGTGAATGTGTAATACCATCTACCAGTGCTGGTGGATTATTAGACAAACCTTCCCACCAACCCTGATAACTATCAATACCATAAATTCCAATTTTACTGAAACCATAACGGGCACGGAACATCTGAGCCATTCTCTTGTTTGCTTCAACTAATGTAGGCCACCAAATTGACACAAAATCTGCTGTAGGATAGTTGTTATAAAATTCATATTCTTTGCCGAACGGAGTAACCACAGTGCCAAATGTTACCCCACCGGCAGTTGTACCGGCATTATCGTAAGTTTCTCCTCTATATTGGTACATCCAATCGTTCCACATAGCAGATCCAACAGCATCAATTCCCATGTTCAAGATTGCTGTGTCAGATGATTTACCCCAACCAGCATTCATTTGCGTATCGTGGAGATCAAACATCTTTTTCATCAAGCCAGTTGCACCTGAGTTGGTGATAGTACCATTTAATGTTACACCATCAAAAACTCTAAACTCAAAATCAGCAGTGGTGCCTGGAATGAATCCAGCACTAACACCTCCGTTAGAATCAGTCCAGAAACCATCCTGTGCAGTCAACCAATAGATAAAATCAGATTGGTCATTGGGTATTTCTGAATCTGTTGAAAACTCTTGTCTGAAATCTACAGTAGCACCTGATCCAGATGGCGATATTCCTTGATCGGTTAATCTAGGAGAGGAAGAATAAATCTTGGTTTTCATATCTTCGGTGAGGAGGTTTCCATAGTCATCATAAATGTCTAAATACAACCATTGTGTTGCATCTGGAGAATCAGCAGCGGCTCCTGCAAGTCTTGTATTAATATACTTCTGTAGTCTACCTGCAAGAGAAATATCTTCACGGGATGATCCATCGTTTCTAATAAGTCTTTCTGTACTAGTTCTACCATTTACTTGATTATACCCAAGACTAAATGCAGGAGTATAGCCTGAATCTATCATAAGATCAAGATCATCTTTCATTAACTTCTCATTATAATAACGAGGGATGTTATCAAAAAAGTCTGCGTCGGAAACACTAACACTAGCAGGAGCCGGCTCGGTTAATACGGGAGTTTCTGTTGGACTTGAGAGTCTTTTTACTTGCTCTCCTGTACTTGGATCTTGTAGTCTAAAACTAGCATTCCAGCCAGCCGTATCTTGTGCTGTATTACCATTACCAAATATTAACCACATATGGAGATTAGGCATACCCAACGCAGAGTCAAAGGTAGAACCATCACTAAATTTCAATTCTTGTTCTGGTCCACTACCCATAGGAAGATCACTAATATATTTCCTAGTATTAAAATCTGGAGTAGGAAGTCCATCGCCAGATATACCACCAAGATCTGGTCTTGGATTATACATTTTGTTTTTCTTGAAGTTGAAGTTTTTCCAACCTCTAGTTTCTGCATATCCAGCGCCATTGTCAGTCAATGCAAGAAACTGTATGTCTCTAACATATGATCTAAAGAAAGCACGATTTGGTATTGATGGCCCAGGCTGCTCCGCGTCCATAGGCCATGCTTCCGATCCAACGAGCAAATCTTTGTTTTCTAAGTATTCTACAAAGCCAGGATTAGTTAGACTCACATCAGACGAAGCATCCAACCATATACCATTAAGTCCTATACTTCTCCAAGGGGTTAACTGCTGATCCCAGAAAAATTGATCAGAAGTTGATCCTGATATTCCCCAATTGGCGATAGCGGTTGCTCCAGTTCCACCTACTCTTGGTTCTATTGCTCTTCTCCAAGGACTTACTGCACCTTGTCCTTGTCTAGCAGCAGTAACTCCTCCTTGGTTGTTTCCACCAGATCCTCCAATAATTTGCCAACCACCATTACCCGAAGATTGATTGGTCCCAAACTTATCTACTATTGATAAGTTACCCCAATCTAAATCGGCAGTTGTGGCGTTTGCAGCACCCGCTATTGTTGTATATGGAACTTTAGATCCCTGATAAACATAGAAACTAATAGGATCTCCCTGTTCGGCTTTACTCAATCTCCACGCATCAAAGTATGTCAACCAAGAGTCTTGTCTGTTTCTTTCAAATCCGTATTTACTTATGGGACTTGTTGATGTTGGATCGTCAATATTCCAATTACCGAGTATTTTACCACCATCGTTAAACCAACCATTAGGATAACCATTAGTTGTCCATGGCCTAGCATAACCAGTTGTTAGTGGATCATAGTATTTAAGATCAACCATCTCTAACGACCAAGCATCAGTTAATTTTAATAGGTTTCCGTTAGGGTCTAAAGAACCCGATCCACCCATCGCTGTCCATGATGCGGCGGGGAATTGTCCCGAACCTTGAACAAATTTATCTCGTAAAATAGTATCACCACTCGCATTAATCCAAGAAGCCGTACCTCCACTCATACCAAAATCAGGAGAATCATAATTTAAAATGTCTATAGTTTGTGCAAGATTGCCAGCAGGAGTCCAATATAAAAATCTTCTAAAACCCAACTTATACGCTGGTTCAAAATAAGCGTTTATGAGGAATTGAATGCCATCTTCAGATTCTTCAGCAAATAGTTCGGCTTTTTGTGTTTCTGTTAAAGAATTAAGATTAGCCTCAATTCTATCATCATTTAAACTTCTTGTTCTTGACTGATTTCTGGCTATAGTACTGAGTGGTGTTCCTGCACGGAAGAATGTTCGTGTAATACCATTATTTTCATCACCAGAAATTATATTTTCATCTTGAAAAGAAACGCCGCCGGCATAGTAATTACTACCATTTTCCTTTGACCAAGGAACGGACGCCATTGGACCACTACCATAAAAATTATTAAAGTAAATCGCACCACTTGTAGGGCCTTTTAAATCATCGTTAGGATTATCACCAACGGGATTGTATATGATCGAACGGGTCTGGATGTCATCTAGTGGATCATTAACGCTAAACTTGTTATTAACAGTAATAAAACATGTTAATACTTGACCTGACCTAGATGGATTATTTGGGATAGTTACAAAATCACCATTTCCGAAGCCTTGAGTAGCGACTATCTCAAAACCACCCTCTGTGTCACTATTATAAAAGATAAGGAATTTATAATCATGAGTTATTCCTTTTTCAAACGCTGTTCCTTCATTAATTAAAAATTGAAGTTTTCCTGTTTCACTATCAAACGTAGCGCCAGGTCCAGTAGATCCAGTAAAACCCTCCAGATACCATTCCTGAGTAACACTATCACTACCTGTTTCTGATGCGATCTCGTATCTAGCCGTTAGTGTTTTTCCTATTTGATCATTGATCGCAGCGTCAAATATACCTTCGCTGCCTCCTTCAGAACTCGTAAATATCTCGATTCCTTGATCATCAAAAAACTTAAGAGCCTCATAGTTTACCGTGGCGGTTCCTTCCGCGAAAGGTAAATTATTCGTAAGTATTTTATAACTCGATCCTTTGATTTCTCCTAGTCTATTATAGTTGAGAAGCACAAACAAGTTATGACCGGGAATCACATCAGGTTGGGCTGCCCATAGGCTCTTGGAATCTATATTATACATGGTGAGTCCCGAATTAAACACAGGAGGAGCAAGAGTAGCACCCAAAGTTCCCAATACATTTGAAGTTAACTTATCTGTATTTGTTTCACTAGTTGCAGTAACTTCTGCAAATATACCACCACCTAAAGCCCCTTCAGGCGGAGTTATAACTAAATCACTAGTTCCATCCAGTGATTCAGGTCCAGAGATTCCTACTTCTAATTCATAAGCATTTTGAAATGAAGGTGTTTCTAGTATTCTATACTCAGGATCACCCGTAACAAATCTCATGAGGTCCATTACTGGAGACCTGAGATTGGCACTGGCCGTCGCGTGGCCCATAATCCATTGTCCTGCAAATTCATGATCAGAAGGCATCCTGTAAAAAGGTTGAGTTCCTGAATCACCATCCCAAGTCTTCACTTCTGTTCCACCTAACAGACCACCTATTCCCTTTATTTTATCTCCGTTCCTGCTATACATGATTGGTATCATTATACCCATTCCGTGAAACCATAAAGCATTACCAAAACCACGATTTTGAACCTCCATGTTTATCATTTTTTTAACAGCAGGAACTCCATCGTCGCCAGGATCAGTAGTTAATCTAAAGTAGATTAAATCGCTCGAAGCGGTGACAAGTAGTTCTGGTGGGGCTCCGTTATCTGCTGCTATTTGTTGGATTTCTCGCGTTTTATTCCAGATTCCGCCGTCGTCGAATCCTTTCGCCCTATTGGCAATAGTCCAATCTTCAATATCATAGTTTAAGGTAGCACCTTCGGCTGACATAAATTGTACTGAACCTGAAAGTGGGGCTAGATATCGAAAAAAGTCAGGACAGCCCCCCGGAGGCGGATTTTCGGTACAGGATTCGAGTGGCTTGCTGACCCCCGCTAGGCAGTGCCCGCAGGTGCAGACCCATCGGTCACCTAAGTAAATAATTCGAGGATGACCTCCGTTAGTATAATCCGTAGGATTTGATGGTCGCCCACCAACGAACGCTGGGCCCTGCGTGACTCCTTTTTCTACAGTTAAAGTAAAAGGCCCTTTTACATTTGGTCTACGCCAACTACCTGAAGTTGCTCCGGAGTTCAGATATTTAAACCTATTCGACCATCCAATAGCCCTATAATCACAAAAATCTGCACCGTATCGATTAATCCAATAATTATTGTAATTAATCCCTGTTACATTTTGATCGTTAACGACATCAGTCCCGCTAGAGCCTGGGGCCAAAGAATTCCAATCTCTATCGTAAGTGTAAACTTCATTATATGTTACACCATAGGTTTCGTAATTATAATTATAAAAGTGACCCATGTATTATACTTTCCATGATTCGGGAGGCGTAATAAACCAACTTGTATCTGTTGTAACGCCCTCTGTTTTATTTATTTCAAATGATAACGTTGTTCCGTTAGTAATTCCAAATATACCTCCAGTTATAGATGCAGAAAGCACCTCTACAAAATCAACACTGGAACCAGCAAGAGTAACAAAACCGCCAGTACTACCCAACACAACACCACTTCCACCTACAGTTCTGAGAGAAATCTCTTGAACATCACCAACAACACCAGAGGCTAATAATTCAAAAGGAATATTTGTAGAGATCCATCCACTTTGATATTGATATTGTATTAGTACTTCGGCAGATCCCCCAACAACAGCAGCATCTACTTGAAAAGTAGTGCCTACAACAGGAAAAATATTAGAAAGAGTAAATACACTAAACTTACCAAAGTTTGGATCAGTCGATGAACTTGCAGGTGGAGTGGAAGATGAATTACTCTTTATAAAATTAGTTGAGTCTGCTGATGATTTTTTATCTTCAAATGAAAACGTAATAATTTTTGAGGGACTATCAGCCATATTAATACAACTCCACTTTATATCTGTATGTATAAAAAAACAGGGAGGGGAGCGAAAACTCCCCTCCCTACGGAGGTCATCTCAAATATAAAAAAACTATATCAGTCTGCGGCGCGTTCACGACGAACGGGACGATCATCACGCATTGGACGATCACCACGCTCTACGATCTTAGCACCACCGTCCCAGATTCCTGTGACGGTTCTTGCACTCCAAGCAACACCGCGAGCGGTGAAGGGAAGGACTGCGAAAAGCAGTACCCAAGTGCATAGAGGAAGTCCGAAGACTCGTTTACCAAGCCACCCACAGGGACATGGGGAGCAACTAGTCGAACATGTTTCTTTTACTTTATTAGTCATTTTTTATTTCCTTTCTAAAAAAAATCAGAAACTAAGAGTGATACCACTGCGGAGAACGAACTGTCCCGAATCGGAACCAGCACGCCATCCAGTGTTATCAGTTACAAAATTAGTACCAAGACTCTGAATAGCAAACCCGAAGGTGTTGGTCCAGACGAGTCCGTGAGCAAGATCGTAGTTACCACCTACGGTGAGTAGGTTAAGACTACCATCATAGTCACCAATTTCCCACTGTGCAAATCCTTCGAAGTCATCGAAGAACTTGTATGCAGCGGTAGTGACGATGGACCAGTTGTTGAGACTGCCTCCATCATCGTTGACGATCCAATCACCACCGATGCTAAGAGGGCCGTCGGCGTATGCAGCACCGAAGGTGAGACTATTCACACCTTCCGTAACAGAATCATAAGCCCAACCACCGTTAAGAGACACAGTATTATCCACATAATAAATTGCTGCGAAACCAATGGCATAGTTGTTGTCACCGACTCCTGCACCAGCGGTGTCGAAACCGTTGTTGTAGAAGGCACTGACTTCGAAGTCGCCGAAGGATCGGAAGGCTTCGACTCCAGTTCCTCGTCCCTGACCGAAGGTAAGGG
>Ga0209337_1000178_pt1 | contig 51308 bp, 72 predicted proteins | sample LinPmetageLP53_FD_184044 | JGI IMG/M metagenome (GOLD analysis project Ga0209337, IMG submission 184044) | Marine viral communities from the Pacific Ocean - LP-53 (SPAdes) (version 2) | ecosystem: Environmental > Aquatic > Marine > Oceanic | place: Pacific Ocean | collected 2010-02-08
GTCCCGCGTGACTGAATGGCTGGCAAGGGAATCCTCCGCAAATAACATCGGGGTCTGGGTCGGGTAGGTCGGATCTTCGGACATCGCGTATGTCTCCTAGCACGGGAACGTCGGGCCAATGATGTTTCAGTACGGCCTGACAGTAGGGCTCTTGTTCTATAAAGCAGCTCGTCTCAAAGAAATCGGTGGCTTCGAGCCCTCGCGCAAAGCCACCGATCCCAGAAAACAGGTCCAAGGTTTTAAGTTTCATTCTTCTCGATTTTCAAAGAATATCCCAGTTCTCTAAGTACATTCTCAAAGTTCGGAAGTGACGGATTGTGACGATGAAACCATGTGCTCAACGTACTAGAAGAAACACCAGACTCTTCCGCAATATTAAGACTGGTGCGTCCTGATTCCTTCATGATCTGCTTGAGCTCATTAACCAGCGGAGAATAACGTCTCGTATCTATCATCTTTCACCTAAAGGAATTAGCCAATCAAAACGATCAACCTCTTCCTTACAGCCTCCGCAAACTAAAGCGTCCCAGTTAAAGTGACCAACTGTGCTTTTCTTGAAGCAATGTGGACACCGTAAATCAACAGGTTCAATTTCAGACTCATGAATCCTGTCAGGAGATATAGGACCGTCCATCTCCACAATGTCCGTTCCGTCCATGTTCCATGCTGAAACCTTGAATGTCATGACTTCTTCTTTTTTAAAGCTGGCTTCAACGCATCAAGGACCGCTGCTTTAACGTCATCCTCACCCTTGGACTTCTTGACTTTGTCCGTGATGTCCGTCTTCTTTCCGTCAGGCATCATAATTGTAAAACTAGGCATCTTTCTTCCTTTCTATTTTAGGGGTGTGCTTTGGAGATATTTGACGATACCCCCGAAGCCAGAACAGAATTTTACGAATGAGTTTCATGCGGAAATAAAACGGTTCGATGTGAGTTCACGAACCATGTTGATGGTGTCCATCTTATTCTCCTTTCTAAATGGATTGTTCGTAACTATAGTCTATCCCACTTATGTGGGTCAAGCGAATACGTAGTGGGGGCACTTGTTACTGTATAGGGGTCAAATATAAAAAACAGTTTGAAAAATAAAAAAATAGGGAAAAAAAGTGTAACAAGTGTAACGGAGCATGGTTCATGGACCAAAGATATAATAAGTACAATAGTTTAGTAGTCATCAACTCGTTACACTACTCGTTACACTTGTAGCAAAAACAGCCGTTTCGTTACACTTTTTTCTAGCCGTGGGCAAATTTCACATTTTAATTTTTGTAATACTTTTGTAAAATGCTCTTTATATAGGAGGTACTATGAAACATTGGTTTTGGCATTCATCGTTTGTAAGATGGTTTTCTAAATGGATAAGTAAGATACATTGCTGGTTATGGAATCGTATGTGGAATAAGGGGAGATCATGACAAAACGATCTATTGAGACTAGAGCGTCTGACATTGAAGAGAGTCATGGTCGAAAGCTTACGAATCGGCAGAAAGAGTTTTCTAGATATTATGTTGAAGGAACCCATTCCAATGCGTCATGTGCTAGGATGGCGGGGTACTCTGACAAAAACGGAATAGCTAAAATACAAGCGTGTAAACTTTTAGATCCTTCTACCTTCCCACATGTAGCTGAGTACATCAGTGAACTTCGTGAAGATAAGGAAAGAAAATATGGGGTGACGTTGATTGGTCAACTTCAAAGGTTCTCTGAGTTATCAAGATCCGCAGAAGAAAACAATCACTTCTCCGCAGCAGTAAACGCTGAAAAGATACGCTCATCATTAGGTGGTCTGACTATAGATAGAAGAGAGACAAGTCACTTCCATGCTATAGAAGCAATGTCGCGTGAGCAGGTGGAGGATAGACTGAAAGAATTACGGGGAGCGCATCCGGGTGCTTTCATTGACGCAGAGTACGAGGAAGTGAATGGCACAAAAACCAGAGACGTTACTGTGGAAAAGACTAAAGGAAAAGATACCCTCGCATTGGAATGTGACGCGGATTGAAAACCGGATGGGCGGGGGCGTCCCAGACGTTCATCTTTGTGGAGAAGGCATCCCATTCTGGGTAGAACTTAAAGTAACCAAAACTAACCGAATTAATATATCTTCGGGTCAAATAGCTTGGAACTATGCGTATTGGCGCTCGGGCGGTGTTAGTTTCTTCTTGGTTCACCCCCTCAAAGGGAGGAACCTATATTTATTTGGGGGGGACAAAGGTCGGGAGTTAGCGACCCACGGTCTGGCGGTTCGGGGGTCGGGGTCGGGGGCTAAACTGACCGTTGATTGCTTGTGGTCGGGGTCGGGTCTTGATGAACTTTGGAGTCGGGCCTTGGACCTTGGTCGGGTCGGGGTCGGGTCGGGTTCTAAGTAAGTCGGGGTCGGGGTCGGGTTCCAAGTAAGTCGGATCGGGTCGGGTGATCCCGGATGTATACCTCAGGTCGGTGTTCCAAAAATTGAGGGAAAAGGCACCCCGGCTCGCATGAAGCTCGAGCCGGGGCTGAGGGATAGTCAGTCCCCCGTTATGCGGCAACGCGTCTTTTCGCGGGGCCATGCCCGACGAAGCCAACAACCACGCGCCGCCGCTGGTGTTGGCATAATTGGCATTCTTTACAGCTGGTATCTTTATATTGAGCGGGGCAGACTCGGACGGGTGCCCCGTTTGGTGTTTCAGTTTTTGTGCCTTGGAAGTCATAGGGCAGTGTAACACATACTGGCCCCGCCCCACTATCCAAAAGCTTGTCGGCATGTTCTAGATTGTTGGCCGACAGGTTAACGGTAAAACCGTTTTCGTTTGCCCATTTGACACTGGCCAATTGTGCAGGGGTCGTGGTCTTATGAGTGTAGGTGAACCCACGCTTGCCAGTGTTGGCTTTTACCAGATCGGAAAGCTTGCCCTTATGGATTCGCTCGCCTACCCCCGGTAGGTCTCCAGCCTGGTTATGCCTCCAAATTTGACCGTTGGGCAGATCGGATATCCGCGCCATGGTCTCGGACCAATTGTCCGCGAATGCATCGACCTCGGCCCAACGGTGTTTGAGAGGGCCGTACTCGGCATAGCAGCCGCCGCCGTTTTTTAATGGGCAGCTTGTTGGACAGCTCTTTTCTTCAGTAGTCGTGACGGGGATAGGACCCGTTTTTATATTGCGCGACTTCTCAACGAATCTAATTTTCATAATACACCTGTTCGGTTGTTGGATTGACTAAGCAACCGTACCATAAAAAAGGGATAATGCAAACAAAAAAAGGCCCCGACAATCGTGGCAGTGAAAGTCGGGGCCATTCTAGGGCAATCGAGACAATGAAGATTTTAAGTATATGCCAAGTCGGGGTCGGGGGTCAATGTTTATAGTCGGGGTCGGGCCAGGGCTTTCCAGGCAGGGAGTGTTGATTTAAAAACCTCCGGCATAGGTCGTTAAGACTAGAGCTCGAGGTCGGGTCGGACAGGTGGCCGGCGGCCTCTCGAGTTAAGGCTTGGACCACGGATAGGGGAATCATGTCTCTCCCCTCCGAAACTCGCTCAAGGTGTTGGCCCAATAGATCGCGGCCCAGCTCCCGCCTACTTGGTTCAAATGTTCAAACGATGTCGTCTCTCTGACGATTCTATTCAGAGCGGACAACCGCCGCTGGGAGAGAGAGGGGGCTTTCGCCCCCCCGTTGGTTGAAATGTCAGGCATCAACCGAACCTTGGTCTAAGAAGAAATTCACCGTAAACAGTAACATTTCTTCGGCGTTGGCTTTTAATAAACCGTCACAATGCTCTTGGTACTCTTCAGCGAGTCCCGTCTTTTCTGCTAGTGCTTTCGCTTCTGAAAAGAACGCATTTTCAGCGTTGATTTGCTCTTCAGTTCCCCAGTGCGGATCACCAGAAAGTAAGAGTGCTTTATGATATAGAGGAAAGAGTTTTGAAAAATCCATTTTGCTATCCTTTCTAAATAGAGCAAGGGGGGCTTTCACCCCTCCTTTGTTAGAATGGTCCACAGCCTTCATATCCTTCATCTATGTATCCTCCTGATATTTCAAGGTCTGGAAATTTCTTCCTCAAAGCGTCAATCACTTTAAGAGGTGGTGACCATGCCGTGTTGAATTGGTATGTAATGGTTGTCCATTTGCCGTCCCGAAAAGTTTCCTCCTCAGAAGTAACACCGCAAGCGTTCCATTTGGTGTCCCAATTCTCAGGACACCAATCGCGCCAATTCGCAATTCCTTTATCTTCGCATTCGGCACGTTCTTTGTCGCCAAGGTCTCCCTCAAACATATCGGCTGGTGGTGGCACAAGTTTCTTGAAACAGAAACCGTTATTGTCCTCCCCCATAAATTTCTTGAAGGAAGCCATGGCTTCAGTCTTATCTGTGATCTCAAGCGTGTTCGCTGTCCAATTAGGCATAATCTTTTCTCCATTGGTTGTTGACTATGTGAAGAGTATCCCTTATTATTGGGATAGTCAACAACTAAAAGGAAACAAAATTATGTCTACCAGAGCTTGCTATACTTTCCTCGATACATTCACTAGAGGCGAGAAGAGATCTGTTCATGTCTATAAGCACCATGACGGTTATCCATATGTTCAATGCCACACTGGCGAAGAAGCTGGTGGCCTAGTCTGGATTCGTGAGGCGCTTTCTTATGCATGGGACTTGCCACGCTTTGAGGCTGATGGCTTCGCGGCTTCTTTTATTGTTGCCAATAAAGGAAACAGTGGTGGTGTTCGCCTTATCAATACCGAACACCCTTGGCAATTCTCCAGCGATTCCGAGTATTGGTACGTGGTCGATAAGCGTGATGGCCTAGACGATTTATACGTTGAGGTATTCGAAGTTGATTGGGGGAAGGGTGGACCTAAGAACACTCTGATCATGGAGGGTGAACTTCACCACCTGATAGAGCAACAACGAAAACGCAAAGCCGCATAACAGAAAAGGCCCCCAAGTCGGGGGCCTTTTTTTATGGTCGGGGTCGGGTCATGTCACTCCAATCCTATGCTCTCGCCTCCGATACAATGGATGTTTCTACGCCTAACATTTCAGCTAGTTCCTCATTGTCACGATCAAGGCACCTATCACATACCCAATTATCACTAACTATTTCGTACTGACTGCTTCGTGTGTCGAATACACTATAGCAAACATCACACTCTGCATTATCACCATAGTTAAGAGAGTAATTTTTCATTTGGTTACCTCATTTAATATTTGACTATGCCATTATAATGGGATACTATCTTAATAGTCAACAACCATTATGGAGTATCAAGTTATGGCTAACCCATTAGGAAAATCTCGAGACACCGAAAACCCATACGCCACCTTCAAGATAGACGATAGCGCTATTGGTGCCGTAGAACTTCGCGTTCTGAAAACGTACAAGCTCCCGAAGAATGAAGACAAATATGCAAGATGGTACACTGCTGCAAAGTCAGACGCGACTCATGGGTCATGGGAATTCGGCGATACCTATAAAACTGATGTAATCGGATATTATACCCTCACGTATGCATCACCTGAGTTTCAAGAGGCATATCCCAATCTTATGTTTAGCTTAATGGTAGGGGAAGTAGCATGACAAATCTAGTTGCAGGAATGAAAATAGAAATTTCCGAACCCGTATTTGCCGGATCTTTCAGAAATCCTAAATTTCTGGGAAATCGTCAAATCATTGGCCAAATTGTAAAAGAGAGTTATGGCAATAAACGCGGGCAGCATACTTTTACGATAGATATTGAATGGGCTGAGGGCATGTATGCCGAAGACGTTTTACAAGAAAAGAAAATAAGACGGAAAGGGCGCAATGTTTATAAAAACCTAGTGCGCGTTATTGATACGCCGGATAATATGAAAGATCTAGAAAAAGAAAAAGCCAAACGCGCAAAAATAGCCAAAGATCAAAAATATTGGTCTTGGATCGAAGACGCAAAAAATGACCCTTGCACCTACGCCGAAAAATTAGACCGGATTCCCGATTATTGGTTATCCGAAAACCCTGATGCAAAATTGCAGATTGAAAGGCTTTAAAAATGAAAACGCCACAAGTGACGCCCCCATGGGCGACGGGTATCTATATTGGAAACGGTGTTGTTGCCAAACCTAGAAAGATAGAGGATGCAGCGTGCTTCGAATGTGATGGAACAGGAATAATTGAGCGCGTTAATTACAATGGGCCTTATGAGACGAGTTGCAACTATTGCTATGAGAGCATGGGTCGGGTAAACATCAACGTCTAAATTGAATTACTCTCCAAACTTCAGGCCCCCACACTGGGGGCCTTTTTTTATAGGCAACGGGTCGGGTCGGGATAGGTCGGGTTGGCCGCCGCCGGCCTAGGCCCTAGGGCCATAGTTATATATTAAGTAATATAGTAGATTGGATTAAGCTCGAGCCTGTCCGGCGCTGGGCGCCCAGACGCAAAAGAACGGGCAACCATCTCTGGCCGCCCGTTGTTTAGTTATCTGCCGGTTTCCAACCAAATGTTAAGCAATACAGCGGCAGAAACTACTACCGATAACACTTGGCCATAGATCATAGGAATTGTCAGATATTCTGGAATCAACAGCATAATGAAAACTGGGCCGAAAAATCCGAATATGCACAATGATAATAGAATAATTAGAATCCTGTGGAATGTTTGAGTAGTCATAGTTCACCCTCCAAAGTAATGAGCGGGGATCGCTCCCCGCCCGTGTTGCTTACGAATTCTCTTTAAGAGTAAGAGACGCTTTGACGTTAGTCGTCTTGAAACAACGCTTGATTTGATCAGGCGTTGCACCAAGTTCTGCCAACACTGCCAACGTGTTATCTTTGTTTAAGGCATCTCGTGTCGATGCCTCTTTGATAATCGCTGTCGCAATGCCAGCACTATGAACCATCAACCCCTTGCTCGTCATATCGTTGACAAGTGCAGGCTTTCCAATTGTCTCGAACTCTTTGACAATTCGTTTTGCCTCAAATCCGAATGAGATAACATCGTCGCGCTTCGTGAACACTTGGTTATTCATGATAATTTTCTTCATAGTGATACTCTCCTTTTTTATCGATTCGAGGCTTTTGCCCCTTGACCGCGTCTCGTTTACGAGCTCGCTTAATGTACAAGTACATTACCATTAATATGGTATAGTAGTCAATAAGTTTATGCACCTTGAACCATTTTATTTTAGTCGCTTAATGGGCGAGATATAGGGCCTAGGTACTTAGACCGGTTCCCGATTTTCGCCAGAGTCCTGATATCGGGTGGGTCGGCCTGCCGCCGCCGCGCACTGTGTACACGAAGGTGTATACAGTGTTTTGAACAAATATTTCATTGTAATTGTCATTGAACCATGTTCCGTGTACGTTTCTCTTATGAGCTTAAACGCCCCTGAAGAGGTACTGCGTGAGGTCTTTGCTCTGGAGCAAGCGAAGAACCGTTTATCTATTCGTGCTCGTGCTCAATCTTCTTTTATGGAGTTTGTCAATTACGTTTACGATGGATTTATTGAGGGTGTTCATCACAAGCAGGTTGCGCAACAATATGAGAAGTTGTCTGTGACTCCTGGTTCACGGGTCATTATTAATATGCCTCCGCGTCATACGAAGTCTGAGTTTGCGAGTTATTTATTGCCTGCTTGGTTGATCGGCAAGAATCCGGCGTTGAAGATTATTCAGACGACGCACACATCTGAGTTAGCTGTGCGGTTTGGCCGTAAGGTTCGTAACCTTATGGAGGAGGAACGGTACAGGGATATTTTTCCAGATGTGGATTTACGCGTGGATTCAAAAGCGGCGGGACGTTGGGAAACGGGTCAAGGTGGCGAATATTATGCTGCGGGTGTGGGCGGTGCGATTACGGGCCGAGGTGCTGATCTTCTTATCATTGATGACCCGCATTCGGAACAGGACGCCTTATCTGAATCGGCTATGGAAAACGCCTACGAGTGGTACACGTCAGGGCCCCGTCAGCGATTACAACCGGGCGGGTCTATTGTAGTTGTTATGACTCGGTGGTCTTTGAAGGATTTGACGGGTAAACTGATCAAGGCTCAGAGTTCTGACAAGATGTCGGATCAATGGGAGGTTGTTGAGTTCCCTGCTATTTTGCCGAGCGGCAATGTTCTGTGGCCGGAGTTTTGGAACAAGGATGAGTTGTTAAAGGTCAAGGCTTCGTTGTCCTTGGCCAAGTGGAATGCTCAATGGCAGCAGAATCCGACTGCTGAAGAGGGTGCTATAATCAAGAAGGAGTGGTGGAACGTCTGGGAGAAAGAGGACATTCCTCCTGTGAGTTATATCATACAGAGTTACGATACGGCGTTTAGCAAGAAGGAGACTGCGGATTACTCGGCTATTACGACCTGGGGTGTTTTCCAGCCGGAGGAGGGTGGTTCTGATCATATTATCCTGATGGATGCGCATCGAGGCCGTTGGGATTTCCCTGAGCTGAAGAACAAGGCGTTGGAGGAGTATAACTACTGGGAACCGGACATGATTCTTATTGAGGCGAAGGCTACGGGTACGCCGCTCACGGACGAGTTACGGACGATGGGGATTCCTGTGGTAAATTATACGCCGTCCAAGGGCCGTGATAAGCACACGCGGATGCACATGGTGGCGCCGATCTTTGAGTCAGGGATGGTGTGGGCGCCTGAGATGAAATTCTCGGAAGAAGTAATCGATGAGTGCGCTGCATTTCCTAATGGTGATCACGATGATTATTGTGATAGTATGTCGATGGCTCTTATACGTTATCGTAGAGGAGGGTTTTTGCGTTTGGACAGTGACGAGGAAGACGATGAGATCGTCTCCGGTCCAAGGCCACGGGAGTATTACTAATGGCTCAAAAGAAGTTACAGGACGACAGCTCGCATAACGAGCTTGACGTTGACGGCGATGGGGTGGTTTCCGATCAGGAGCTCGCGTTAGCGAAAGTTCGTGATCAGCATGAGAAAGCGGATGCCCAGCGTCGAATGGCCTGGGTGGCGATGATTTCCATGATTGGTTTTACGTTGATGGTTTTCTTGCCGATCTTCCCTGATGGCCGGATCAAGGCCCTATCGGATTTATTCGGTCTTTTCTACATAGGTCAGGCAGGGGTGGTAGGTGCATATATGGGAATGACCGCCTATATGGCTAAAGGTAAATAATGGATACTATTTTAAAATGGTGGGAAAACACTTTTGGTGGAAATAATGCTATTTGGAACATAGACTATGGCAAACTTATTATTATTCTGCTTTTGCTGTATCATATTTTTTGGCAATCCTAACGTCTCTCTAGCGAATGATGAAAAAACATTTGCGGGGTGGATTTTACATATGTTTGTCTCTGGACAGCTAAAAGAATTTACGCCTAGGGGTGGTATGAGCGAGTGTCTCAAGGTCAAACGTAAGATACTTCGTAGTCAGGGAGACTCTGTTGGCACCCGTTGGGAATGTAAAAAAGGTAAACTTGTTTTACGGAAATACGATACAGGGTCCACGGGCAATCAGTGGTTACCTGTTGAACATTTAGGTCATGACTGATAAATCAGTAAGTATAAACGACGGCACCGCCATTGCGATGCCTGTTCGCAACCTCATAAGTATTATTATTGCGGTTTCAATAGGCGTCTGGGCGTACTTCGGTGTTCAAGAACGTTTGAATCGATTGGAAACCTTTGAGCAGCTGGTCCAGAAAGATCTGGAGCAAGGGTTACGAGAGCTTAAAGGTGATATAGAAAAAAACAACGAATTTCGTGTTAAGTATCCTCGCGGAGAACTTGGACAAGCAAGCGCGGATCAGGAGCAGTACCTTCTAATAGAACACTTGTCAAAACAGGTTGAGAAGATTCAGGAGCGTATAGAGAACGGGATGTCAAACGGAGTTAACATTACGCGGTTACAGGAAGATGCGAAAACTCTTAGAAGAGATGTTGAGACTTTAAAAGATAAGCAGCGCGGTTTGTTGAATGGAGAATTATCGTCGCAAGCTCATTAAAGTAGGTTCTGTGTGGTACCCTCCGACCAGAGCTGGTCGAAAGGCTGCAAGAGAGGCAGCGTATTGGAAACATGAAGCGTGGATAAGCGAGTTTATTAAACGGCGAGAATATGGTCGTGTTAGAGGTGTGAGATGGATCCAGCAACCATAGCGTTGGCAATCGCGGGGACGAAGAAGTTAATAGAGACCGCGAGTGATCTCAAGTCAGCTTATAAAGGTATCGACAACCTTCTTGCGCATGAAGAGGCTGCGGAAAACGCAGAGGGTCATCTACCATCTAAAAAACCTAAAACCCGTCAGCAACAGATTCTGAGACAGCGAGCTCATGATGACGGAGAGCAAGACAGCTTCAGCGAGATAGCTGATGAAGTCATGACGAAAAAACAAAATGAAATTGCACTTCAAAACCTGTTTAACGAAATTGATAAAAAATACGGCGCGGGAACAGTTGATGAAATAAAAAAACTTCGCAAAGAACGTAAGGAGAAGCGAGAGGCACAAGCCAAAGAAATAGCAGCGATTAAAAAGAAAGAACGTGAAGAGACAGTAGCGTTTCTCAAGAAATGGAGTATTATTTTTGCACAGCTTGTCGGCATAGGTGGTTTTATAGTTTTGACAGGGTGGTATGTTTGGTCAATACGGTGTGTAGAGGCAACTTGTAGGTAAATGGAACTTACAGCAAGTCATGCGATTCAGGGAATTATGGTGTTAGCAACCATTGTAGGGGGATATGCTGTAGTTAAGTCAAACTTGTCTAGAGTTATGGAAGACCTTGAAAGACATATTAAGAAGTCTGAAACGGATTGGATGAAGTTTGATACAAGGTTAGACGCTGCGGAAGAAGAACGTGGAAGACATACGCTTCAGATTACGACATTAAAGGATATTAACTCACCTGCTGAATTAAAGGCGTTAAATAGAGAGATGGCTGATTTCAGTGCAAGACTTAAAATGGCTGAAAAACAAATTGATAAGTTAGTAGATAATAAATGATTGATCCAAAAGATGTTGCGATTGTAACGCCAGGAGCTATTGCTGTAGCGGCAAGTTGGCTAGGCATTGTTAATACTGTACTTAGTATTGCGTTTATTTCAGCTTCACTTGCATTTTTAATTTGGAAATGGCGACAAGCAATTAAGGAATCAAAGTAATGGCGGGATTGTTAATGCTTCTTGCAGCGTTGCTTTTAGGATCCTGTCAAACAGTTGCTTTGGAGCCTACTGACGTACCGCAACAGAAAGTCTCTACTGCTTCTGTGCCAAACTGTGGGCCTAAAGATTTAATGACAGGCTTACTGGGGAAAACTTTTGCAGAGCAACCGTTGTTGCACGGTGTTGCAGCAGACGGTTCAGTTTTTACTATTCACGCAGGCCCTAACGGATCTTGGACGCTTACTCGAATTGTGAACGATATTATGTGCATAATGGTGGTTGGTACAGAATTAAAAATAATGGAACTTGTTCCGGGAGCTACAATATAATGATTGCACTTTTGGGAAGTCTTCTGGGTTTTGGGACATCTATAATTCCTGAAATTCTAGGTATTTTTAAGCAGAAACAAGCGGATGCGCATCAGCTGAAGATGCTTGAGGCGAAAGCCAAGTTTGCGGATCAGATGTCCAAGCTAAAGGTTGCCGAGCTGGACGCTCAAGCGGAGATTGAAGAAACGAAAGGACTGTACGAGCATGATAGATCTATCGATGCTGGAAACTTTATCAATGCTCTTCGCGGTTCTGTGCGCCCTGTCGTTACTTATTTGTTCCTACTAGCCTATTTGACCACCAAGGGGGTTATGATCTATGCTATGATTGCAGTTCAAAATCTAGATTGGACGGTAGCTATTGACATGGCATGGAGAGAAGAAACGGATGGCGTAATATTTAGCGCGATACTGAGTTTCTGGTTTGGGAATAGAGCGATGTCCAAAGCACGGGCATGGCGTCAAGGCGAGAAAAAGTAACATGGCAAAGCTCTGTCCTCGAGGAAAAGCGGCTGCAAAGCGCAAATTTGACGTTTACCCCAGTGCTTACGCCAATATGTACGCTAGTGCGGTGTGTAGCGGTAAAGTTAAACCCGGCGGTAAGAAAAAACCTAAGAAAACCACTACAAAGAAGCGCACAACCACTAAAACACGAAGAAAAACCACCACCCGTGGTAAAAAACGATGAGTTTACGCAAATGGGTGGGCGAAAAATGGGTTGATATTGGTGCTCCGAAGAAAGATGGTAAGTTTCAAGCGTGTGGACGCAAGTCCTCTAAGGGAAGTAAGCGAAAATACCCGAAATGTGTGCCTCTAGCGAAGGCAAAACGAATGACAGCTTCTCAAAAGAAGAGTGCGGTCACCAGAAAGCGTTCAAAAACGCAAGGAGTTGGTGGAAAACCGACAAATGTAGCAACCTTTGCTAAAAAACGTAAAACATCATCACCAAAAAGGGGATAACTATGGCTATGAAAAAGAAAACAACTAAGGGTTATGCTAAAGGCGGTATGGCTAAGAAAACCAAGGGTTATGCTAAAGGTGGCGCTGCACGTAAGAAAATGATGGGCGGCGGTATGGCTAAAAAGACTAAAGGATATGCCAAGGGCGGCGCTGCCAAGCGTCGATAATGTCTTATCTGATCAGTAATGTCCCTAATTTTAAATGTTGGGTGCGAAGAGAGTTTACGTGTAACCACATGCGCTATCATGGAGAGTTTCTTCATGCTATGGCGTTTGCCGTAAATACTATACCAGATCGATCTCTGAGCTTTCAGATTGTTTTTACTGGATGTGAGATTGACATGGAAGATGGGCCAGAAGAGAACGTTCATGGCGGTGCAATGTGGGCAAGAATGCCCATACAGGCGCTGGTAGCGGACGTTCCTTTAGAGAATTGGCCGGAACCTATGCCCGATCACATTTGCCAACCTTGGGACTGCGAATCAAGAAACCATAGCGTTATAGTTATGGATCGTGTAAGTTCTTCGCCATGGTTGTGTAAGATTGATAATGAATTCTATACGGGCAAGTATTTGTTTACTGTAGACTACACCGATAATGAGATCGCAGATGACCCTGCGCAGCATAAGCAGTCTCATGTTGTCTCTTTGACTGACGCTGGACCGTGGACAGGTAATATTGTTGCGTTGCCCAACAATAGAGTTCGCACAACGAGCCCTGCTTTATGGAGAACGGGGGAGGGCGCTCCCGACTTCACACCTTCGCAATGGACGCACTCCGCAGAGTCTCATGAGTCGTATCTTGACCCTTCCGTGACCTTTAACAACCTTTATTCCGAGGGTAAATAGAATGGCCACGAAGAGGCAGAAGCCCATCAGGAAAACGACAACAGGAAAGGGTGCGAACTATCGTCCTACCGAGAAAGGTGCGGGGATGACTAAAGCGGGTGTCCGCGCACACCGCAAAGCCAATCCCGGATCAAAACTAAAGACAGCTGTTACAGGTAAGGTTAAAAAAGGAAGTGCGGCGGCAAAACGCCGTAAAAGTTATTGCGCTAGATCGTTGGGTCAGTTGAAACGTAGTTCTGCTAAAACAAGAAATGATCCAAACTCTCGTATTCGGCAAGCTCGTAGAAGGTGGAAATGCTAATGGATTTAACTAGAAAAAACAAAACTAAAGTTAAAAAAGTAATTAAAGGTTTGAAAAAAGCTTCTAAATTACATGCGGGTCAAGCTAAAACATTAAAGGGTATAGTTAAAGGTAAAACAAAAACACCCAAAGGTAAAAACAGGAAAAAAACCTAAATGTTAGAAGAGGTACACTGTGCGCATTGTTCTTCTATTCAACAGATTGTTGAAGTACATGGGCACAGGCAATGTTTGAAATGCGGCATAAATGTGGGGCCCTGTTGCGAGGGAAGTCCTCTTCCAGATTTCCCTGATGTTGACATATTACCAGATAGTCGTTAGGAAAAATTATGGCTGAAACCCCGATTTCTTTAATTGATGGAGCAATGCCGGCTCAAGGAGAGGATCTTCTTGAGGAGGGAGAAGTTATTGAGATTGAGGAGCTTGAGGATCCCACAGAGATTATTGAGGAAGAGGATGGTTCCGTAGTTATCAACTTTGAGGATTCGATTAAAGAAGAATTACTGACAGAACAAGATGCTAATCTCGCGGAACTTTTAGACGAGAGGGACTTAACAGAGATTGCTCAAGATCTTCTTTACTACTACGAGGAAGACAAATCTGGCCGACAGGAGTGGGAAGATGCTTACTCTGATGGATTAAGTCTTCTTGGTATTAAGTACGAAGAGCGAGAGGAACCGTTTCGCGGTTCAAGTGGAGTGACGCACCCTGTTATTGCCGAAGCTGTTACTCAGTTTCAATCACAAGCGTATAAAGAACTTTTGCCGTCTTCTGGCCCTGTTCGCACACAGATTGTAGGCGCGATTACCCCCGAAGTTGAGGATCAGGCGCAACGTGTCAAGGAGTTTATGAACTACGAGATACTCAACGTTATGCAAGAATATGATCCCGAGATGGACCGTCTCTTGTTTTACTTACCGTTGGCTGGAAGTGCGTTTAAGAAGATTTACTTTGACGATATGCTGGACAGGGCCGTAGCACGTTTTGTGCCTGCGGACGATCTTGTCGTTCCGTACAACGCTACCGATCTGGATTCCGCTTCCCGTATTGCTCACGTGGTTCGCATGGACATCAACAATGTTCGCAAGAATCAGGCGGCTGGGTTTTATAGGGACATTGAGCTCTCCCCTTACGAACAGGAAGACAGCCTACGGGAGAAAGAGCGCGAGCTTGTTGGCGTTGAAAAGACGGTGGATGGCGAGGACTGTACTCTTATAGAGTTTCACATCAACCTTGATCTAAAAGGTTTTGAGCACGTTAATCCTGTTGATGGAGAAGAGACGGGCATTAAACTTCCCTACATTGTTACAATTGATGAGGGGAGCTCAAAGGTTCTGTCGATACGTAGAAACTGGAACGAGGGTGACGAATATTACCGAAAGAACCAGTACTTTACGCACTACAAATTTCTTCCTGGGCTAGGATTTTATGGTTTAGGGCTTCTTCACATGATTGGAGGTCTGGGACGTTCCGCAACATCTATTATGAGGCAATTAATTGATGCTGGTACTTTGGCCAACTTGCCTGCTGGCTTTAAAGCTAGGGGCATCCGTATTCGTGATGCTGATGAGCCTCTTGCTCCTGGGGAGTTCCGTGATATTGATGCTCCTGGAGGAGCTTTGCGCGACAGTCTTATGCCTCTTCCGTACAAGGAGCCGAGCCAGACTCTCTTTGGTTTATTATCCTTCGTTGTCGAGGCAGGGCAAAGATTTGCAGCTATCGCAGACATGCAAGTTGGTGACGGCAACCAACAAGCGGCGGTAGGTACAACAGTAGCCCTCCTTGAGAGAGGATCTCGAGTGATGTCCGCTATTCACAAGAGGCTTCACTATGCACAGAAACAAGAGTTTCGTATGTTGGCAAAGATTTTTAAAGAGTCTCTGCCCCCTATGTACCCTTATAATATCTATGGCGCGGAGTCTCTTATCAAGCAAACGGACTTTGATGACCGAGTAGATATTATCCCTGTATCGGATCCGAATATCTTCTCCTTATCTCAAAGGATTGCTATAGCTCAGACGCAGCTTCAATTAGCGCAGTCCAACCCACAGATACACAATCTGTTTGAAGCATATAGAAGGATGTATCAGGCATTAGGTGTACAGAACATTGAATCGATACTTCCGGCGCCTAAAGCTCCGGTGCCGACAGACCCTTCTATAGAGAACGCCAGATCTCTGATTCAGGAGAATTTACAGGCGTTTCCGACACAGGATCACGATGCGCATATTATGTCGCATATAGCCTTTATGAAAACACCTGTTCCCGCTGGCACTCCTCCCGTACTGGGTCTTTTACAAGCTCATATATGTGAGCATATCGCTCTTAAAGCGAGAAATGTTGTTCAGGCAAAGACGATGGTAATGTCTGAGCAAGCGATGGCACAGGGAATGCAGCCGCCTCAAATGGACGTTGAGGCTGAGGTTGCTCAGTTAATTGCCGAGTATATGCAAGAAATTATGCCTTTATTAGGGCCACCTCCGGGGTCTGGTGTTGATCCTCTCGTTGAGCTTCGTGACAAGGAACTGGACATCAAAGAGATGGACATGCAGCGTAAAGCTAACGAGTTCTCTGCACGATTAGACTTTGACCAACGCAGAGTGGGAGAAAATCAGGAGATTGACCGAGAAAAGATTGATTCTCATGAGGACATTGCGATGCTTCGTGCGCGGGTTAATCAAAGTAGAATCGATAAAATGGGATAATTGTTTCACGTGAAACAATTTGTAGAACAAAGGAGAGAACTATGAAAGAAGTTGAAATGATGAACGAGCCTGTGGAGATCACTATGGCAGAGGTCGATGCACCTCCTCCGAATGCTCCTGAGAGACGTAAGCGGGGTGGTGTATCCGAGCAGCTTATTAAAGGAACAGAAGCTCAGTTCAAGGGACGTTATTTTAACAGCAACAGTGGACAAGGAACATTCTAATGGCAAATGGTAGAGCAATGTCTAATGCAGAACGTGCTCGGGCAGCTATGATTATGGGTGAGGGTGGTCGCAAAATGTCTAATGCAGAACGTGCTCGGGCAGCTATGCTTATGGATGAGGGTGATCGTGCTCGCACAATAATTGATAGGGGTCTCTCTGATGCAGATCGTGCTCGAGCAGCTATGATTATGGGTGAGGGTGCTCGCGCAGGATCTGATGCAGATCGTATGTTGTTGAGGTATCTGAGAGACAACGACGGTGGATCCAGCAAGTCACCTAGAGATGTGAAGCTGCGATAAATGACTATCTTAATTCCTCTTGCAAAAGGTGCTACAGTATTAGCTGGCCTCGGCGTTGCTGGCTATGCAAAAGGTGCTTATGACGCAGTAAAAGAAGCACTTTCTGATAATGATTCTAAAGACAAGGATCTAAAAAAATATTTGAAAGACAACGATGGTCCATCTAAACCTAAGAAGACCAAGATGCGCTAATGGAAGACTCTCTTTCGTTTGCGTATGCCGTTCTGAAAGCTATAGAAGGAAGGATTGAGCTTACAGAACAAAACATACTGCACGGTTCTCCAGATAGCATGGAAAAGTATCGCCAGCTTGTAGGAGAACTTAATGGGCTACAGTATGCTAAAACTGAAATCAAAGAACGATTAGATAGGTTGGAGAAAGAAGAATGACCAAGACCTTATACGTACCAGATCACGTAGCAGAAGCTAAATCTTCTGTGTCATCAGCATACGTTTCTGCTGATAAAAAAGTTTTAGACCCCTCTCTTTTGGAAGAGGCTCTACAGGAACGATTACCTCAACCAACAGGATGGCGTATCCTAGTTATGCCTTACGCTGGAAAAGCGACTACGGATGGGGGAGTTTTCATTCCAGACGCTGTTCGAGACCGAGAAGCCTTGGCAACGGTTGTTGCGTATGTCGTTAAATTAGGACCACTAGCATATAAAGATCCACATAAATTTGGTGAGAATATGGAACCTTGGTGTTTCGAGGGCCAATGGGTGTGCATTGGACGATATGCTGGTGCTAGGTTTAAGATTGATGGCGGTGAAGTTCGTATCATTAATGATGACGAAGTAATTGCTACAATTCTTGAACCTGATGATATTAAACATGTCTAGAAAGAATAGAGGATATGATGAGTGAAATAACTGAAACAGAAGAAACAACAATCGATGTTGGAGATTCTGACGAAACGTCTGTTGACGTAGATGTCTCTGAGGCATCTAACCCAGAAGCGGATGGCGTGGAGATAGAAGCGTCCGCTGATGACGGAGAAAAAGAAAAAGAGCTGGACGATTACTCTAGAAAAGCTCAAAGCCGAATTAAACAGCTGACTTCAAAGTATCGTGAAGAGGAACGACAAAAGCAGACAGCTATTCAGTTTGCAGAAAACGTCCGACAGGAAAACGAAAATTTGAAGCAGCGTCTTGAAACGCTGGATGAGGGCTATCAAAAAGAATTTGATAGCCGAGTGAGTTCTCAGCTTGATTCTGCAAAAAGAATCCTAAAAGATGCTCATGAGAGCGGTGATGTAGATCGCCTTGTTGAGGCTCAAGAAGCTCTTGCTCAACTTTCCGCTGAAAAACAACGGTTAGCTTCGGTCAAGAAAGAGGTGCCTACGGAGACTGTAGCGCAACCTCAACCACAAGCTCCTCAACCACAGGTTAAGCAACCGGCTCCTGACCCAAGAGCGCAAGCCTGGGCAGAAAAAAATTCTTGGTTTGGTACAGATGACGCTATGACTTATGCGGCATTTGGTATTCACCGAAAACTTGTGGAGGATGAAGGATTTGACCCCACAAGTAATGAGTACTATACTGAGATTGACAATCGTCTTTTGTCTGAGTTTCCTCATAAACTTGGGTCAAAAAACGGTAACATCGGGGGGACTCAAAAGGTTGCGTCAGCCGAGAGTTCTAAATCCCGCAACAAAGGTGGACGTAAAAGAGTGCGGTTAACTCCGTCGCAGATTGCGATTGCCAAGAAGCTGAATGTGCCGCTTGAAGAATACGCAAAATATGTGAGGGATTAATTATGAATACCGAGAACACTACTCGCCAGAAGTCACCTAAGACGCCCAGGGCTAAAAGCACACGCGAACATCAATCGCGTTCTACTCCGTGGAAGCCGCCGTCTATGTTAGAGGCTCCACCCGCGCCAGAAGGTTATCGGCACAGGTGGATAAGAGCAGAAGTTATGGGTTTTGATGACCGCAAGAACATCTCCGCAAGGTCTCGAGAGGGATGGGAGTTGGTACGTGGTGATGAATATCCAGACTTTGAAATCCCAACCGTTGATGACGGCAAACATGCCGGTGTTATTGGTGTAGGTGGATTGCTCCTAGCCCGGATTCCCGAAGAGATTGCGAATGAGCGAACTGTTTACTTTAAAAACGTTGCTAAAGATCAAATGTCCGCTGTTGATAATGATCTGGCCCGAGAGCAGCATCCAGCTATGCCGATCAGTAAACCTGAACGGCAGTCTAGTGTAACTTTTGGAGGCCCTCGTAAATTAGAGGGCTAGGAGTAAATAAAATATGGCTAACTCTAATGGAAGCTTTGGCCTTCGCCCAATAAGCAAATTGGGCAGTGCCACTAATTCCACTGGCGTTACGGGATATTCCCCATACGAAATTGCGTCTGACAACAGTGACAAGATTTTCCATGGGCAGGTGGTTATTCCTCTTGCTTCTGGGTTTATTGATCACGCAGCTAATGCAGCTGGTGGCACTGTCAGTCATCTAGGCGTATTTCAAGGATGTGAGTTTGTCTCTAGCGTCACTGGAAAAACGACCTTCAGTAACTATTGGCCCGGATCAGGCGCTGATAGCAACCATCCTGTAAAGGCATTTATCGTAGATGATCCTAATCAGCTCTACGCTATTGCTACGGATGCTTCGTGGACCAGTGAGGCAAATGCAAGAGCAAGTGTGTTCTTGAATGCCAGCACTTCTACAGGCATTACGGGGACGGACGCTACAGGTCTTTCTTTAGGCCGATTGGCTATTAGCACCTTGGCAACAACCAACACTCTGACTCTTCGAGTTATGGGTTGGATGGAAGATCCTGAAAATGAGGACTTCACTGCTGCGGGTATTGCTGCAATCGTTAGGTTGAACAATCCGTTCAATGCACCCGTTGGGTCCATTGCTGCGGGTACGCCTTCAACCACTGGCGTATAAGGAGGTATTGAGAAATGGCTATTTCAAGAGCACAGCTAGCTAAAGAGCTAGAGCCTGGCCTCAATGCCCTTTTTGGCCTTGAGTATGCTAGGTATGACGCGGAACATGCAGAAATTTTTGATTCGGAATCTTCAGATCGAGCTTTTGAAGAGGAAGTAATGCTGTCTGGCTTTGGCTCGGCACCAGTAAAATCAGAAGGTTCGGCAGTTTCATTCGATGACGCTCAAGAGGCGTATACGGCACGTTACACGATGGAAACGATTGCTTTAGCTTTCTCCATTACGGAAGAAGCTATTGAAGACAATCTTTATGATCGTTTGGCGTCTCGTTACACAAAGGCACTTGCTCGCAGCATGGCTAACACCAAACAGGTGAAAGCGGCGGCGGTCTTGAACAATGCTTTTGATAGCACCGTTACGGGTGGTGATGGAAAAGAGCTTTGCGCTACAGACCATCCTCTGGCCGGTGGTAGCACTCTTCGTAACGAACTGTCTACGGCGGCAGACCTCAATGAGACGAGCCTTGAAAACTCTCTCATCGACATCTCAGCCTTCGTTGATGAGCGCGGCCTCAAAGTGTCTGTTCGTGGATTGAAGATGATCGTTCCACCTGCATTGCAGTTTGTAGCGGATCGTCTGCTTGAATCAACTCTCCGTCCGGGATCTGCGGATAACGATATTAACGCTACGCGGAACATGGGTATGCTTCCGCAGGGTTATGTCGTTAACCACTACCTCACGGATACGGACGCATTCTTCATTAAGACGGATGCTCCTCGAGGGTTTGTTCACTTTGAGCGTCTTCCGATTACGACTAAAATGGAAGGTGACTTCGATACTGGCAATGTTCGCTACAAAGCTCGTGAGCGTTACAGTTTCGGTTTCTCCGATCCACGTTGTGTATTCGGATCGCCTGGAGCGTGATTTTAGTGAGGGGGGTTTATACCCCCCTCTCTTTATCGAATGATGGTTACAGAGACAATCTGGGATGCACTGGCCCTAGCGACTGCCCCAGCAGACGCTTACGGAGACTCTAGGGCGAAACCTTTCGTAAGGAGGATTTTAAAATGGCGAATACAACTTTTAGCGGTCCCGTCCGTTCTCAAAACGGGTTTCAGCAGATTACAACAAATGCCACCACTGGAACGGTAACTCAAAAACAGTTTGAGGTTCAAACGGTTGCTACTTCTGGTATCAACAACATTGTCGATACAAACGGTTTTTCTGGAACGGCTACCGCCGCTGGAGCGAACAATGCTAGTTTAGATACAGGAGCGACTATTTTTGGTATCACTCCTAACACTCATGGTTCTGGTATCCCAGATGCTTCTATCAACACCTTCGTTAATAAAATGGGTGGCACTATTGTTACATCGATTCTTATTGACCTCCACGGTGGTTTTGACGGCTCTGCTACTGGAGACCGGATTATCGGTAACGGCACAGATGCAAATGCCTATATTGCAGAACTGACAAAAGAAGTTAACGGTATCCCTATTCTTCTTGAGTTTGGTTGCGTTGAGGTCCCGACAGGTGGTGATCCTGATATTAACGTGGATATTTCTGCTACGGGAACAACGGCTTCTGGTGCAGCGGTTGCTTCCGGTACACAGATGATGAACAACGGTGACCTTACTCTGGGTTACTATAACTCGGTTGACGCAGGAGCCGTGATGGCGGCGTTGTCCAAGAAGTTCATTTATCTGGTTCAGGGTGATGCAACGAATGCGGCATACACAGCGGGTAAAATCTGGATTCGTATCACGGGTATGAATGTTGATTTTAACAATGGCTAATAGTTTAGGCGGGGGGGTTTTCCTCCCCGTTCTTTACTTATGTAGAAGGAGCCAGATATGGCAGATGCTGTAACAGCGACTACGGTAATAGATGGAGCAAGATCTGCTGTTATCTATTGTACGAACACAAGTGATGGAACTGGAGAATCAGCGGTTGTTAAGGTTGATGTGTCCGCACTATCTGACCGAGCAGATGGCACTTCTTGCACTGGGGTTCGCCTACAGAAAGTTTCCTTCTCTACTGCCGGAATGGGTGTAAAGCTACTTTGGGATGCATCTACAGATGTTATCGCTGTAGAATTACCTGCCGACTACTCAGACACTCTGGATTACTCAGACATTAGCGGATTACCTAATGTTGCAGCTTCTGGAGGAAAAACCGGAGATATTCAGTTAACTACTGTGGGGCATAGCAGCGGAGACACTTACTCTGTAGTTATCTACTGTATTAAGGAATACTAATCAGCATGGCTACTTCAGGTTCCGCTGACTTTAACTTGAACATGTCGGATGCCATTGAAGAGGCGTTTGAGAGATGTGGACTTGAGTTTCGCACTGGATACGATGCGGCTACCGCTCGAAGATCTTTAAACCTCTTATTTGCAGAATGGGCAAACAGAGGTCTTAATTTATGGACGGTTGAGGAGAAGACTCTTAATTTTGCTCGGCTATCCTCATCTTCTGCAATCTCAACATATCCTATTGGAACAATTACGCTGGTTGTTGCAGCTTCTGCTAATTTCTCTGTTGGGGAATCGATTAGCGGAGGAACCAGCGCGGCGGTGGCTTCCGTTATTACCAAGCCTACAGCAACATCATTAACCATAACTGTCCCTGTAGGTATTTTCGTTGCTACAGAAGTGATTACAGGTGCGACAAGTGCCGCAGCAACCACTGTTACTTCTGCGGCTAGTCTAGCGGACACTCAATCAACGGTAGACGTTCTTGAGGCTGTGATAAGGCGTTCAGGAACCGATATCGGAGTCACTCGTATTGGCCGTCAGGATTATCTAAGCATACCAGACAAAACTACACAGGGCCGACCCACTCAATTCTTTGTTGACCGTCAGATAACTCCGACAATTACCGTATGGCCTGCGCCAGAGAATTCTACTGATCAACTTATATATTACAGGATTAGAAGAATAGAAGATGTTGATGCTTCTACAAATGATGCGGATGTTCCTTTTAGATTTCTTCCGTGTTTAGTTGCGGGACTATCATACTATCTTTCTGTTAAAAGAGCCCCGGACAGAATAGGGGTTCTTAAAGATATATACGAAGAAGAGTTCTACAGAGCGGCTTCAGAAGATGGTGAACGAGTACCTCTTCGTCTTGTTCCTAGTTACAGTTCGTTGAGTGTCACGTAATGGCTAGATATGCTTCAGGAAAGTATGCTCTTGGAATTTCAGATCGTTCTGGAAGAGCATATAAACTTACCAATATGATAAAAGAGTGGAATAATGCTCTCGTTGGAAGGGACGAATACGAGGCCAAGCAGCCTCAACTATCTCCTAGAAGAGTTAGAGCGGACCCGCAGGCTTTGCGGATCAGCCGCCCAGATCGTTCTGAACCGGCTGTTACGGTTCTTTTGAAGTTTAACCCTTTCAAGTCTGGAACCAGTGGAACCGCAACAATTACTGTCACGGAACCTAATCATGGTCGTTCTACTGGAGATACCGTTAGATTTCGGTCTATTGAAGCGTTTGATGGCTTTACCGCTTCAACTGTGCAATCTGCATCTGGTTACTCAATTACTAAGGTTAATGATAACACGTACACTTTTTCTGCGACTGGTGAGACAGCAACTTCTGGAAATACGGTAGGAGGGGGTGGCATTGCATCCGCTGGTCCCGTTACGGTGAGTGCATAGAATGGCTTATACTTTTACCACGTTGAAAACAGCGATACAGGATTACACGCAGAATACAGAGACCACGTTTGTGAGTCAGCTTCCTCGTTTTATTTTAAACGCGGAAGAGCGCATACTGAAAGAGGCGCAACTAGATGTATTCAGGAAGAACTCTACAGGATCAACATCCATAGGAAATAAGTATCTGTCGAAGCCTTCTGATTTTCTTTCTCAAAACTCCTTGAGCGTGATCAGTAGTTCAGAAAATAAATTTTTGTTGTATAAACAAGTTACGATGCTTCAAGATTTCACGCCGAATTCAGCGACTACGGGAACGCCTGTGTATTACGCTGATTGGGATAACGATAGTTTCTTATTGGCGCCTGCGCCCGATCAGGTTTATACAATGGAGCTTCACTATTTCTATCGCCCAACTTCCATAACAACAGCGGCAAGCGGAACCAGCTATCTAGGAGATAATGCAGAATTGGCTCTTTTGTACGGAAGTCTCGTTGAGGCGTATACTTTCATGAAAGGCGAGGCAGACCTTTTGCAGCTGTATAACGGAAGATTTCAAGAATCTCTTCAATGGATTAAGAACTTGGGTGAGGGACTTCAGACAAGAGATCAATATCGTTATGATCGTCTTAGAAGGGATGTTTCATAATGTTTGATAGTGACTCAGCCACCGCAATTGCAGATCCCTTCGTCTTTACTTCTACGAACAGAGGTCATTCTCCTGAAGAGATGGCCGAGATGGCCATGAACAAGATTATGGTTGTTTCTGATACAGCACCACCCGTTATTAAAGAGCAGGCTCTTGCACACAGAGATAAGCTAAAAGCGATTCTGATCTCGTATATGGAGAGAATGGCCCAAAGCGAGAGAACAACTATCTGGGCTCTTCTAAAACAACAAGGCCATGAGGACATGGCCGAGATTATAAGGAGGTTGTAATGGCCGTTGGTTCATCCGCAATGTGCGGAACTTTTAAACGTGAAATACTTGCTGGGATACATTTTTTAACGGCTCACACTAGAACAGGATCTAGTGCAATATCTGCGGACACTCTTAAAGTAGCCATGTTTACAAACAGTTCCTCTATTGACGCGGATACTACCGGGTACACTACGGGTAACGAAGTTTCAGGGACGAACTACTCCGCTGGAGGTGCAGCGTTATCTAGTGTAACCATTGGTCTTGCCGACAACAGTTCTTCTGTACCTACCGCGTTTGTAGATTTTGCAGATACTACGTTTTCGTCTTCTACGATTTCGAGTGCTAGAGGAGCTTTGATTTATAATTCAACGCTTTCTTCAGCAGGTACGGGTTCTACTACTAATCATGCAGCGGATCCGGCGATAGCGGTTATTAATTTTGGTGGAGACAAATCGTCTAGCGCGGGTGATTTTACTATTCAGTACCCTGCAAATGACGCTAACAATGCAGTTATTAGGATTGCCTAATGGCCTTAATCACTGGCTGGGATAGAAGTACTTGGAACTCCGGGGCTTGGAATAGTCCACTTCCCGTAGAAGTTACAGGTGTTTCTGCCGCCAGCGCCGTAGGTTCAGTGGTAATAAGTCTTCCTGTATCCGTAAGCGTTACAGGTGTTTCTGCCGCCAGCGCGATAGGAAGTCCTACCGTATCAGGTAAGGCTGTTGTGGCGGTTACGGGAGTATCTGCCGCCAGCGCGATAGGATCTCCGTCCTTTATTACAAACTCTATTCTTTCTCCATCTGGAGTTTCTGCGGCAAGTGCGATAGGATCAGTACAAATTAACTTTAAATTTACTGTAGAAGGAGTGTCTGCTGCGGGTTTGGTTAACACTGTATTAATTTGGGATCAAATTGATGAGTCACAGACATCTGGGTTTACAGAAATTAATGCGTCCCAAACACCTACTTGGACACAAATAGCAGCATAAGGACAGAATAATGGCATCTTCATTTACAACAAATTTTGGTATTGAAAAAATTGGCTCTGGCGAACAGTCTGGCGCATGGGGAACAACTACCAATCATAACCTAGACCTTCTGGACCGGGTAGCATCCTTCAAGGCTGTTGGACTATCTGGCACTACGCACACTCTGACGGTTCGCGAAGCATCTCCTGGTGCAGGCACCGAGAACCTTCAAGACGGTATGTTTCGTGTCATTAAGTTTACGGGCGCACTTGGGGCTAACAATACGGTTACCGTGGCACCCAATACGACAACGGCATATTTTATTTTTATAAATGCAACAACGGATTCTGGTTCTAGTGGACCCTATTCTGCGATTATATCGCAAGGTTCTGGTGCTAATATAACCATCCCTAATGGCCATACGGCTGTTGTGTTTTGCGACGGCGCAGGAGGTGGCGCGGCTGTTGTGGACGCCTTTGCAAGTCTTTACGTGTCTGACGCTCTACGGATAGGTGACGGCACTGCTGAAGACACGAAGATCGTCTTCGACGGCAACGCACAGGACTATTACATTGGATTGGATGACTCCGCAGATGACCTCGTCATAGGATTGGGCACTGCTGTCGGCACTACACCTGCCCTATCTATTGATGAAAACCAAGCCGTAGTGTTCCCAGCGGCGGCGGTCACTATAGGTGACGGCACTGCTGAAGACACAAAACTTGTTTATAACGGCAACGCGAAAGACTTCTACGTGGGCCTAGACGATAGCGAAGATAAACTTGTTGTCGGCGTGGGCTCCACCGTTGGAACAAACGGTATCATGACGATAGATGATGATGCTGTTACGATTGGAGACGGCGCGGCGGTTGATACCAAGATTGTCTACGACGGCAACGCGAAAGACTTCTATGTAGGTCTGGATGATTCAGTTGACAAGTTTGTAGTAGGAGTTGGTTCGGCAGTAGGCACAAACTCAATCATCACTTTAGACGATGACTCTGTGACGATAGGTGACGGGGCAGAAGTTGACACCAAGGTCGTATTTGATGGGAACGCTCAAGACTTTTACATAGGGCTAGACGATTCCGCTGATGACCTTGTATTTGGTCAGGGGTCAACAGTTGGCACTAATGTGGCATTCTCAATTGACGAGAACCAGCTAACCAACTTCAGCCATGCGGCGATTGGGTCTACACAAACGGCCTCGATCTCTGGAAGCACAGTTCTTGATTTCCAGACTCACCAGAACTTTATTCTGACGTTTGGCGCTGCGGTTACTTTTGCCAATCCTTCCACGGAAGCGGTAGGACAGAGTGGTTTTATTGTAATTATTCAAGACGGCACAGGAAGCAGGACACTTGCTTTGGGAACAGACTACGAAACAGCGGGAGGAGCGGGGCTAACAATTTCCACGGCAGCTAATGCAGTTGATATTGTGCCGTATGTGGTAAAAGCGAGTGGCTCCATTCAGTTGGGTGCTGCTCAGTTGGCGTTTTCATAATGCCTCTATGGTCTCCTCAAGTATTATTTTCAAGTGCTGGCAGCAGCCCACTGACTGTGACGTGGCGATCCGTGACGACAAGTACCGCACCCGGAACGGCGATGACTGCTTCAGGAGTATCCCTCGGTCCTGCGGGGGATGAATTTATTATTGTATCAGTTCAAGGTGGTGGCGGTTCTGCCAACGCGGCGGCCAGTTGTACGGTGGAAGGTGAGGCAGCTACCAAGATTGATGGGACAGGCACTGGAGAACCAGGTGTTTCAATGTTTAAAATTGCCCGAGCCGACGTTAGCGGGGCGACAACAGGCGACGTAATCGCCACTTGGTCTTCTGCACCGGGCCGGGCAAGTATTGATACGGCATCCGTCGATGGGGAAGTAGGTGATGTCACAGCCACGAAAGAACATAGCACTGGGGCAAACACAAGTTCGGTGACATCAGACATGTCTGTGTCTGCTGGAGGCATAGTTATAGCCGCTGTCCTTCACAATGACGGTGGCACAAGTTGGACGGAAAATTTAACTGAAGGTAGTGACGAGGGACCGTTTGAGAGCGTGCGATCTTCTTTTGCCTCGGGAAACTTTGCAACCGCTCAGACTGCCACGATTACAGCCACTTTTGCCTCTAATGCTACAAGTAGTGGAGCATTATTTTTAGCAATAGCTCCAGCATAATATAAAAATAGTACATAAGGACACAGTAATTGTTAAATAACGGAGCAAGAAAATGACTTCTATTTTTAAAGTTGGCGACCAGACAATCCAACTTGGACGAGCGTGGAGAGATTCGGATGGTACGCTTCAGCCGAAGAACTGGCACATATGGTCAGAGGACGATAAGAAAGCGGCTGGAATATCTGAAGTTGTGTTACAACCTTTTCCTGATGGTAGGCTCTATAATTCGTCACACAATGCTGATGGAAGTGTAACATCAACAGCAAAACCGTTGGAGGATGTTAAAACCAAGTTAAAACAGGAAGTAAAAATTCGTCAAGGCACGTATTTATTTCAGACGGATTGGGCGATAGTTCGTAAGGCTGATGCTGGCACGGACATTCCGTCCAATATCCAAACATGGCGTGATGCGATTCGTAAGAAAGCGACAGAGATGGAAGCCGCTATTGAAACCGCTGCGGACACAGATGCGGTTGAGGCGTTATTTGTAAAGGTTACTACAGACGATGACGGCAAAGTAACGAAGTCTGGTATTTTGTATGATTGGCCTGAGTTGGGTTAAAGGTAATAACTAATGCCGCTTACTAAAATTACATTTAAGCCGGGAATTAATAGAGAATCTACGTCTTACGCCGCAGAGAACGGATGGTTCGACTCAAACCTAATCCGTTTCCGAAAAGGGCGCCCCGAAAAAATGGGTGGGTGGGCCAAGATTAGTGATAATCCCGTTACAGGAACTCCTCGATCTCTTCATGTGTTTTCCGCTCTGGATGCCTCAAAGTTTATGGGAACAGGAACGGAGAAAAAATTCTACATAGAAGAGGGGGGTACGTTTCATGACATAACACCTCTCAGAGAGACTCAGTCGCTCAGTACTAATCCTATTACAACAGGAAGCTCTGGAAGTGGTGTGATCACCATCACTGACACGAACCATGGCGCCAGAACAGGCGACTTTGTTACGTTGTCTGGCGCCACTACAACGGATGGCGTAACCGCTGCTCAAATTAATCTGGAGTTTGAGCTCACTGTTGTTAATTCAAACACTTACACCGTAACTACAGCGGGTAGTGCGTCATCTGGAAGCACTGCTGGCGGTGGGTCTTCGGTTGTCGCTGCATATCAAATTAGCGCGGGTTTAGGAATCGTGGTCCCCGGTACAGGATGGGGCGCAGGTTTGTGGAGTGGCTACAGCAGCTCTTTTTCTGAAACTACGCTAGATGGCGCCCTTAATGATTCGGCAACGTCTTTCTCTCTAACGTCTGCAACTGACTTTGAAGCCGTTGCTTCTACATTGTCTGCGGATATTACGGATGTAAGTACATCCATACCTCTTGCTAACTCGTCTTCTTTTCCGTCCAAGGGCACGATATTGGTTGGCAGTGAGAAAATTGAATACGCCAACAATAATTCTAATGTCCTTTCTGACCTTACGCGGGGTGCAGATAGCACTACAGCAGCAGCTGGAAGCAGTGGTGCGAGTGCAACATTCGTTGGTCTTATGCTGATTGATAATGAGCTTGTTCAATACACGGGCAAAAGTACGAACACCATAAATGCTGGCGTTGTTCGAGGTGTTAGAGGCACCATAGCGGTGGCACATGACGATGACGCTCCCGTAAAAGAAGCAAACTCTTTTGTAGGATGGGGAGAATCCTCAAATATAACTACATCTGAGGGATCTAATATTCGTCTTTGGGCTCAAGATAACTGGGGCGAAGATCTGATATTCAATGCTTTTGATGGTACTCCGTACTATTGGGACAAAACTCTAGGAACAAGTGCCAGAGCTACGAGTCTTGCGGATCAGGCGGGAGCATCTGATGCTCCTACGGTTGTCCGTAAGTTGATGATCTCCACAACGGATCGTCATGTAGTTTGCTTCGGCTGCAACGCCAGAGGTTCAACAGAGCAAGACTTGCTCGAAGTTCGTTGGTCCGATCAGGAAGACCCCTTCAACTGGACCCCTACAGCTACGAATACAGCAGGGGGTATTCGTTTGTCTTCTGGTTCGGAGATCATTACAGCCGTCAAGACAAGACAGGAAATACTGATCTGGACGGACGTTAACCTTCACGCAATGCGGTTTGTTGGCCCTGACGATATATTCTCGTTTGCTATGGTTGCCAGTAATGTTTCGATCATAGGTTTTAATGCGGCGGTTACCGTAGGAGATCGCACTTACTGGATGGGCCGTAACAACTTCTATGCTTATTCTGGTCGATTACAGGTCATACCCTGCACCGTTCTAGATCACGTGTTTTCAGATATTAACACATCTCAGAACTTCAAATTCTTTGCAGCGTCGAACAAGCTGTTTGATGAGGTTTTCTGGTTCTACGCATCAGCAAGCTCCGAAGAGATCGACAAATACGTTAAGTTCAACCATGTTGAAGGAACATGGGACATTGGAACTCTGGCAAGAACGGCTTGGGTGGACCTTGGGGTTCATGAAAATCCAAGAGGTGCGGGGGTCGATAGTAGTGTCGAATACATTTACTCTCACGAGTCCGGTCAGAATGACGATGGAAGTGCCATGAGCAGTTTTATTGAATCAGCGGATTTTGACCTTGGCGATGGCGAACAGTTTATGTTTGTAGACAAACTAATACCTGATGTAAGACTAGCCGACACTAGCGGAGACAGCAGCGGGTCAATAGACTACGTGATCAAGACGCGGAACTTCCCTCTTGAATCCCTTAGTACGGATTCAACAAGCACTGTAGTAAGCACTACGCAACAATCTTTCTTGAGGGCTCGAGGCCGTCAGGCGGTTGTCCGAATTCAGAGCGATTCTACGAACCTTAACTGGACGCTGGGCGATTTACGCCTTAATCTCAGACCTGACGGGAGACGGTAATGGCAAAGCTCCTTGACCAAGAATTACCGCAAGCTCCTGTCACATATGAGGTGGAGGTGTTTGATCTTATATTAAGTGACATTGAAAGGGCTCTTTCAACGAAAGAATTTCCTAATGTCGTAGCGGGTCGCGATGACTTGCACAGTGTGAACTGGTTTATGAGCTAATGTCTATTGCTTACAAAAATGCGACGGCGCTTATAGGAAGTACTGGGGATGTAACTGTATACACGTGTCCTAGCATTACGCAGTCAATTATAAAAAACATAAATTTGTATAATAGCCATAGTGGAACTATAGTGATATTCCCTAAAATTACTGACAGTTCCGCTTCCGTAACGGCTACTTTACAGAAAATAAGTCTCGGAACTCTCGCACAAGCGGCTCTTGCTGGTCCTTTCGTTCTGGAGGAAGGTGATACGTTGTTATTGAATTGTGATACTGCGTCCAAGATTTTTACGGTTGTTAGCATATTAGAGGTGTCATGATGCAGGCAGTAGAACCAAAATATAGCGGAGAACCGACAGCGGAGTCTTTAGCCAACGGACTTGCCACACTAGGCCGTTATGGTGACGCCTACATGGTTCATGCTGCCGAAGGCGAAACGGTGGTTCCAAAGGAAGTCCTAGAGGCCAACCCAGGCTTGAGAAACCAGCTTCTCTGGCAAATGAAGATGATGGGTATTGAAAACCCGAATCGTTACGTTGTTGGAAGCGAATTCAACTCAATCAACCCTGTTACAGGTCAGCCCGAGTTCTTCTTTAAAAAGATTTTTAAAGCTGTAAAAAACGTTTTCAAGAAAGTTCTGCCTGTTGCCGCTCCTATCATTGGTAACATTATTGCTCCGGGAATTGGCGGTCCCATAGCCGCAGCGTTAAGTGCAAAACTTTCAGGGGGCTCCATGAGCGATGCCCTCAAACAAGCCGCGTTTGCCTATGGGGCGCAGGCCCTCGGTTCAGGGATCATGGGCGCTACGGATGGAGGGGGCATGTCTGGCTTCATGGAGGGACTCAAGAGCGGAGCTCTGGCGCCTATTGAAGCAGCAAGCAATATCTTTGCATCAGGGCCCATGAATCCTCTTCAGCAAGGTATCTTCGGCACAGTCAATCAAGGTACACGTGGCCTGAATATGGATACAATCTTCCCGCAGTATAACGCTCAAGGTATGCCTGCGGGTCTCCGTAATGTTAAGCCCGACGTTCCCGGAGAAGCTGGTCAAACTTTGGGTACAGGGGCAGGGGCATCAAGTGCGGCTAAAGTAGGCGCTAAAACGAGTGGTATTTCTTCAGGCGTAATGGACAAATTAAAAGTAGCAGGTCTCTTAGGCGCTGGAGGTCTTGCCCTTGGTGCTCTAACTGAAGAAGACGTAGCTGAGTTTGAAGGTATGCAGCCAAATGATCCTAGAAGGGCGGTGTATGATCAGTATAAGAACCTGACTCCTGAAGAACAAAAAAGTGAAGAAGGTATAGCTCTTCTTAAAGCAGCGGGTATCTCTCCTAAATATGATTATCAATCCTTGGCTGGCATTACAGGAATTACACCAGAAGCGGCTAAACGGTATCAAATAGGAAGATACGGATATTCGGTTGATCCTTCTGCTATGATGACCGCTGAAGGTCTTGATCGTCTTGCTGCTGGTGGAATGATATATGGCCCAGGTTCCGGCACTTCGGACAGCATCCCCGCGATGTTATCGGATGGTGAATTTGTAATGACCAAAAAGGCCGTGGATGGCGCGGGTGGTGCTGCAAGAATGTACCGAATGATGAGTGATTTTGAAAAGAGGGCTGCTTATGGCTGAATCAACAACAATTGTAAGACAGGCTCCGTTTCTTGAGGAGTATCAAGAAAAACTTCTTGAGGCTGTTGGTGCCAGAGGCGAGACCCCCATTGACCTTCCTGATTATCAGGTTGCGGGTATGGATCCGCTCACCCAAGAGGCGATTACCAAAGGTCAGGCCGGCATAGGTTCGTTTGAGCCGTACCTTGCTACGGCTGGCGATGCCCTGACCACGGGGCAAGGTATCCTTGAAGGTGCTACAGGAACTGTTACAGATTATTTCGATGAATCAGGAGCAACGGCTCGTGGTGCAACGGGCATGTATGCGCCGACTGAAGGCGCCTTACAGGGGTTCATGAACCCTTATCAGCAACAGGTCACGCAACAAGCTCTGGAGGAGTTTAATCGACAAGGCGATATCGCTGCAAACAAGCTTCGTGCGCGACAGGCGACAACAGGTGCTCTGGGTGGAGACAGGGCCGGCTTACAGATGGGCGAACTCAACCGCAACCTTCTGGATATCGGTAGCCGCCGCACGTTCGAGGACTACGCCAAGAACTACAGTCAAGCGTTGAACGCTTCGCAGACAGCGTTTGAGAATCAACAGAAGCGTCAACAGGGCGTTGCGTCTCTGCTGGCTGGGTTGGGTCAGGCGACTTCTCAGGAATCTATCCGTCTGGCCTCTGGCTTGGGTGCGCTCGGCACACAGCAGGCGAACCTTGGTGCATTGGGTCAGACCCTTGGCTCTCAAGACGTCCAGCTTTTGACGCAGTTGGGTGGATTGCAGCAAGCGCAGTCGCAAGCAGAGCTTGATGCAACTCGGCGCAATGAGCTTCAGCAGGTTATGGAGCCGTACACGCGACTTGGATTCATGAGTGACGTATTCAAGCCGCAGATCGGTTCGGCTTCGTCTACACAGTCTATATCGCCAGATCCACGGCCACCGAGTGGTATATCTCAGGTCATTGGTGCGGGTATCGCAGGTCTTGGTCTAAACAAGGCGTTGGATAATCCGTTTGGTGCAATCTTCAAGGGAACTCCTTAATGAAAAAAACGTTGGCTAACCGTAGGATGTTTCGTAAGGGCGGCTCTGTTAGTAGTGGAGCCATGGGTATTCTTGCATCTTCGCCAAGTCTTATTGAAGCGGTGGCTCAAGACGCTATGAACGTTCAAGGTGGACCCGCTATCCGTATGGCTGAAGGCGGTATTGTGCGTAGAATGGCGAATGGAGGATTCATAGGTCCTTCACAGAATCCAGGTGCTCTGTTCAATGCATTGTTGAATCCGGCTGCTTTGTCAGCGTTCCTGAATCCTCCTCCATTACGAGAGTTGCCTTCTTCCCCGACGGATACAGAGGATACAGAGGAGACAATGAATCCTCGTAGTGAGAGGTTAGTAGGTCCTTCACAGAATCCAGGTGCTCTGTTCAATGCATTGTCGAATCCGGCTGCTTTGCCAGCGTTCCTGAATCCTCCTCCATTACGAGAGTTGCCTTCTTCCCCGACGGATACAGAGGAGAGGTTAGGTGGAGAAGAACTGTTAAACTCGTCTCTCAAAGCATCGAACATTTTGTCACTTTTACGCACAACTCCCGCCACAGCAAAGGGAAAAGAGTTTAAAAGAAAAGTTCTTGAAAGTAAGATAGAGGACTCACCAGAACTTTATTCCGCATATGCGGCTGCTGTTCCTCTTGGGTTTGAAAACTATGCGCAGCAAGCGGATAAATTAGATGCAGATTTAAAACTAGATTACGTTATGGAAGATGATCCAGGCTACATAGACCCTAAGTCTGGAGGTGAATTTGTAATGTCTAGCAAAATAGGCCCTACTCCTTCAGACCTAGGTCAAGATGACACCCTAGGTCAAGATGACACCCTAGGTACGGCTTCAGATACCGTAGGTGAGCCTGGAGAAGAAGGTGGCGGTGACGAAGTCTCCGTTCCCAAAACCCCAAAGGGTCCAGCCATGGGTCCGGGCGATGAGTTTGAAGATCCGAATGCAATGAAACGCAGAACTGAAACTCCCGGAGTAGGTGCAGAGGCGGTCAAACAGATAAAAGACGCCGCTAAATCCGGTAACGAAGAAGAAACTAAAGATAAGCTTGAGGACTATATCAACGAATTCAAGTCAGCCATTCCTGAATACGAGGGTAAATCTGAAGCAGAGAAGGGATTCGACCTTGTAAAGATGGGTATGGCAGTTGCTGCTGGCGAAAGCCCCGAAGCTATCACCAACATATCAAAGGGTGTGTTAGCGACGATAGACAACTTTGCTGAGGACGATAAGGCTAAACGTGCGTACAAGCAGCAGGTTGCGATGTCTGCTGCGAAGTTTGGTTTGCAGAGAGTTGCTAAAGACAGAGATAATGCTTTAGCTCTTGCTAAAGAAGGCAGAAAGATTCCTTACAAGCTCATAGCCAATAAAGATTTTGAGTTTGAAGGGAGGAAAATTAAGAAAGGACAGGCTTTTCCTTTAACAAGAAATCAGATAGATGCAGGTCTATTTCTTGATTTGCCACTAACATATGAGGCCTCTTTTGTCTCAGACGCGAAGGCTAACTTAGCAGCAGTTAAAGAATCTTTAAAGGGTCGGATAAATCCTACCTCTTTCAATGAAACAAAGAAGCAGTACTTAACTGATTTAGATGACTTCAAAAGTGGAATTCGTATGAAAGGTGTTTTGAGGGAAGCTGCCAAGATTGCGGCAGATCCTAATTCATCCGTAACTGGAATTGGTGGGGTTTTTAGGGACGCCCTAGACAGTGCTTTGAACGCAATGGAGATTGACCCTGAAGAAAAAGGAGGGTTTTTACGGAAATACGCAAGTAGAGACCGCAAAGAATATAACGCTAAACAACGTCAACTAGGCACGTTGATGGCTACCAAACTATTAAGAGAGGGTTCTAAAACGTTATCTGATTTTGACCGTCAAAGGGTTGATGAGCTCATTGGTTTAATGGTTGGTACTGGGGACACATTGTTTGCTTCTGACGAAGTGTTAAAAATGAAACTAATTGAATTAGAAGAGTCTATAGAGGCTGGAATTCAAGGGTCTGCAAATTCTTTACGGATGACAGAAGAACTCTTTAACAGAGAGGCCACTAAGGGAGGAACTTCAGTAGTTGCCGTATTGCAAAGAGCTAGACAAAGAGGTTTGGGGGAAGCGTCTGGAGCCTCACTTAGGTCGTCAAAACAAGGCAGCATCCTCGTTTCTGATATCTATAACTTTAAAACTAAAAAATTTAAACCTAGTTATCTCCGAGGCAAATCGTGACCGTTCTCACCTTTCCATCTGGTCAAGAAATGGATTTTGAGGGTCTTTCTAATGAGGAGATCGAACCCATCATTGCCCAACTTCAAGAAGAAAAACCTGAACTGTTTCAAACTTCTGAAGAAAATCTATCCGTAGAAGAAATCTATACCAGAACAGATGCACAACGTGGTTCTGCTCCAGAAGAATTTAGACCAACCCATGAGGGCGAAGTGAAGGACCTAGGTCTTCAGTATTTTGTAGGGCGAGGAGACACAGACAAAGATCGTTTGCTTAGACTTACTGAAGTGTTTGGGCAAGAAGGCGTAACCCAAGTCGCTGCGGACGATTATGTTCTTAACCTAGACAACATAGGGGAAGAACTTAAAGATAAGTACAATCTCCCCGAAACAGGGACCATGCGGTTTAATACGCCGGGTTTAAGCTGGCAAGATGTAGCAGGGTTCTTGGGCAGAGAGACGGTTCCTCTTGTTGCTGCTTTAGGAGCGAGTGTCGCCGCTACAGGCTTGGGCGCCCCAGCGGGTATTGCTCTTGTTGGTGCGGCGGGTGCGGCGGGTAAAGCAATCGATGAATTTATTTTTGAAGACATCTTTGAGGGTCTTCAGACACAGGATACAGCGGAAATCCTACAAGACGTTGCTTTTCAAGCACTGATAGAAGCCGGCGGCGAGGGTGTCGGTCGAGGTATTGGTGCCGGTATTAAATGGGCTTTAAAGGGCAAGGGGCCTGCACCTGACTCTGTGAGGGTTGCGGAACTAAGAGATAAGTTTCTTGCAGAAGGAGCTTCTCCTAGGGCAGCCTCCCGAAAGGCAACTCGAGCGGCAAGGGAAGAACTTTCCGCGACATATCGTCAGATGATTGAGGACGGTGCTAACATTCCAGCCGTTACTCTCTCTGGTAAAAACATTCTTGGGAGAACCCAAGCGATTTGGGAATCTATCTTTCCTAATCAAGCCGCCGTTGCTGAGAACGTAGACTACGCTAATAAAATTCTGAAACAGCATCAGATGGGAGATATATCTTTGGATCAAGCCAAGAAGGCAATCTCTGACACGGCTGAAAACATGGCGTCCAAACTTGCCCAGAGCATGACCGACCCTGATAAGATTGTTAAGCAAGCCAACAAAGAGCTCCGCACCGTTCTTGAGAAGGAGTTCGACACCATCAACAAAGTCCTTGAGAGCACGACATCTGGATCTCAAGGATTAGCTACTGAGTTTCAGAGAGGGTTAGAGCTTGCTACCAAGCTGTTTACCTTCCGATCTGGGCAGATGTACAAACAGGCAGATGAACTGTTGAGCGGAGAAAAGATCAGCCTCAGACCTCTTCAAGAAAGGCTCGGAGCCCTTCAGGGGAATGTTTTAGCGGGTGGAGATCAGCTTCAATCTGGAATCTTCAAATACATAATGGAGAATCCAGAGATGTCCATTAGTCAAATCCCTGCACTACGCTCTGCGCTACGTGCAACAGAAGCGCACCCTGAACTTCTAGGCACAACAGCAGGCAGAAATATAAAAGAGTTTTTGGACATTTTGAACGGGTCTATACGCAAGAAAGAAGTTGACCTTGCTCAAGAACTTGCTTTCAGAGCAGGTCCAAGAGGTGCGAAAGGTCAGTTTCAAGCTGCAAGGAGTCCGTCCGAGATAGCCAACTTGAGAGACGGTTTGGATAATCTGGCGAGTGCTAACAAGCATTACGAAGAAGGCGCTGAGATAATCAACTCAGGCATGATCCAGCAGATGAACCAGCTTATCAAAGACAAGAACATAGTCGATATAAAGGGTCTGGTCGATTTAGCCGTTAGGCCGAATCAACCGAATCTGCTTAAATTTGTTTTAGACACCGTTACCCCTGAGTCAGCAGAGGTGAACGCAATCATCGAGGTTGGCAAAGCGAACCCTGGATTCTTTAGAGGGCTACAGGAACAGATACTTTCTGGAGACATCAAGGGTGTAAATGAAGCCTTGGAAGGTGTGGGTCTCGGAGCATCTTCTCTTGAGAAGGCTGGGATCAAGGCAGACAAGGCCATGCTGACAGTTCCAGATGTCTTTACGCGGCTACCTAAGAACGATCCCACGCGGTTACGTTTACAGAATGACTTTGCAGAAACACTCAAGCTTTATGACGAAATGTCTGTTGCGGCGTCAGCTCCGTCTAATTTCAGAGAGGGTTTCAGAAGTCTTTTAGCCAAGAACTGGATGGACGATGCAAAAAAGTTTAACCAATCAGACGAAGGAATAAACTATAAAGCTCTTGTCTCTTCTTTTGATTCATTGGGAACAAAAGTTCAAAACGAATTGTTTGGCAAACAGGCTGGTGAATTTCGTAGAGTTATGAACGACTTTAAACTTGTAGGTCGAACCAGTGCAAAAGAACTCGATGAGTTTATGGGAACGATAGGAAATCAGGATGCACGGTCCATTGTCGATGCTTTTAAAGGCAGTGTTCGACAAGCCGAAGCTGAAGGTCAAGATGCTTTTCTTCGAGCCATGCGCGGTAGCCCTGTCGATGTGGACAAGCTTGTTTTTAATGTTCTAAAAAACCCTAAAAATTATGACACTCTACGGGCAAGAGTAGGCGACGATATGCTCGACGCTCCCGGAGGATTCAAGGACCTAGTCCTTGAGCGAATTGTCTCATCAGGGTTCCCAACGGGAGCCGTAACGTCTGACGTAGTTCAGTCAGGATCCTTCGGCCAGGCTTGGAAGAAGACCATGAAGGAGATGAACAAAAACGGCGCTCTGAACAAAATTCTAGGGGATGACGCAGTGTCAGACCTTATGAAGATATCAAAGGCTGGAGAAGACATATCGGACTCGGTTATGAAGGGAAAGACAGGTCTGGCGGCGGCTGGTTATGCAGCAGCGTTTGGTACGTCCCTACTTATGAATCCGATTGGAACACTAGGTGGCGCGGCCAGTATTCTAGTATTGTCTAGGGCTCTCCGTTCCAAGCCCATAATGAAAGTCTTGGCGTCTCCGAGACTAAGAGCATACGAAGCAGAACGTGCTATGAGGATGGGAGCGGAACTAGGACCACGGAACATTGCTGCCGAAAAGGCTTGGGAATCCGCACGGCGTTCTCTTAGAACTATATTGGTTGACGCTGGTTATTACGCGACAGGGCAAGGTGCGAGCGCCGTAGAACGTGAGTTTGGAAACTTGACGCAACAGCCCCAAGCGTCACAGCAAGAACAGCAACAGCCACCTAGACCTCAAGCAGAGCCACAGGTTTCTGTTCCACAACGCCGACCACAACAACAGGCAACGCAACAGGCATCACCCACACCACAGATACCGTCTGGCGTGACAAAACCTTCGCCTTTGCTGCAAGAAGAAATTAACAAGTTGTATGGAATGACGCCATGATGCTCTCGGATCACTTCTCGTTGGCTGAGTTTACAAAGTCTCAGACCGCAATTCGCAAGGGCATCAAGAATGACCCCAATGATGCGGCGATTGAAAACATACGCTTGCTCTGCGAGAACATCCTCGAGCCCGTGCGTGAGCATTATGACATACCGTTCACGCTCAATAGTGGATTTCGCTGCCTAGCTCTGAACGAGGCTGTTGGATCGTCATCCAGATCCCAGCATGTCACGGGTCAGGCCGCCGACTTTGAGATCCCGACTATCGCAAACAAGGATCTCGCACACTGGATCATGGACAATCTAGACTACGACCAAGTCTTGTTAGAGTTCTATAAAGAAGGTGATCCCAGCTCTGGTTGGGTTCATTGCAGTTACAACAACGGTGAAAACCGCAAGCAGGCCAAGAAGTTTGATGGCCGCACGTGGGAGACTCTTTGATGATGAGACAAATGGATCCTGAAAGCCTCAAAGGAATGGCGTCACTGCTACAGCAGTACGGCAGAAACGGCGACACGATGCTTGCTCATATCAACCCCAAAGAGGCAATGCTTCTGAATAACGTTACGGATGGTGGATCCGTGAACCCTATGACAGGGATGCCTGAGTTTTTTAACGATGATGATTCAGATGAGGGTGATGATGATGATGCTGGCGGGGGAATGGGCACGGCTGATGCTGGTGCCGCAGATGGGTCTCAAGATACCGTAGGTGAACCTGGAGAAGAAGGTGGCGGTGACGATCCCTTCTCTGATGATGCCACTAGTAGTGGAGAAGATTTAGGAAATATGGTAATGTTGTCTGGCTCCACTTATGGGCAAAAAGGTTACGGAGTTCCTTCTTCCAAATCTTCTGGTATAGGAGGACTTTTTGACAGTGTAAGTGATTATGCTAGGAGTTATGTTGATAATATAACTCCTACTTCCTTTGGAACAAATTTAGTTGTAAACACAAATCCATTTGCTGCAGCTGCAAACTTAGCCTCAATGGTCGTCACGGGAAAAAGTTTGGGGAGTCATTTAGCAGAAGCGTTCACGAGTGATGGTACGGTAGGAACAACCGTTGACGACCCTCTTTCAGAGACATCCGTTACAGATAATGATTTTAGTATAAATACTTCTATTGATGCACCAGATTTCTCTGATTTTTTAGGGTCAGGTGAACCGGACCCTTATATCCGCGTACCTCAGTACGCTTCAGGTGGCGCTGTCAGCCTTGACGCTCTTTACAACAACGTTAGAGCCCGTAGAGGTCCGATAACGGGTGGTCAGAGGTCTGGCGGCGGTATCATGTCGCTGCGCTAGACTACTTGGCGTCTCCCCAGTTCTCTCCGACACCTACATCAACTCTGGCAGGTATGTTGAGCTTCGGCACACACTGCTCCATCAAATCCTTAATCTCAGGCACCTCACCGCCCTCTATTGAGAAGCACAGTTCATCATGGACCGTGAGCATTGGAACATGGCCCTTGGCTGCACAATCCAGCATGGCTTGCTTGGTCTGATCCGCGCTTGACGCCTGTATGAGCCTGTTAAGCGCCTTATACGTGAACGCTACCTGATACAGGTTTGGGTTCTTGCTACGCCACTTCCTGTCGCGCTCCTCTTCTGGCGTGTTCAGAATGTCTTCCCACTGTGCCTCTAAAGCTTCTGCATGGATCGGCTTCTTCATAGTCTTTGAATAGCCCTTGAGTTCCCGCATTGGAAAACGACACTTACGGCCTAACATTGTGCGGAGTTCCGCACGTTTCTCCGCTGTTCTAGTAACCATGGATGCTAGGTCGCGAATGAACGGAACCTTCTCGTTGTACTCATCCCGAATCGCTTTGGCTTCTTGGAACGATATGTTACCAAGCACAGAAGATAACTTGCCCACACCCATGCCGTACATAACGCCTAGGTTTATGGTTTTTGCCTGTGATCTTGAAACGCCAGCTATCTCTGCCATGATCTGATGAAAGTCTACATCTTCATCATGATACGCTTTCACGATGTCAACGACCTTCTCGTCCGTAGACATAGGCGACGTAAGAGAGGCGTAGTGCATCAGCCATCTGGGCTCTTGGGAACTGTAGTCAAAGCTCCCCCACTTTGTTCCTTCCTCTGGAATAAAAAGTCCTCTAATAAGTTCTTTAATTTGTGGGTGTCGAGAGGGAACCTGCTGCAAATTAGGGTGGCTGGATGAGAATCTTCCAGACACGGTCCCACCTCCATCTGAGCGCAGCTGATTGAACTGACAGTGAATACGGCCATCATGCTGATGACTGAGAATTGTCTCAACAAACGTTGTGTTCGCTTTGTTATATTCACGTATATCAAGGATATTCTTCGCTACTGGATGATCATGCTCTGACAAAAACTTCTTTGTAAAACTGGGCTCTTCGGTTTTCTCCGTCCTATCAAAGGACAATTTATAGTGATCGAAGATCTTCGCAAGACTTCTCGCGTTCCACGGTTCAATGTCTACCCCTGTCTCGTCCTTGAGAACCTTACAGAGCGCATCTTCCTTGGACTGTAAGAGCTTCTTGGTTTTATGAGCTTTGTCCAAATCGACACGAACACCCTTGCATTTCATCTCAAAGATAAGAGGCAGCAAGTCCAATTCCATTTTGAGAATGTCTAGGCAGTTATCCTCTTTGAGCTTCCGCTTGAGTACATGCCACAGATCAAACGTCAATCGAGCGTCTGTCTCTGCATATAAAGCAACTCTGGCAGGAGGTAACTTCCACATCTCCTTCTTGGCATCTACGCCATGTTGAGCAGCGGTTCTACGTAGATCGTCCTCTTGCTTACGCTTGCCGAGATACGTCTTGCCCAAAGCATCCAAGCTGTAGCTGAATCTGTTCTCGTCCAAAAGAGGAGCGGCAATCATCGTATCTAAAACACGGCCCTTGACCTCAAGGCCCTCAGTCTTCAACCATCCTAAGTCGTACTGTGCGTTGTGAAACACGACATCCATGCCATGGTTTAGTTGTGCCTTGAGCCACTTGACCACGTTTGTCTTTGACATGTTGCCGAAGCTATCATGAGCGATAGGCAGATACGCTTGCCATCTTTCTGTAGCTACAGCGATACCGATCAGGTGTCCATCGTCCCTTGACCAACCGGGACCCTTGGAGATCAGGTTGGGGTCTTTAGTCTCTACGTCTATGCAGATAAGTTTCTCGCCTGACAGGTCCGGCAAAGACTCAGGGGGTGTCCAGATTGTCTCGTCAAACAGATCATCTTCCATTGCAAAGTGCCGCCCATATAGCTGTGTATGCCGTTGCATCGACCCCATCGTCTGGGTTGAAGGCGCCGTTCTCATGTCTAGCGACCTTCAGCAAAACCATTATGAACGCGGCTTGCTCCGGGGTCACGGGATGACCAAGGTAGACGGTCACCAGTTCAGCGAACCGTTCATGCAGACTCGTATAGTCTCCATGCTGAGAGGCACGTTCCCCTGTGACCAAGTCTAGACACTTCTGTAAAATCTCATCAGGTTTCATATTGTGTAATACTTATCCGTTGTGGGTTCCATTATGTGAAGGGTCTTTTTTGCCCTTGTTACCGCAACATAGTACACACGATGCTCTGTTGACGGATCCTTCTGATACTCACGATCTGCGGCATAAGACAAGTCAGGAATAACCAGTACATTGTCTGCCTCACCACCCTTCATAGAGTGGATCGTGCTTACCTTGATTCTTGGGTTCTTGACGTTGTCACCGCGCCGAAGTGCGTTCAGCAAGTAATGCTGCATGTCACGTGTAACCTTGTCCAAGACCTGATGCCATCTGATATCTCCAACCTGTAACAGGCCAAGGTGATCTCTGGCGTAGTCCATATTCACAAACGCTTCCTCGTCAATTCCCAACAAAGCTTTAGACCTTGGGCCGAAACCTTTCTTGTATCCAGCATTTGCCTTCATGTGCGTATAGATGTTTCGTATTTCTGACGCCGAAACAGCCTTGCCCTTGGTCAAGTCTTCCCAAGAAAGAATGGCATCGTAAATCCTCGGTGGAATACTAGGGTGCCCGTTGCGACTATACACCCAGCCCTCATCTTGCAAAGCATCTGCATACTGTGATGCGATGCGATTGGTTCGAGCCAGAATACACCAATCTCCAGAATCCAAGGGAACATCCCACATGCTTTGATGTTGCTGAACCGTCCCTTCCTCGTCTTTAGGACTCCACACCTTGGGTGCCCGACCCTCAATACGGGAAACGACACTCTGGGCCACATCCCATATACTACTTGGAAGACGATAACTCTTGTTCAGAACCTCACGATCTTCGGTTGCATTGAGGAATGCTGACACATCCGCACCTTGAAAGCCCATAATTGCCTGATCATCATCACCGCTGAATATCTGTATATCAGGCGTCTCTCTCAGAACGTCTATCATCTTCCATTGTAAGGTAGATAGATCCTGTGCCTCATCGACAATCAGAGCATCAACGTCTAGCGGATGGCCCCGCTTGATAAACTCCTCAATCATATCCGTAAAGTCGATCTTATTGTACTCAATCTTGTAGTCTTCGTATGTGTCCACAAGGCGCTTCATCTCGGAATAGTGCAGATTGTAGTTCTCAGCCCTTCTGAACATCTCTTCCCACGGTATCTCCTTGCTCCGCGCTAAGTGGTACAGGCTCATGTAAAAATCACCTTGGCTCACGCCTAACGTATCAAAGTCTGTCTCCATGTTATTAGAGGACCGTCTGCCAAATGAAAGTCCTATCTCGCTACCGATCTTTGCAAAGTCCGCTCCACCAATAACATCATTGGAGGTATACCCTCCCTCACGAAAAGCAATAGAGTGCAGCGTCCTGAAGTGTGGTAGCCTTGCCTCTTCCAGACCTGTGTCCCTGCATACTCGTTCACAGCTTTCCCGTGCCGCCTTACGTGTAAAGGACACACCGGCAATACGCTCTGGTTCAATGCCCTGACGTATGTACTCCCGTATAAGGTTGGAGTTGTTCTGTGTCTTGCCTGTCCCTGGTGGACCTAAATATGTCTTCTGAATCTTCAAAACGGCACCTCCTCAGAGAAGATTGGCTTTTTCAAGTCAACTTCTAGTTCTTCCATCTCCGGGACAAACCAGACCCTAACCGTTCTCCACTTGCCCTTGTTGTCCTTTAGTCGATACTGCTTGTCCGACTCCTGACCGTTGTTGAGCTCCTTCAACCGCTCCGTAATCTGCCCACGTGAATAGTTGGTAAATCCTTTACGCTTCAAGAACTCCTGTAGAGAACTCAGCTTGAAGTACGTATGACCGTCCACGGTCCATGGCTTACCTGTTAAAAGCTCCTCTTCCGAAGTTGCACGTATACGAGAGGTGCAGAACGTCTCTAAAAGTTCGTTAAACTGCCCCTTGGTTGTTAATTCTTCTGGCACCTGTATATGCGTTGCTGTAGTCAGCAGATTGTCGATCATGTCGCGCCAATCAGGATCCTTCATACGTGCTGGCATCTGGTACATCTGTTCCATGCAAGCCCGTTGAAAGTCCATCTGCATCTGTAGCTGCTTGGTCGTAAGCTCCAGCCGCGACCCATCAACGTCCACGAACCAAACTGGAGGTTCCGACAAGACAACGGTCAACCCTCCAATCGTAGGAAAGGACTGACTGCCACCGACACCAAACTGTCTGGATCTGCACAGCGCCTTATTGCAGTGGCTCTGTATCGGTTCCTGTTTACACGTATAGAAGTATTCTTTCTTCTCCAGCTGTTCCTGTATCGTCACGATCTCTTTGGCTGGCAGCGATGGATTGCAGTAGTTCTGGTTATGCTTCTCAAGAAGATCTTTCCAATTCTCTGGCGACGATAGTTTGTAATACACACCGATATTAATCATCGTATTATTACGTCCACCCTCTGGAATTCCCCGCTCCGTAAGCTGCTGCAAGCACGGTGGACCATTAGGCAAAACATCTGAGTTAGATCCTAATTCAAAGTCCCTCAACTGCTTGAGTGTGATCTTGCTCTTCTCTGCCAGATCCATAAACTCCGATAACGTCAGCTCCTTACCATTCCTGTCGTAAGCGAATCGTGTAGTAATCTCCGCTTGAAAGTAAGGTAAATTGATAAAGTTTCCTACGTCACCGCGCTCTACGATGACCTCTTCTTGTTTGGGAAATATCTCACATGTGCCGAAACCTAAAGCAGATGCGAACTCAGCCAGCTTGTCCTTGAGTTCCACCGCTGGCACTTTCTCAGATAAAAATATGTATAAATGAGCGCCACCCGACTTTGAACGGCACAGGGTCAAAGGTAATTTTAGCTTGGCAGACTTCTTACAGAGAGCAATCAGATCCAGATTGTAATCGTCAATGTCCAATGCCCCGAAGCTGCAACTGTTATCCTCATCGATAGGTATGCTACCGATTCCTTGCTGGCCATCAAGGTGGCCTTGAACCAATTCCAGAGTCAACGGTTCACGGACAATGAAGCTCTTGGCTTTCTGCTTGCCGTGGCGCTGATGGTCCAGAACCTCTGTCTGACCATGCGCTCCCTTAAACCCTTTAAAAAGGTCAAAATATCTCTGTGCTTCCGTCATCCGAAAATAGACCCCTAAACGGTCCCGTACCGTTTAGGGGTCATCCTTCCCTAGAACGGAACGTCAGAGTCAGATTCCTGATTAGAAATCTGTTCTAAGTTTTGAGGAGCTGCGATAGATAGCTCACCGTCCTTGACAGACTGATGCATCTCTTTCGCTTCGTTATACGCTTCGATGGAAGGCACCGAGCCTTCTTTTGTGATGCTCCAGTTGTACCAGTTACCTTTATCGTTCTTCTCCGATACACTGGTTAGTCGATACGTGTTCGCAAACATAGGCAACGCTTTGCCGTTGTGCTTTTGCATCTGCATCAACGTCAGCCAAGCACGTGACTTCTTCAGTTGCGACTTCTTCATGTCGAGGATCGCACTCTCAAGGTTTCCATCCTCATGAACAACCTTCACGTAGTATTGGGCCGTGCGAACCAGTTCATTACCCGAAGTCAATAACTCCATACCTGTATCCTCGTCACGATACGCATTCTTGACATCGTCACTGGCAGGTGACAGTTCGCCCACGAAACCGCCGCCTTGAGATCTAGGAATAAACTCAAGCAATTTCATCTGGAAGTACGACGGCAGAACGATCAGTCCCTCGTCACCATCCCAGTGCTGCTTGGTCACCGTGTTAAAGATGTCCCCCGCTCCACTGCCCGAAATGAAGTTACTGTCGTTCTTGTCCACTTGAGGGGACAACGCTTGAATGAGACGTATAAAAGGTATCTGAAGATCGTCTGTCGTAACGCCCTCAAATCCACTTCCACTGTCAGCCTCAAAGGCTTCCATAAGTTCCGCTGGTAGTCCACTTCCGTTTTTCTTAGCCATGTTCATGCTCCTTTAATCTTAGCTACTGTTCCAATGTATGCGTTAAATAGTTCGATATCGAACTCCTGACCGGCTTGCAGTCTTTCCTTTGCAAGTTTCTTGAGTGTCATGGGCTCAATCCAAATCTTGGCATTGGTATCGTGCCCAGCCTTCAACAGATCATCCTCAAGTGCCTTGGCCTCGTTGTCTTGCGTGAGGCCAAACGTCACTTCCAGTTTATTCTTGATGAAGTCACCACAGCCGATAGATCGTAAATGTTGGATTGCTAAATCCTTCTGCAACGGATCCTTTGGCATCGTGGCTGAAACAAATGTGGTAAGGGAAACAGAGTTGCCGTCCACCTCTACCTTGTCCATACCGACCTCTGACATCTTTGCAGGGATCAATTCGTACAAATACTTGTCTCGGCTTTTTTTGAGGCTCTTCACTGCATCTTCCGCTAAAGCTACAGTCTCGTTTATTGCTGCGGCTTGACGAATAAGTTCAGAAAGCTCAGAGCCCTTTTGTGTGGTCAGGTTTTCAAACGCTGTGGCATCTGCCACAATTGTATCAAGTATATCTGTCAAAAGTTTCTCCTCTTCAGGTTTTAAGTTTCTAAATCACCAATGCCCGACTTGATTCGGACATTGATGGGGTAATACGCCTTCTCAAACTTGTCCCACTTCAGAATGTTGACACGGCCACCGTTTCTCTCCGCTGCAATAGCGAAGCAGACACCAATGACCGCTGGGTCACCCAACAACAACAGCCAATCGTCATCCCCAAACGTTTTGAGGCCGCGCTTTATTTTTGCGACCACACGGTTTGCGCTTGTGTAGATTTGATCGTCTGTGTTTGTGAGGCTTTCCAGCTGCCCGTACTTTGTTGCTTTTAGTACGTTAAATCGTGGATTTTCTTGAGTAAGATAGACCGTCATTCTCTTTCTTTCTCTCTGCCTCTACCAATTATATGGGTAAAGGTGTTTACAAGGGTCGTTCTCTCTTTTATATATAGTGGACATTGATGGCAAGAGAAAAATGACATACGAATACAAAACAGACCCCTATGGACATCAGCGGACAGTACTTCAGGAAAGCTGGAGCAAAATTAACTGGGGACTGTTTCTCGAGATGGGGACAGGGAAAAGCAAGGTCACAATCGACAATGCCGGCGCTTTGTTCGAGGCAGGGAATATCGATACTTTGGTTGTGATCGCACCCAAGGGGGTCTACCGTAACTGGTCAAAGACAGAGATACCCGCACACCTTCCAGACCGTATTGAGCGTTCTATAGTAGCCTGGACCCCTTCGCCTAAAGTTAAGGAAAAACAAGAGCTTACATCGTTTGCAATGCCGCATGAAGGCGATGATCTTCGGATCCTCGTCATGAATGTAGAAGCCCTGTCCACGGTCAAGGGTCAGAAGTATCTGGCGAAAGTTCTTGAGATGTCAGAGGCGTTTTTGGTTCTGGACGAGAGCACAGCAATCAAAAATCCAAAAGCCAAACGAACCAAGGCTGTCCTCAAGATGTCTCCTCTGGCGAAGTACAGAAGAATTCTTACGGGGTTCCCCGTGACACAGTCTCCCATGGATTTGTGGTCGCAGTGTCACTTTTTGGACAAGACTTTACTGGGCGATTGCGGTGATAACTTTTTTCAGTTTCAATATCGATATGCGGTCATGAAGCGCCAAACTTTTGGGAGTCATAGCTTTAATCGCGTTGTCGGTTACAGAAATCTTGAAGAGCTGTCCGAAACTCTCAAGACGTTCAGTTCACGTATTCTCAAGAGTGAATGTCTTGATCTGCCCGACAAGATCTATACGCAACGGAACATCACACTGACGCCGGAACAGAAACGCATTTATGAGGAGCTCAAGCAGTTCGCCCTTGCTGAGTTGAGTGATGACAAGTTTATGACGACTCCTAATGCCATGACCCAGTTGCTCCGCTTGCAACAGGTTTTGTCTGGTCACACCAAGCCTGACGATGGTGAGCTCATAGAGATTCCCGATAACCGAATCCAAGAACTTCTGGACTGCCTTGAGGAAGTCGATGGCAAGGTGATTATCTGGTCACGGTTCCGTTACGACATGAAGCGAATCACGGCGGCATTGACCAAGGCGTATGGCAATACCAAGGTGGTCACGTATTACGGTGACACGGATGACGAACAACGGACCAAGGCCATTGAGAGATTTCAGAACGGCAAGGCTCGATTCTTCGTTGGCAATCCACAGACAGGTGGATACGGAATTACGCTGACGGCGGCGAACACCGTTATTTATTTCGCTAACAGTTTTGATCTGGCTGTTCGTATGCAATCGGAAGACAGAGCGCATCGTATCGGTCAGGAGGGTAGCGTCACGTACATCGACATGATTGCGGAAGGAACGATTGACGAGAAGATCGTAAAGGCGCTGAGAAGCAAAATGGACATTGCCACAATGGTAATGGGGGAGAATATACGGGAGTGGTTAGGATAAACGTAATATGAAATACAACATGAAATCTGTTGAGACTGTCTACAATGGAACAACCTTTCGTTCTAGGCTTGAGGCTAACTGGGCGGCTTGCTTCGATATATACCGCTGGCAGTGGACATATGAACCTTTCGACCTTGATGGATGGTTTCCAGACTTCTTACTGAAGTCAGAAGATCCAGAGCGCCCTGATGTTTTTGTAGAGGTGAAGCCTCTGACATCTTTCTGTGAGGAGACCGCTCAAAAAATACAAGAGGCTTTAGAGAAAACAAACAACCATCGTGTTCCCGCCCTTTTAGTTGGAACAGAACCTTTCTGGTCAGAAGAAGGGGAACAGATGTGCGTTGGATGGTTGCTGGAGTATATGGATTATGAGGACACTTGGTCATGGGATGAAGCACCTATGCGGTACGTCGATTGGCCTTATTGTTCTGATGAATCTCTGGAGGACTCTTGGAAAGATGCAAGACGCCCCAAAGCTAGAATAGATTTTTGTCATGCGGCTCAAGATTATCGTCAGCGCATTACAGGTTATTACGACGGTAGTTCTGGTCTTGGCCATGCTTCGATAACCGCGAAGACGTTTGCAGAGAAAGGTTTCTCTGAAGCTAAGAAAAAAGTTCAATATCAATCAAAGGGAAGAAAAGATGCCTGACATTACGAAATACAAAAGCGTGGCCGTACCCATTGCCACATACAACGATCTTATGAATATAGCGAAACCAAACTTTCGATCCGCTGGATCGCAAATATCTTTTCTGGTGGACGAAGCCAAGAAGAACCCGTCCGACAAACAGATCCGCAAGTTCTATGCGTCTCTCTTAAAAAAGACGTACTCGTCATGACCCCGGATGATCTTGAGACGATCTATCAAAAATCATCGAAGGCCGCTACAGAGCATCTGGTCAGTCTTCCACCAACCATGAAGATGTGGATTCTGTATCGGATCGCGATGGAGTACAGCGCACAAGCACTGGGTATTACTCGTATGAACTACTTTATGTCACGCTTGCTATCGGAGTCGTTAGGAATAGAGGATGGAGATCCAGAGGCCGGGTTTCATCGAGCTCTGGTTCCGTTTGATGAAGAGGAAGAGGTTCAACACTGATACAAAGGGCGTCGGCAGCGAGGGCAAATGATCTTGTTGTCCTCGACTTTGGGGCGGGTCTCTTCACCGCACCAGTCACATTTCACGATGTCTAATTCTTTTTCTTTAGTTTCCATATAATGAACTCTTCGCCGCATGGCTTTCCTGAGTGATCTACGCATTGCATTGATATAGCCTTGGCCTTCGGATCAATGTCTTGGTGACCCACGTAATGCCACTCGGCCCCTTCCTTTATCTGTTTCCGCGCTTCCTTTAAAAACTCTTGATTGTCCATTATGAACAATGCCGATATTAGTAATATTACTTCAGTCATGTTCCCACCTATAGAATATATGATCACCTATTGTTACAGTATGTTTCGCTCTGTGAGACCAATCAGGAGTCACTCTCGTTGCGTGATAGTGCGTTGAACCATAGGTTACATCCGTAAGATCCTCATTAGCAATCCCGTGCGCAAGTGCTGTGGCCCACCGAAAGGCATCCCGATCTGTCGGTATGTCGGACTTCCCGTCACAGTACCATGAAAACTGACACATATGTCGAATAGGCAGATTGCGGTTCTGATACGTTGGTCCTTGCGTAATAACGTCACAGGCATGATCAGGGTATCGCTCGTCAAGCACCCTGTTGATTACAACCTGACCCACGGCCACCTGACCCTCAACGGGTTGATTACGTGCCTCAAAGTAGATGTTCAGCGCCAAGCACATGATTATGGCTTCCATTGTTCTGCTACCTTTATTGCGTTTCCGATTTCTTCTGCGATTTGCGGGACGATGGAGTTTCCCAAGGCACGGAGTTGAGGTACTCGGTTGGGTAGCCCATTAACCAAGCGACCCACAGAGGGCTCAACTTCCCACCACTCTTCTGGTCCAGCTTCACCATGTCCCCCAAGTTGGCCTGATGACCCTTTTCCATTCTTGCTTTTATCTTTTCCGGGTCCTGATACTCCCCGCCGCCCTTCTCTCTTGCGTTGGGTGTCGGCCATAAACCCAAACCCCAACTGCCGCTGTCCCGCGTTGCCATCGAAGGCGCCATCTGGTTCGCTTTGGCTGTCGGCGTGTGCAACAACCCAAATCCGCTGCCTGATGTGCGGGGCGCCAACCGCGCAAGCTGGAATATTAAACGTCCTTGTGGCGTAGCCTTCGCTCTCCAAGTCAGCGAGTACTTCGTCCAAGCCCAAGTTGATGATTCCAGCAACGTTTTCTCCAACAACCCAAGTGGGCCGGCATTCCCTGATAAGCCTAAACATCTCTGGCCAGAGGTGACGGGGGTCGTCTTGAGCCTTGGGCTGCCGTCCCGCGTGACTGAATGGCTGGCAAGGGAATCCTCCGCAAATAACATCGGGGTCTGGGTCGGGTAGGTCGGATCTTCGGACATCGCGTATGTCTCCTAGCACGGGAACGTCGGGCCAATGATACCTTAACACGGCCTGACAGTAGGGCTCTTGTTCTATAAAACAGCTCGTCTCAAAAAAATCGGTGGCTTCGAGCCCTCGTGCAAAGCCACCGATCCCAGAAAACAGGTCCAAGGTTTTAAGTTTCATTCTTCTCGATTTTCAAAGAATATCCCAGTTCTCTAAGTACACTCTCAAAGTTCGGAAGTGACGGATTGTGACGATGAAACCATGTGCTCAACGTACTAGAAGAAACACCAGACTCTTCCGCAATATTAAGACTGGTGCGTCCTGATTCCTTCATGATCTGCTTGAGCTC